>ENA-UEYL01001742-UEYL01001742.1-human-gut-metagenome-genome-assembly--contig:-NODE-1742-length-17795-cov-4.323287_pt1 | contig 17795 bp, 18 predicted proteins | sample MGYA00242941_ERZ507946 | MGnify/ENA primary metagenome ERZ507946 (study PRJEB26167, sample SAMN06115482) | human gut metagenome | host: Homo sapiens | place: China:Guizhou | collected 2015-03-11...
AAGTCGTAGATGATCTCGCCCAGGGGCATGGAGTAGTGCAGCTCCACCAGGTTGGTGTCCAGATACTGCATGTCCTTGAACTCGCCCCGGCGCTCCTGGCACATGGGCATGATGTTGCCCACATACTCGTTGGGGGCGATGATGGAGACCTTCACATAGGGCTCCTCCGCGTGCTCGATGGTGGCGGGGTCCGGGTAGTTGTGGGGGTTGTCCACCGCCACCATCTGTCCGTCGGTCTTGTAGACGTGGTAAATGACGGAGGGCAGCGTGGTCACCAGATCCAGGTCGAACTCCCGCTCCAGCCGCTCCTGGATGACCTCCATGTGGAGCATGCCCAAAAAGCCGCAGCGGAAGCCAAAGCCCAGCGCCACGGAAGATTCCGGCTCGAAGCTCAGAGAAGCGTCATTGAGCTGGAGCTTTTCCAGAGCATCCCGCAGGTCCGGGTACTTGGACCCGTCCTCCGTATAGATGCCGCAGTACACCATGGGCTGCACGGGACGGTAGCCCGGCAGAGGCTCGGCAGCAGGCCGGGCAGCATCGGTGACCGTGTCGCCCACCCGGGTATCCTGCACATTTTTGATGCTGGCGGTGAAGTAGCCCACCTCGCCGGCCTCCAGCTTGTCGCACGGCTCCATGCCCAGGGGCAGCAGGTGGCCGCACTCGATGACCTGGTAGGTGGCGCCGGAGGCCATCATCTTCACCTGCTGGCCCGTGCGCAGCGTGCCCTCCATGATGCGGAAGTACACGATGACGCCCCGGTAGCTGTCATACTGGCTGTCGAAGATCAGCGCCTTGAGGGGCGCGTCCACGTCCCCCGTGGGCGGCGGTACGTTTTTCACGATGTCCTCCAGCACGGCGCCGATGTTGGTGCCCATTTTGGCGGAGATCTCCGGCGCGTCCATGGCGGGCAGGCCGATGATGTCCTCCACCTCGTGCTTGGCCTTCAGAGGGTCCGCCGCCGGCAGGTCGATCTTGTTGAACACCGGCAAAATTTCCAGGTCGTGCTCCAGGGCCAGGTACGTATTGGCCAGGGTCTGGGCCTCCACGCCCTGGGTGGAGTCCACCACCAGCACGGCGCCCTCGCAGGCGGCCAGGGACCGGGAGACCTCGTAGTTGAAGTCCACATGGCCCGGGGTGTCGATCAGGTTCAGCTCATAGTCCTGTCCGTCCTGAGCGTGATAGGTCAGCCGCACGGCCCGGGCCTTGATGGTGATGCCCCGCTCCCGCTCCAGGTCCATATTGTCCAGCAGCTGGGACTCCATCTCCCGGGCAGTCACGGCGCCGCACTGCTCCAGCAGCCGGTCCGCCAGGGTGGACTTGCCGTGGTCAATGTGGGCGATGATTGAAAAGTTTCGGATGTTGCTTTGCTTCATAGGTCAATGATACCTCCGTAAGGCAAGTCCACGCCCCCCGCCGCAGGCGGGGCGGCGCGCTGCGCCGTAAAATCAAATCCCATCGGGGGTCCCCGCCGCGCCCTGCGCGGTGGGGAGAGGAGGGGCAAGAAAGCAGATGCGGCTTTCGCCGTCAGGCGGAAGCTGCGTCAAGCGGACTTTGCCCCGACGAGGCCGCTGTGGGATGCGTTCCAGGCGATCCAGAACGACTCGTCCCAGAATTTCTCATAGTCGTAGTTTACCACAGTCTCCCGCCAGTTTTCCAGCGTGGAGCCGATATTTTCCTCCGTGAGCTCCTCCTCCCCTGCCGCCAGCTTTTCAAGCAGCAGCCGGCAGACCTCGCCGGAGTGGTGGACATAGTCGCAGTAGTAGTCCAGGTCCATAACGATGTCCTCATCCAGCAAGAACCCATAAACATGGACGTTTTCATAGGGCGCCAGCGTCTCCACCGCCAGCTTCAGCGCCGCGAGCATGGCATCTGTGGTGCCCTGGCGGGCGGCCTTGTCCCAGAAGAGGATGCTGTACGGCGGGAAGAAGATATCGAACTGGGTGTCGGGATGGGCCGTCACCCACTGTTCCACCACCGCCAGGTTGTCCGCCGCCTCGTCCAGATACGCGTCGGGCGGCAAAATCTCGCCCGACGGCTCCGGGCGCTCGTAGTTATCCAGGGCCGTCATGTGGTTCCACCAGATGCCCTCGTCCCAGGTAAAGCCCTCGTCCATAGTCTGCTCCGTGCCCTCCTGGCGTGTCATCAGGGTGTAGAGGCTATAATAGAGGGTGTCCTTGTTGAGAAGATAGCGTACATCGTCCACCGGGTTGGCGTTGTAGAGATAGTCCGGCATGGCGCCGGTGAGGCCGCTCTCGTCCCGCACCAGGATATTCAGATCCAGCCCGAAGATCACCCGCTGGGGGTCCTGGCTGCGGAAGAGCAGTTCCACAGCCTGATCGAACTCGCTCAGATATCCGTCGGGGATGGTGATGCGCAGTCCCGTGCCCCCGAAGGTCTCGCCGATCCAGGAGGCGCGGTAGTTGGCGGCCATGGAGGTGCCCACAAGCACCGTGTCCGCCGGCGTGTTGCGGATCATGCCCGCGGACTGATACCGCTCGTTGAAAAAGGCGCCGCCCTCGCCCAGGTGGTAATAAAAGCAGGGGTCCACCCGATATACCACGGCGGCGCACAGCCCCAGCAGCAGCAAAAGCCCCGCCAGAAGGCCGCAAAACCACCGTCTGCAAGTTGCTTTCATGGACGCCTCCTTAAAAGTTGGAATAGATGAATGTGGTGATGCCCGTAAAGGACAGCACCGCCCACCCCATCGCCAGGGCCAGCAGCGCCGTGCGCCACGCCGGCGGAGGCGCAAAGTCCTCCATACGCCGGGCGGCGCTCCGGGCAGGCAGCAGCGCCGCAGCGCAGGCCGCCCCGAACAGCACCAGGCCCTTTCCCCAGGAAATCCAGGCAGGGTCCAGTCCCGGCACCAGCAGGGCAATGGCGGAGGTCTCCCGCGCAAAGGCGCCCTCCATGAGCCATGTGCCAGGCAGGGACACGGTGCCCGTGCAGGCCGTGGTCAGAAGCGTCAGAGCGTCGCCAAGGGACGGGGCCCGGAAAAAGACCCAGGCAATGTTCACGAACAAAAACGTCAGCGCCCACTGAATCCACGCCGGCAGCCGCTCCCGCCGGCTGCCCCAGGCCCGCTCGGCGATCTGGGCCAGGCCGTGGAGCGCGCCCCACGCCAAAAACGTCCACCCGGCTCCGTGCCAGAAGCCGCTGACAAGATACACGATCAAGATGTTCCGGTAGGTCCGCCAGGCCCCCCGCCGGCTGCCGCCCAAGGGGAAGTAGACGTTCTCCCGCAAAAAGGTGGTGAGGGTCATGTGCCAGCGCTTCCAGAACTCCCCCACAGACAGGCTCCGGTACGGGGAGTCGAAGTTCAGGGGCAGCCGTACCCCCAGCAGCCGGGCCGCGCCGGCGGCAATGTCGCAGTAGCCGGAAAAGTCAAAGTAGAGCTGCATGGTGTAGCCCAGGATCACCAACCACGCGTCCGTGGCGCTCAGGGCCGCAAGGTCGCTCCAGCCGCTTGCCACCACGGTGCCCAGAGGGTCCGCCAGCAGCACCTTTTTGGCCGTGCCGCAGCAGATGCCGTAAAGTCCGGCCGCCGCGTCGGACCAGTCGGGCCGCAGGAAGGCCTCCGACTCCATCTGGGGGAAAATGGCCTCCGGCCGCAGAATGGGACCGGAGGTCACCGTGGGGAAAAAGAACGACGCCAGTGCCAGATCCCAGGGGCTTTGCAGGGTGAACCGGCCCATGTACACCTCCCGCAGAAGCCACAGCTGCTGGAAGGTGAAAAAGCTCAACCCCAGAGGCGCCCAGCCGATGGAAAGGGCGCCGCCGGTGAAAAAGCCCGTATACTTGAACGCCAGCAACACGGCCACATGGTAGAGTGAGCCCGCCGCAAAGATCCGCCGCCGGGCGGCTCTGGCCCCACGGTCCATGGCCCGGGCCGCCAGAGCCGTCACCGCACACCCGGCGCACAGCACGGCAAAGGCCGCCCAGCCTCCGCCGCTGAGATAGAACACAAGGCACGCAGCGCCCAGTGCCGCCCGCCCGGCCAGGGCGCTGCGGCGGCGCAGCAGGGCGCAGGCCCCGGCAGTCAGGGCCAGAAACGCCAGGAAAGAAAGGGACTGAAAGCTCATGTTACTTCTCCTGCTTGTCCGCCAGGGCGCAAAGGCGCGCGTCGGCGGTGCTGAGTACCTGGGTCAGGCTCTGGCAGCGGCCGGGATAGCCGGCGGTCAGCGCCTCGGGGGAAAGGTCCGGGAACGCCTTTTTCTGGCTCTGGCAAAGGCGCATGGCCCGGGCGTAGCGCACCTCGGACACCTTCATGTCCGCATCGGCGGTGCCCATGGTGCAGGCAGCCGGGTCCAAGGCAAAGTAGGCCTCGTTGGCCCCGGCGGCACGGTAGAGGTGGCGGTAGAGCTGGTAGACGGCGCTGCCCAGGTACGCCGCGGCGGCGTTGATGGCGGCCTTGTCCCCCAGCTTGCCCAGAAGGCCGAACAGCACGCCCACCGCGCCGGAGAGGAGCTTGCTTTGCAGCGTGGCCAGCACGCTGCCCTGGAGCACGTTGCCCTCGTCCGCGGCGGAGAGGATCTCCTGCTCGGAGAGCATGTTGCCCTCTCTGGAAAGGGTACGGCCCAGAATGAAGTCGGCGGAGACGTGGTAATAGTCGCACGCCCGCACCACGAAGGCAAGACCCGGTTCCCGGATGCCGTTTTCGTAGTGGCTCAGCAGGGCCTGGGAGATGCCCAGGTCGGCGGCGGCCGTCCGCTGGGATACGCCGCGCTCCTGCCGCAGCAGGGACAAGGTGCGGGAAAATTCAGTGGTGGAAGCCATGATTTCTCTCTCCTTTAAAAAGGTTCTTTTTTCAACATCACACACAGCGCCGCAGGGCGCCGAAAATACGCAGGGTATAGTTTAGCAAAAAGGCTACGAAAAGTAAAGAAAAACCGGTGCCTCTTTTCCGAGAAGCACCGGTTTTTTCCACAGGATCGCAAGCAGCGCAGGCCGCGCCCTCAAAAGAGGCCCACCTGATCGGGCAGCACGTCCCCGCCGATGGCGCGCAGCTGACTCACATTGCGCTCAAAGAGCCGGTCGCACACGGCCATTTTGCGGATGATGTCCTGCACCGCCGCCTCCAGGGCCGTGCCCCGGGAGTAGTCCGCCGGGAAGATGAAATCCACCCGCCCCTTGGCCAGAAGGTCCTCCACGCCGGAGCGGTTGCTCTCCTGGTAGACGGCGATGGCCTGGCCGCCGTAGGAGCGCATCATCTTCATGCAGGGCACGTCGGAAAGGCCGTCGCCGATGTAGACCATGTTGCTGAAGGGCACCCGCTTGCTGTCATCGGGCATGGAGTCGTTCAAGGTCTTGTCATCGGACACGTCCAGCACGCCCTTGTTGATCCGGTAGACGAACTGGGTCTTGGCGGTGAAATTGACCGTCAGCTTGGGCCACACGGGCGCGCCCGTCTCGTCGTAATAGAACTCGCTGGCGTAGATCTCCTTGAAGGCGCCGGAGATGGCGGAGCCCTCGATGATCTCCCGCAGCCCGGAGGAGATGACGTAGTGCTCCACGGTGACGCCCTGACTGCGTCCGAAGGCATTGATGCGCTCGAACCAGTCCTCCACGCCCGGGAAGAGCACGATGCCCCGGCCCATCTCCACCAGGTCCGCCCGGGTGAAGGGAAGCTTTCGCGCCGCGGACTCCCGCAGCATGGTGTACATATAGGCCAGGATGCCGTCCACCCGGTTGCTGCGGCCGAAGTGGTTGGCCTTGGCCCAGAACTCCGCCGGGGTCATGCCCAAAGACGGGATGAAGGCATAGTCCTCCATGTCCGTGGTGCACAACGTCTTGTCAAAGTCGTACAAAAACGCCACGATGGGCTCGTGTCTTGCCATGGCCCTGCCTCCTTTATGACAAAAGCGGCTCATGGACCATGAGCCGCTTTTGGAAATCAACGGTCGCCCTTATAGTTGCGGCCGAACTTCAGATCGCTGAGGTTGATGCGGCGGGTGGGCTCAGAGACAGTCTCTTCTTCCTCCTCCGCCTGGGGCGCAAAGGGATCGCCGGCAGGATAGTCCACATGCTGGATCTCCGGCTCCGGTTCCGGCTGCGCGGGCGCGGCGGGCTCTGCGGCCGCCTGGGGCTCCGGTTCGGCGGGGGTCTCCGGCTGCTGGGCGGCAAAGGCGGCCATCACCGTCTCCCCGATCTCCCGGGCCTCGTCCCGCACCTCGGCGGCAGACACAGCCTGCTCCGGCGGCAGCTGGGGCAGCTGCTCCAGGAAGGCCAGCTCCTTGGTGCACACGGCACGGCTGTCCTCGATGAACTTGCTCAGCTGCTGCTGTCCCTGACGCAGGCGGTCCTCCGCCTCGGCCAGCTGACGGCGCAGGCTGGCGATCTTCTCCTGGGCCTGGGCCTCCGCCTGGGCCAGAAGCTCGTCCCGCTTGGCCTCCGCCTCCCGCACGATGGAATCGGCCATCTTCTGGGCGGTGAGCAGCGTGGCGCGCATGGAGTCCTCCGTGGCCCGGTAGTCCTCCACCTTCTCCACCAGCACCTTCATCTTCGCCTTGAGGGCGGCGTTTTCCTTGTACAAAGCGGTGTAATCGTCGGTGAGCTCGTCCAGAAACTCGTCCACCATGGCCATATTATACCCGCCCATGACCGCCTTGGTGAAAGCATGGGTGGAAACTTCCTGCGGTGTCAGCATAGCCCAAAATCCCCCGTTCTCTTCTTTTTAGAAATAAAGGCCGTTGTTTTCCAGCTCGTCGATCAGATCGCCCTCGATGTCCACATGGTAGGGCGTGATGATGTAGGTATTGGCGGCCACCTTCTTGATCTTGCCCTCGCCGGCATAGGCAACGCCGGAGAGGAAGTCGATCAGCCGCCGGGCGATGTCCTTGTTGGTGGACTCCAGGTTCAAAACCACCGTGCGCTTGTCCTTGAGATGATCCGCGATCTCCGAGGCGTTTTCAAAGCGCTCGGGCTTGACCAGCACCACCTTGAGCTGGGTGGTGGCGTGGATGTTGACCACCTTGTTGCGCCGCTCCTCGGCCTTGGCCTTGCGGTCTTCAAAAGCAGTCTCCCGGCGGGGCACATCCTCGAACTCGTCGAACTCCTCGTCCTCATCCTCGTAGGGATGGGTCCATTTTTTCAATTCATCAATGATGCTCATGGCAAAACCTCCTGTGGGAGTGTTCAGATATTATAATTGCGCTTGCCGAAGATGGCGGTGCCCACCCGCACCATGGTGGCGCCGCAGGCGATGGCGTCGGCATAGTCGGCGCTCATGCCCATGGAGAGGCACTTTAGCTCATTATGGAACAATTTTGCATTGATGTCAACATAAAGCGCCCGGACTTCCTGAAAATACCGCATATTCGTCTCCCGGTCGGCGTCGGCGGGGGGAATGGTCATGAGACCCTGCACCCGCACATGGGGGCACGCCAGGGCGTGCTCCGCCGCGGCAAACACATCCCCGGGCGCAAAGCCGCTTTTGGCCTCCTCGCCGCCGATGTTCACTTCCAGCAAAATGTCCTGCACCAGATCCCGGGCGGCGGCCACCTTTTCGATCTCGTCCAGCAGCTCGATGGAGCCAACGGACTGGATGAGGGCCACCTTGCCCACCACCTGCTTGACCTTGTTGCGCTGCAGGTGGCCGATGAAGTGCAGCGGCGCGCCGTCGTAGGCGTTTTCCGAGAGCTTGGCGGTCATCTCCTGGACCCGGTTCTCCCCCAGGGCGTCGATCCCGGCGGCGATGGCTTCCCGGCAGGCCTGGGCGTCGTTCATCTTGCTGGCGCCCACCAGCGTCACTTCCTCCGGCGCACGGCCCGCCTGACGGCAGGCCTCGGCCATATGCGCGCGCACCTGTGCGATATTTTCGGCAATGGACATACTTTCCAACTTCTTTCTAAAATTTTAATTATTTCCAACGACTTTTCCGTCGTAGAGATCGTTTGCGCTGATGATGACCTCATCCCCCGGACGCAGCCGGAGCTTTTCCTGGTTGGATTCCACCGTGGAGCGCACCAGCACGAAGCTCTCGCCCCGGTACACCACCTCCACCGGCTTGAACCGGGCCTCCATGCCCACCACGCAGTAAACGCCCAGGGCCTCCTGCTCGGTACGGTTGCCCTCCTCGTCCACGGTGATGTTGGCGGCCCGCAGGGCCTCCTGGGGAATGCGGATGCCGGAGGCGGTCTCGCGGATGATCTGGGCGCTCTGCTCACGCAGCAGCGTCAGCTGGGGCAGGTTCTTCGTGCCCCGGAACACCACCACGGCCTTGCCGTTTTCCTCCGGCCCCACGGCGTACACCGTTACCTCCAGGTCCCGCTCCACGCCCTTGGAAAAACGCAGGGTCAGCGTGCCGGCCTCTTTCAGCTCCGCCGCCTGCTCCGTGCTCACTGTGGCCGCATAGTACCATGCGTCCCCCTCGATGAGCTTGCCCACCTGGTTGGACGCGGCGGACTCGTCTGGCTTCACGGCGCTGAGGGCCGAGGGCGTCAGCGCCGCCAGCCCCTCCGGCGTGAGCACGGTCTCGTAGCCGTCCACCACGGCGGAGTAGATGCCGGAAAAGGGCGCCGTGATCCGCCGCACGGAGGAGGCCGCCTGGGCCCGCAGGGACTTGATCTGGGTCTGCAGGTCGCTGATCTGTCCGCTCAGGTCCTCCGTGCCCGTGTAGGTATAGTCCCGTTTGAGCACCAGGGACCGAAGGTTCGTCTCATACTCCTCCGCTTTGTCCAGCCGGTTGGCGGTGATGCTGGCGCGGTAGTCCAGCAGGCTCTGGAGGATCTGGGCGTCCAGCTTCACGGTCACGTCCGACGACAGCGCCGCCTCCTGGGCAAATTGCAGCTGCTCCAGCCGGGCTGTCAGCTCCTCGATCTCCTTTTGCCGGTCCAGTGACGCCTGGTCGGCGTACACCAGGGCCACCGTGCCCCCGGCGCTGACCCGCTCGCCCTCGGCACGCTGCAGCTGCAAAAGGCCGCTGGTCTCGTCCGGCAGCACCGTCTCCTGCCGCACCACATACCCCGTCAGATCCACCGTCTCCTCCACCTGGTACTCGTAGGCCAGTGTGGTGGTGAGGGGATCGGATAAGTACTCCAGTCCCTGGAAGGCAAAGTAGCTCAGCACGCAGATCGTCACTGCCAGCATCAATAATTTTGTTCCAAGTGCGCTCTCTTTCATGGCTCTCCTTACGGCGCCACCTCCGGCGCCCGGTTATCCCGCCGTCTCCCCCAGGTCCACCGGCCGGCCCGGCGCGATGGTGGAGATGGCGTGCTTGTAGATGATCTGCTGGCGGCCGTCGGAGTCCAGCACCACCACAAAGGCGTCGTAGCCGGTGATGACCCCCCGCATCTGGAAGCCGTTCATCAAAAACAGTGTCACCGGCAGCCGCTCCTGCCTGGCCCGCAGCAAAAACAGCTCCTGCAAATTGGCTTTTGTTCCCATGGTATGTCCGCTCCTTTGTTCTTTCTTGGCCGGACGATACCATAGCTCGTCCGCCTGAGGCTAGCATACCCCGGCGTCCGAGAGGATTTTGGTCGAAATCTGCAAAGCGCGGGCAAAATCCCGCTCTTTTTCCCATAAGATCCAGTGAATGTCACGGTTGCGCCTCAGCCACGTCAGCTGCCGCTTGGCATACTGCCGGGACCGGAGCTTCACCTCCTCCACCGCCTGGGCCACGGTGGCCCCGCCGGTGCGCACGGCGGCGAACTCCTTGTAGCCGATGGCCTGGAGGGCCGTGGCGGAGGGCGGCAGGTTTTGGGAGAGGAGCCAGTCCACCTCGTCCAGAAGCCCTGCATCCACCATGGCATCCACCCGCCGGTCGATGAGGTCCCGCATGTCAGCCCGGTCGGCAAAGGCCAGGCCGATCCACACCGGGTCGTACCGGTTGGGCAATGCCGCCTCGGCGGCATTGTGGGCAGTGATGGTGACGCCCGTCTCCCGGTACACCTCCAGCGCCCGGAGGATGCGCTTTTCATCCCTGGGGTGCAGCCGCGCCGCCGCGTCCGGGTCCACCGTCCGCAGCTCCTCCAAAAGGGGCCCGATGCCCTCCCGATGCAGACGCTGCTGCAATTCCTGCCGCACGGCGCCGCCGGCGGCACCGGGGGCAAAGCCGTGGCCTCGCACCAGGGCGTCCACCCAGAGGCCCGTGCCGCCCACCACGATGGGCACCTTCCCCCGGCGGAGGATGTCATCCACCACGGGAACCGCCTCCTGCACATAGCGCCCGGCAGACCAAGACTCCGTCACATCCGCCACGGCCACCATGTGGTGGGGCACGCCCTCCATCTCCTCGGGCGTGGGGGCGGCGGTGCCGATGGTGAGCCCGCGGTAGATCTGCATGGAGTCGGCGGAGACCACCTCTCCATGAAAGGCTTTGGCCAGCAGCACGCCCATTTTCGTTTTTCCGCAGGCCGTGGGGCCCACCACACAGACGATCCTCGGCGCCATAGCCGCCTCCTTTCTCTCTTACGCCTCGGCGCCCAGGGCCGCCGCCAGAGTGCACTGGGCCGTGAGCAGCGCCTCCGCCCGCTCAGGCACGATGTCCAGCCCGCCGGCAAACACATAGTCGAACCGACCGATGCCGAACATGGCGGAAAGCTGCCGCCAGTGGGCCACGCCCACGCTGTCCTCCCGCTCCACATCGCCGCCGGTGGTCAGATACACCAGGTGCTCCGCCCGGCAGTCGCCGTGGCAGCCGTCGGACTCATAGTGATACGTCAGGCCGTTGGCGGACACATACTCGATGTATGTCCGAAGGGCTGCCGGGTAGCTCAGATCCCAGTAGGGCGCCGCCACCATCACCGCGTCCGCCCCGCGCAGCTGGCGGGCCAAGTCGAATACCGGCGCGTCCCAGCGTTTCTCAGCGGCCAGGGCGTCCCGCTCATCCAGCATGGCCGCGTCAAAGGGCCGCAGGGCCAGCAGCGTCTCAGGGGAGACTCTCTCCACCTCCGTACCGGGATGGGCCTTCAAAAACGCGTCCAGGTACGCCTTTGCCAGTCTCTTCGTCCGGGAGCCCTCGCCCCGCTGGCTGATACAGCAATCCACAAACAGCAGCTTCATGGTTTAATCCAGTTCCTCCTTCAAATATGTGACCATTACCCGGCCTTCCCGGTCCAGCAGCGGCGTGAGGCCCGCGGCGTTGCCGCTGGCGTGGAACAGATACTGGACGCCGGTCTCCCGGTCCACCCAGATCTCTGAGACATTGATGGCGCCCTGGCTGTAAATCTTCACAAAACGGTCCTTTGCCATATCCTGCTCTCCTTTTCTGATTCCGCCGAATCATCCGGGCCCACGGCCGCATGCTCCGATACGCTCACGCTCTTCCGAACATTTTCTCGATCTGGTACTTCGTCAGCTTCACCGCAACCGGGCGGCCGTGCGGGCAATACTTCACCTCGCGGCGCTGTACCTTCTCTACCAGCACGCGGAGCTCCGCCGGGTCGCTGGTCCAGCCGCCCTTGATGGACGCCTTGCAGGCCATGGTATGCAGCAGCGCCTGGCGCTTTTCCTCGGGAGAGCGGCCGCTGCGCAGTGTCTGGGCCAGCTCCTCCAGCGTGGCGGTCACGTCCGACGGGTCAAGATCCGCCGGGATCTGGCGCACCAGCACCGTATCGCCGCCGAAGTCCTCGCAGGAAAAGCCCAGGCTCTCCAGGGTGTCCAGGTGCTCCAGCAGCAGCGCCGCGTCCTCCCGGCCCAGCTCCGCCGCCACGGGACGCAGCAGCATCTGCTGCATGGGCGGCTCCTGGGACGCCATAAGGCGGTCGAAATTCACCCGCTCGTGGGCGGCGTGCTTGTCGATGAGCCACACCTCGCCCTGGGCGCTCTCGCAGATGATGTAGGTGTGCAGCACCTCCCCCACCATGCGCCAGGGGGCCTCGGCCTGCTCCAGCGTCTGCTGGCCGGGCAGGTCCTCCCCGGTGCGGGGCTGGGGAATGGCGGGCACAAAGGGACGCTCCGCACGGGCGCCCTCCACCGCGGTAGCCTTGGCGTCCGGGTACAGCGCAGTCTGCGCCGGCGCGGGCGATGCGCTGCGTGCCGTCCGTGGCGTCTGCTCCTGCCCGGCGGGCCGCGCCTGTACAGCGGGCGTGCTGCGCTCCGCAGGGGCTGGGGAAGCGCCGCCGAACACGGTGCCTTCGCGCTTTGGCTCCTCCGTCCGCCGCGTCACGGCGGAGGCGGGCGCGCTGCCCAGCGCGGCGCCGTAAGCCGGCTTTGCCGGCAGGATGTCCGCCATGCGCACAGAGGCGGCCGGACGCTCCGTGTTCCAGCCGCGGACAGCGGGCGGAGTCTGGGGCTGGGCGGGCTTTTTCTCCCCGCCGCCCTGCTGGGAGCGGAAGGTAGCGGCGTCCATGGTCTTGAAAAAGTCCTGGCGGGCAGGGGCCGTCAGCGTCTGGGACGCCTGGGGCGCTGCGCTCTGGGGCGCGCCGTCACGGTCCAGGCAGTCCAGCACCGTGTGGTACACGGCGTCGAACACCTCCCGCTCCCGGGCGAACTTCACCTGGGTCTTGGCCGGGTGGACGTTCACGTCCACCGCCGTCACCGGCAGCGTCACACAAATCACGCAGCCGGGGAACTTGCCCTTCATGATCTGGTTGCGGTAGCCCTCCTCCACCGCCGCCGTCAAAAGCTGGGACTTGATGAACCGGCCATTGACGAAAAATACCTGCATGGACCGGGACCCCCGGCCCATGAGGGGCTTGGTGACAAAGCCGTCCACCGCCACCTCGCCGCCCCGTCCGGAGACGGGGATGAGACTGCGGGCAAAGTCCCGGCCCAATGCCGCGTACACGGCGGAGTCCAGCCGCCCGTCGCCGGGAGTGTGGAGTGCCTCCGTGCCGTCCTTGATGAACTTAAAAGAGATATCCGGGTGGGACAGGGCCAGGTGCTGCATGAGTCCCGCCACCGCCGCCGTCTCGGCGCTGTCCTTGCGCATGAACTTCAGCCGGGCGGGGGTGTTGAAAAACAGGTCCCGCACGGAAATAGTGGTGCCCTCCGCCGCGCCGGTTTCCTCCACGGCGCCGGGCGTGCCGCCCTCCAGGCGCAGACGCGCACCCGCGTCCGCTCCCTTCTCCCGGGTGCAGATCTCCACCCGGCTCACGGCGGCGATGGCCGCCAGAGCCTCGCCCCGGAAGCCCAGGGTGCCGATGCGCCCCAGGTCGTCCCCGGTGCGCAGCTTGGAGGTGGCGTGGCGCAAAAAGGCCGTGGGGAGTTCCTCCGGGGCGATGCCGCAGCCGTTGTCCGTCACCCGGATGAGGCCCATGCCGCCCCGCTGGATCTCCACCACCACGGCGGAGCTACCCGCGTCGATGGCGTTTTCCACCAGCTCCTTCACCACGCTGGCCGGCCGCTCCACCACCTCGCCGGCGGCGATCAGCTCGGAGACATGGCGGTCCAGTTGTTGAATGTGCGGCATACGCTCCCTCCTATTCCTCCGGCCACTGGCGGCCGTAGCCCAGGGCCACCACCAGCGCCCGCAGCTGCCGGGCGGACACGTCCGCGTCCTGCCCCTCCGCCGCCGAGCGCAGCAGGAAATTTTTCCCTGTCGTTTCGATATTCACCGTGTACCCGCCCCGGCGGTTGCCCAGGGCGTCCCGGCCCGGCCAACAGTGGACCATCTTGATGGTATCCCGGTCCACCGTGTCGCCGCCCAGGCGCAGCTCCGTGGCCGTCACGGACCAGGAGACGGTCCGCTTCCCGCCGGGGAGCAGGCCCTCCAGGGCCGGATAGAGCAGGCGGAACAGCAGATACGCCGTCAGGGCGCACACCACCGCCTGGGCCATGCCCGTCAGATGCAGGTGAGGCAGGAGGAACACCATCAGTGCCGCGTCCACCACACATACGACGGCCACGGTCACCGCCACGCGGGGCCAGCCGCTTTTCTCCAAAGTCAATTCACCAGACATTTGCTTCTCCTTTCATAGCCCCGCCCAAAGGCTCAGCGCGTTGGTCACGGCGTGGAGGGCGATGGACGTCCACAGCGTGCCCGAGCGCTCATAGCTCCAGGCCAGCACGGCGCCGGGCACCAGATACTGCACCATGAGCCAGAAATACGTCACGTCTCCCCCGCCCACAGCAAACTGCCACACGTGGGCCAGGGCGAACAGGGCGCACGAGATGAGGTACGCCACCGCCCGGCTCTTGGAGCGCAGGTTCCCGAACACCAGCCCCCGGTAGAGGACCTCCTCCACGAAGGGCGCCAGGAACACCACCACCAAAAGCGTCATGTGGGGCGCGGCGTCCATCTGGGCAAAGATGGCGGTATCGTTGAGGTTGGTGCGGTTGCCCACCAGGCGGTACGTGAGCCGGTAGATAAGCTCATTGAGGCCGTACAGCGCCACAAGACCCACGCCTAAACTCTGGAAGGCGCCTCCCAGGTTGTCCGCCAGGGTCCGGCAGGTCCGGGCCAGGAAATTATGGAAGATGATGACCGACAGGGCAAACAGGATGTAGTAGGTGATGATGCTGCGCGCCGCCGCGGAAAAGCTGGTGCCCAGCAGAAACTCCGCCGCGGAAAAGGCCGGCCCCGCCGCCAGCGGCAGCACCGCGAAATACACCACGAACAGCACCGTGCCGGCCACCTGCTCGCCGCCGGTCATGTAGGATGCGCTTTTTTTCTTTGCCATGTGTTCCTCCCGTCAGGAAAGCTTCTGCTTCCACTGGTACAAAAGGCTCATGGCCTCGATGGGGGTGAGGGTATCCGGCTGGCAGCGGCGGATGGCCTCCAGCACCTCCGCCTCCCCCAGGCTCTCCAGGGACATCTGGGGCTGCTCCGCCGCCGGTGCGGCGCTCCGGGGCGCACCGCCCTCCTGCTCCAGCGCCTTGAGGATCTCCCGTGCCCGGCGCAGCACCCGATCGGGCAGCCCTGCCAGGGCCGCCACCTCGATGCCGTAGCTGCGGTCGGCGCCGCCGGGGACGATCTTGCGCAGGAAGATGATCTCCTCCCCCCGGGTCTTGACGGCGATGTTGTAGTTCACGGTTCCGGGGAGGGTGTTCTCCAGCTCCGTCAGCTCGTGATAATGGGTCGCAAAGAGGGTCTTGGCCCCCAGGCGCTTTTCGTCGGCGCAGTGCTCCAGCACCGCCCGGGCGATGGCCATGCCGTCGAACGTGGAGGTGCCCCGGCCGATCTCGTCCAGGATCAGCAGGGAGTGCTTGGTGGCATGGCGCAAAATCTCGGCCACCTCCGTCATCTCCACCATGAACGTGGACTGGCCCGCCGTCAGATCGTCGCTGGCGCCGATGCGGGTGAAGATCCGGTCCACCACGCCGATGCGGGCGCTGGCGGCGGGGACGAAGGAGCCCATCTGGGCCATGAGCACAATGAGGGCCACCTGGCGCATGTAGGTGGACTTGCCGGCCATGTTGGGGCCGGTGATGATGGCCACCCGGTCGCTCTTTTCCCCCATGAAGGTGTCGTTGGGGACGAACAGCCCGTCCCGCAGCACCTGCTCCACCACCGGATGGCGGCCCTGGCGGATGTCGATGACGCCGGACTCGTCCACGCTGGGGCGGCAGTAGTGATTGCGCACGGCCACCTCGGCCAAGGACGCCAGGGCGTCCGCCTCCGCCACGGCGGCGGCGCTGCGCTGGATGCGCTGGGCATTCTGGGCCACCTGGGTGCGAAGGGCTGTAAACAGCTCATATTCCAGGGCCACCACCCGCTCGGAGGCGGTGAGGATCTCATGCTCCAGGTCCTTGAGCTCCTGGGTGATGTAGCGCTCGGCGTTCACCAGCGTCTGCTTGCGGATATAGGTCTCGGGCACCTGGCTTACGAAGGACTTGGACACCTCTATGTAATAGCCGAAGACCTTGTTGTAGCCGATCTTCAGGGTGCGGATGCCGGTCTTTTCCTTCTCCCGGGCCTCCATCTCTGTAATGACGCCCTTGCCGCCGGAGAGGATGCCCCGCAGGCGGTCCACCTCCGCGTTGAAGCCCTGGCGGATGAAGCCGCCCTCCCGGACGGAAAAGGGCGGCTCGTCGCAGATGGCTGCGGCGATGGCGCTGCCCACGTCCTCCAGCTCGTCCAGCTGTTCCCAGAGGGCATGGAGATATGCTCCCGGCAGGGCGGCAAGCTGGGCCCGGACGGCGGGCAGCCGCTCGATGGCCGCGCGCAAGGCCGCCATGTCCCGCCCGCCGGCGGTGCCGTAGACGATGCGGCCGATGAGCCGCTCCATATCCCCCAGGCCTGTCATGGCGGCGATGAGCTCCGAGCGGGCCACGGTGTCGTTCACCAGAGCCTCCACAGCGGCGCTGCGCCGGTCAATGGCGGTGCAGCTAAGCAGCGGCCGCTCCAGCCAGCTGCGCAGGCACCGGCCGCCCATGGGGGTCTTGGTCTTGTCCAGCACCCAGAGAAGGCTGCCCTTTTTCTCCTTGGCGCGCAATGTAGCCGTCAGCTCCAGGTTGCGCCGGGCCGTCAGGTCCAGCTCCATGAAGCAGCCCTGGGCGTAATACTCCAGGTCGTTGATGTAGGCAAGGTCGGTCTTTTGCGTCTCGTAGAGATAGTGGAGCAGTCCCCCCAGGGCCATGGCCGCGGCGGGGGTGCCTGCCGGCAGGGCGGCAAAGGCCTCGTCTCCGAACTGGCGGCGGATGTTCTTCTCCGCCTCCGTCAGGGAAAAGCGGTCCCGTCCCCCCTGCTCCACCCGGCAGGAAAACGTATCCCGCAGGGCGGCCACCAGCGTGGGCTCCGCGGCGGCGCCCTCATTCAAAACGGCCTCCGCGGGGGAAAAGCGGCCCAGCTCATTGATGAGCTGGCGCACCCGGTCCGCGCCGGTAAAGCTGGTCAGGTGGGCCTTGCCGGTGGTGATGTCGCAGAAGGCCACGCCTGCGTCCTCCCCCTCCAGGCAGATGCCGCACAGGAAGTTGGAGGACTTGTCGTCCAGGCAGGCCGCGTCGATGACGGTGCCGGGGGTCACCACCCGGATGATGTCCCGCTTCACCAGCCCCTTGGCGGTGGCCGGGTCCTCCATCTGCTCACAGATGGCCACCTTGTAGCCCTTGGCGATGAGCCGGGCGATGTAGGACTCGCTGGCGTGGTAGGGGATGCCGCACATGGGCACCTTCTCCTCCGCGGACTTGTTGGGGTCCTTGTCCCGGGAGGTGAGGGTCAGGTCCAGCTCCCGGGAGGCAAGGCGCGCGTCGTCGGCGAACATCTCGTAGAAGTCGCCCAGCCGGAAAAACAGGATGGAGTCCGGGTTGTTGCGCTTGATCTCCAGATATTGCTTCATCATGGGGGTCAGTTCCGCCATGAAGTTCACCTCGTTGTCTTAAGATACGTATGGCGCCACGGCGCCGTTATACGGGGGTCTTGGGCGTGTGGCAGATGAGCTCGTCCACACTGATTCCGTAAAAGTCCGCCAGGGCCACCAGGGTGGACAGCGTCGGTTCCCGCAGGCCCTGCTCATAGTTGCGGTATCCCCGCTCCGTGATATGTACCGCAGCCGCGACCTCCGTCTGTTTCAGGTGCCGCTGGGTTCTCAGATACAAAAGATGCTCAGAAAAGGTCATGGTGTTCCCTTTCTCTTGACAGGAACAATCGTTCCTGCTATAATCCATTCTAAACAGGAACAATCATTCCTGTCAACTGTTTTGCAGGAGGCTCCCAATGGATGATTACATCACGGTGCTGCTCCACGATCTGGAGGACCGGGCACAGGACTTTCTCCCCGGGGACTACCACGGGGCCATCCGCCGGGAAGCCGCAGCGGCGGAGGCCCTCGCGGCCTCCCTCACCAAACCCCAGCACGCCCTGTTCCTGGCCTTTGAGGAGGCACGCAACGCCAGCGCCGCCGCCTATCAGGAGGCGCTGGCCCGCCAGGCCTTTTTGCTGGCCCGGGAGATCTTCCGTTAAAGGGCCTCGCCGTCCA
>ENA-UEYL01001745-UEYL01001745.1-human-gut-metagenome-genome-assembly--contig:-NODE-1745-length-17775-cov-6.924850_pt1 | contig 17775 bp, 10 predicted proteins | sample MGYA00242941_ERZ507946 | MGnify/ENA primary metagenome ERZ507946 (study PRJEB26167, sample SAMN06115482) | human gut metagenome | host: Homo sapiens | place: China:Guizhou | collected 2015-03-11...
GAAGGAAAACCAATATATGTATATTTGCCAACCACCTCGCTTAATAACAATTATACAATAAAAGCAACGGAATGGAAAACTGCATTGAAAACCGCCCAACAATGGTGTAACGGTATAATAATACATGATATAAACAACAATCTACCTGACACGAATACAGCAATATGGCAAGAAAGTTTAAAATTCATAAAAGAAATGAAGAATACAGTAGATTAAACTTACGTTTTTTGAGGACTAGTCTGCGTAAAATCAAATCGATACCTTGATATATCAGGCTATATTTGCACTATTAGGATATCCAATCAATAAACTGCAATACCAAATTTAATACAAAATGAAAATGAAACTATTGAAAAGCAAAATTCTGCGAGATGCATCACGAATAAAATCTTTACCGATATGCATCTTTATGTTCTTTTTCCTTTTTACTCCCTTTGTTTATTCCCAGAGTAGAAAGCAAATAACAGGAAGCGTACAAGATGTTCAGGGAAACCCTCTTATTGGAGTTAGTATCTTGGAAACCGGAACATCAAATGGGACCATCACAGATATGAATGGTACCTACTCTCTCAATATAAGTTCCACAAATGCAACACTAAGATTCTCATATATTGGCTATGAAGAACAACTAATTAAAATACAAGGTCGAAATGTCATCAATGTAAAGATGAATGAAGAAACTAGTAATTTAGATGAAGTCGTAGTGGTTGGCTATGGGGTACAACGAAAGTCCGACTTAACCGGAGCTATATCTTCCATTAATGCAGCTGAGACTTTAAAAAAAATGCCTGCGGCCCAAGTAGCCGATTTGCTCCAAGGACGCATTGCCGGGCTTAGTATTGTAAACTCATCCGGAGCAGCAGGTGCTGCCCCTACGCTACGTGTCCGCGGTGTAAACTCCATAAAAGCAGACGGTGGCCCACTAGTCGTTATCGATGGTTTTCCTGGTGGTAACCTCAGTGCCATAAATCCCGCTGATATAAAATCTATTGAAGTACTAAAAGATGCCTCATCAACAGCAATATATGGTTCAAGAGGAGCCAACGGTGTCATCTTGATTACAACAAAGTCTCCTAAAGAGGGCAAATTATCAGTAGACTACAATGGTTATGTTGTTGCCGGAACACCAGCCGACAAACCTTCCATCATGCCCGTAAATGAGTTCGCCCGTATGGCCAATGATTGGAATCAGGCATATTATGGTAAAGACCTATATACAGAAAGACAAATCACTAATTTCACCAATGGATATGATACTTATGATTATATGGGAAATATCATCAATGATTACGCCATCAGCCATTCTCATGACATCAGCATCAAAGGAGGAAATGATAAAATGAGCTTCTTATTTTCCACTCAATATATTCATAATAAAGGAATTGCCGGCCATTCCACAAATGACAGATGGAACTATCGTTTAAAAGTGGATGCTAATATCACTAAAAAACTAAAATTTGGAGCTAATTTTTATGGAATGATTAATAGTGCTGCAGGAAATAACTTCTCCGGACAATACAGTCTACTCACTTTGGCACAACAATTTCCGCAAACTGTACTTCCGTATGATAAAGAAGGAAACCTCACCCAAGGAACTATCGACAATACCGGTATTTACAATCCAATAGGTTTCATTGATGAACAAAAAAGGAATAACAACGAGGATATGACTTTTAATAACTGGTTACAGGCATATATCAGTTATGAAATTATTCCCGGATTAACATTCAGAAATGAACAGCAAATAAATATAGGAAACCGTTTTTATGGAACCACAAGCAGCAAACAAAGTATGAATGGATTCCTAAAAGGAAAATCATTAGCTACATATTATGATGCAAATTCATGGAGGTGGCGCATGACAAATACACTTAACTATACAAAGGAACTAAACAAGAATAATCGTATCAACGCTACTATTGGTGTAGAAGAAAGCCTATCACGTTCATACATCATGAGGCAGACTGCAGAAGGATTAACTTCCGAAAGCATCGGCTGGAAAAATATGATGTTGGCAGAAACCAGCAAACTAGAAGACAATGAGGTTAGCAAGACAACAGCCATATCATATTTCGGACGAATCAACTATGTCTTAATGAACCGCTATATGGCCACAGTAACATTCAGAAGAGACGGTTCTTCCTTGTTGTCTTACGACCATAGATGGGATAACTTTCCTTCTTTCAGTCTGGCTTGGAATCTAAAAGAAGAATCATTCCTTAAAAATATTAATTCTTTAGACCAATTGAAACTAAGATACGGATACGGAGTTTCCGGAAATCAGGCAGTAGCAGCTTATTCGGCATATACACAATATGATGCAACAATAGGGAATGGCCAAATAGCTTATACGCTTGTCCCAGGTAATCCTATATTAAAATGGGAAAAAACACATCAACACAACTATGGGGTTGATGCAGCTTTTCTAAATGGCAGAATTTCATTCACATTCGATTATTACGACAAAAAAACAAAAGATGCCATTAATACTGTAGTTCTCCCGGCAGATACAGGTTTATCATCCGGACTAAGAAATGCTGCTGAAATCAGCAACAAGGGGTTTGAAATTACTTTGGGAATTACTCCGATTACAGCAAAAGACTTCTATTGGAAAGCAGACATTTCATTGGCTCATAATAAAGCTAAAATTGAAAAATTAGGAGATATAGATTCGGATTTCATGGAAATAGGCACAGGATGGGGAAATTCATTCTATCGTTACTTTGTAGGAGAACCGATCGGTGCAATCTACGGCCTTCAATCCACGGGAGTGTGGAGTACCGAAGAGTATAATAACCCTGATATTAAAAAACCAACTTCTCCTACAGTAAGACCCGGCTCTTACAAATATGTCGATCAAAACGATAGTGGAACTATAGATGCAGATGATTATGTCATTATCGGTAACGGGCAACCCAAATTCAATTGGGGAATGAATAATTCATTTACCTATAAAAACTTTGACTTAAATATTTTCTTAATCGGTTTTCATGGATTTGATATTTACAATTACCCAAGAGCCAGACTTACAAGTTCCTTATCTCCATTCCCCGAATTAGCCGAACGCTGGATTGCAGGCAAAAATGAGAATGCAATTATAGCCGGATTCGGTAAGGACCGGGACGCTATAACAAGCCCTGAAACGGTAGCATCATCTACATTTGTAGAAAAAGGAGATTTTGTAAAATTGAAAAGCATTACTTTAGGTTATAATTTCTCCAAAGGTTTATTATCAAAAATAAATCTAAGTGCAGCGAGAGTATATTTTTCGATAAAGAATGTTTGTACAATCACTAAATATTCCGGAAACGATCCTGAATTGTCAATAAGTAACCCTCTACGCCCCGGACTTGATATGGGAACTTATCCCAGTCAAAGAGAATATCTACTTGGCTTAAATGTTTCATTCTAAATACAAGAATACAATGAAAAAATATATATTCATACTTCTGACAAGTTTTTCTTTAGCTTCTTGCGTAGACTTATTGCAAGAACCGCAAAGCAAATTAACGCCTGCCACCATCGAGTTGACAGAACAAACTCTTGAAAGCATGACCAATGGGCTTTACAAAGATTTATGGGGAGAAAATTTCGGCTTTAACTGCCGGTTGGCATCACTCGCATTGGCTGGTGACGATATGACTTCAGGTGCTTTGGACAAAGTCAGGAATGTTTTGGACGATCAACTAAAAGTTCCAATAGATAATGCAGATGTGCTAAATTTATGGAAATATTTTTATCAAACAATATACTCTGCAAATAATATAATATATCTAATCAATGAAAACGAAAATCTCGACACCCAAATAAGTAATAAGTATTTAGGAGAAGCCTATTTCTTCAGAGCCTTATCCTATTTCTATATCGTAAGATATTGGGGAGATGCTCCTGCTATTACAGACCCTAACTCAAGTACAGACATAGATGGGAGTAGTAATATGCCACGTAAACCGGTGAAAGACATCTATGAAAGAATAATTCTTCCTGATTTAAGTAATGCAATCAACCTGCTACCATTACAAAGCCGTGACAATAACAATCAGGCTCCAACCACCTGGGCTGCCAAGACTTTGCTTAGTGACGTATATATAACCATGGCTGGATGGCCATTAAAAGAAGAGAATTATTATGCAGAAGCTGCTAAAACTGCAAAAGATATCATAGAAAATGGACCTTACGATCTGGTCGGTGAATATAAAGATCTTTGGATGAACACTAAAAAGACGGATAAAACTGAACATATATTCGCACTACAGCATTCACTATCTTATTTACCAAGCCAATATGGCATATCCTATCTTGGAAAAGAAGAAAATGGCTGGTATGACTATGTAGGTGATCCTGTATTCTTCAAAAACTTCCCTAATGACAAAAGAAAAGAATTCTGCTATATTACATCAACCGTGGATACTAAAGGAAATCGGATTGACTGGGAAGACTTTGATATAGGCGCACCTTTTATCCGGAAATACAGGAACTATGGAGGCTGTGGAACATACGGTATTGATGGAAACACCTCTACACGTAGTTCACTTTCAGAAGGTCTCACTCCTATTTACAGATTTGCAGACGTATTGCTAATTTATGCCGAAGCCAGCAATAAAGCAGAGGGTTCCCCCAACACTCTTGCATATAAATGTTTAAATAGAGTCAGAGACAGGGCATTTGGAGATCAAAGTCATCAATATGCAGGTTTAACACCAGAAAAATTTGCAGATGCGGTATTCGATGAATTTGGCTGGGAAAATGTATTTGAATTCAAAAGATGGTTCCAATTGGTAAGAACAGAAAAAGTAGACGAGGCTATAGGCAAGAATGCAGCAATTGGAGCGAGATTAAACGCTAATAAAGAGAATTATCTTTTCCCGATACCTGTAAGACAATGCGAACTCAGAGGTTGGAAAAACAACCCTGGCTATTAAGTAATTTATCACAAAATCAAGAACTATATGAAAACATCAGAGATTAAATGGTTGACCATGTTACTATTCACTACCATGCTGTTCATTACTGCATGTAGTGACGACACCATTCGTCCTCCTTATTTAGAAGAGGAAATTGAACCTACTCCGGAAACAAAAGAATTTGTTGTTTACGATGCGATGAGTTATAAGAATAAACCGGATCTTACATCGGATATGATCTCTAACATACGCTTAATTTATGAAGCTTTCTTGTTAACTAATGAAGAGATTGATATGGATAAAGTTGCTACTCAAATCAGTATCACAAAAACATCCAACTATCAAACTGTCAGCACTGATATTGAAGCTTGGTATTCAAACAAGACCGATGAAGAAATTAAAACCGGATTGAAAACCGTATTTGACGCTTTTAAAAAAGAAATTCCCAGTTGTACTGTCGGTAATTATGGTATACCTGTGAGCGATTTAAACGTTTTCAGATATAATAGAACTGAACCAGAAGAAGAGATTATTAAATTATGGAAGAAAAAGAGCGAAAGAAGGCTCTCTGCCGGTGAAGTTTCAGATGTTCTTTATCCCTCATTATATATAATGACTCCGGACGTAGATCAGTGGCTGAAAGATTTAAAAACGACAGTAGAATATATCAAAGAAAAATTTCCTGATAAAAAGATTATCGGATATATCTGGCCGCAATATTATAATCTCAAAAATAATCCTGACTATATGAAATTCATTCCTGCTGAAAAATGGGATAAGATACTGGAAGGATGTTATACATATTTAGATGGAGCAGTGATATGGTCGAATGGAAAAGGTGAAGATGGTGAAACTGACGTTGCGTGGAATGACACAAAAGTCCAGGCAATGTATAGTGCTACAAAAACATTTATCGAACGGCACAAAGCTAACATAAAATTAGACAAGCCGATAGGCGGTGGCGATGATGGCGGATCAGAGCCTACAGAATTCTATGTATATGGTTCATTAAATTTCCAGAATACTCCTTCAAATCTATTAAGCTATGGTATACAACCCATATCAGTAATCAGTGAAGCTAATGTTTCCGAAACAGAAAAGCAAGGCAGTGTATATCCTCCTGTCATCGACAAGATCAAGAATTTAGCAACTGATGCTACACATCCAGTTTGTATATCTATCAGTACATGGCATGCGGACCGTTCTACAGATAATAGTGCAATGATGTCACGTTTCCAAACTGTATATAGCACATTCAAAGATAACAACTCAAAAGTAACAATCGGGTATCGTGGCGTTGGTCCCACAAGCCTCACCTCTCTCAGAGTCACCAACTATACTCAATCTGATTTTCAAAGAAATGACTCATGGCAGAGATACGCGGTAGAACCCATGAGAGGAATCAGGGAATATGCGGATGTATTATATCCTGAAGTTACAATCATCAATGACGATTTGGATACCTGGAAACAAGATTGCTCCGCAGTTCTGGAAGAAGCTAAATGGAATAATCCAAACAAGAAAATATTCGCCTGTATCATGACTAATTATTTCAACAAGACAGGAACTATACCAGAAGACTATGAAGCTTTTGCCGATGCATACAAGCCAATCAAGGAAGCTACCTGGTTGAATGCTCTTGAATATTTGTACCGAAGATGTGATGGTATTGTCATTATCGGTAATTGCCAAAAAAATGACCCTATTGAATATAGTGAAGACTTAGGTCTCATGAAGGCTACAAAAACTTTCTATGAAAATCATAAAAATATTATCGACAAGACATTACCCGAAGAAGAAAAGCCTACTACTGATAACCTAATTACAAATGGCGGATTTGAAGATAGTATAGAACCATCCTCCACATTGCCTGTCGTACATACGAATAGTCTTGTCCGCCCCCTAAGGCTTAGTGGTTTCTTTGATACTACAGCACAAAAAACATTTCCTACTGTAGATGGCACCGTTACTGTTCCTGATAATGTCTGGTTCCATAGATGCAACAACAATTCATGGTTCTGGTTTACCTATATTGATGATATGTCCATTGCCTATACAGGTGGTGGAACTCCAATCTCACATTCTGGTAATAAATCCGTAGTCATTTATATAGCAGCCAATGCGGATGCTGCCAAATACAGTAGTCATGCCAATAATTTAGAACACCTCCAGGGAGTTGCACAACGTTTATCCCTAGACGATAGCAAAAAATACAAACTACAATTTTTCTATTATCGTCCAAATCTTGTTTGGGGTACAACAGATGTTGCTGCAAATATAAACCATGCAGAAAAAATAGTCGTGGGAATTGTGTCCTCAACAGAAGCAAACGTAAATACAGACTATACATATGAAGAAGTTATCACGTTAGAGAAAACAGAAGGTTGGAAAGAATATAATATTACTTTTGATCTTCCCGATATCATCCAGAAAAATCCAGGTAAGAGTTTTGAAAAATGTGCCATATTTTTCAACATAGTACCTGAGATAGACAGTGCACAAAAAACACTGAAAACATTAGTTAATCTGGATGACATCAGTTTAACAGAGACGAAATAACAGAACATTCTTTAATTACAGTTTAATATAAATGGAATCTTAATTTATTTATATTAAACTGTAATATTGTTCATCTTATCCGACAAAAACATGAATAAAATTCTTCTAATATTATTTTTCATTGGAAACATATTAAATACTACCATCATACGTGGGCAGAATACTTGTCCTCTAATTCCATATCCACAAAGCAGTAGCAGGATAAATGAAACATTCCAACTATCAAGCAGATGTGTTATTGTATATACCGAAGAGTTTGAATCCCAAGCTTACCTTTTACAGAAAGAGCTTCTCCGATATACTTCAATCGCTGTAAGTACACTTCCTGATAAAGCAACTCTAGATTCAAATATTGTATACAATGTTATTAAACTTAAGAAAGACTATAAATTCAAATCAGAAGGATATTCTTTAAAAATGCACACCAAAGACATAACTATTACTGCTGGACAACCAAGCGGAATGATAAATGGTGTCATGTCTTTAGTTCAATTAACCAGATTATCCACGTTACAAAACACCCTTGTACCTATCGAATGCTGGGAAATAGAGGACAGCCCTTTATATGCCTGGAGAGGTTTTATGTTAGATGAAGCCCGTCATTTCTGGGGAATGAAAAAAGTAAAACAGATTTTAAACTGGATGGCCCTTTATAAACTAAATAGGTTCCATTGGCATCTAACCGACTCCCAAGGTTGGAGAATAGAAATAAAAAAATATCCCAAACTAGCTCTCATTGGAGGAATCGGCAATTATGGAGAAGAATACACTCCTGCTCAATTCTACACACAAGAAGAAATAAAAGAAATCGTAACTTATGCTCTAGAACGAAACATCCACATTATACCTGAAATCGATATGCCGGGACATGCATCTGCTGCTTCTAAAGCATATCCAGAATTTAGCGGTGGCGGTTCTCCTAAATATCCTGGATATACCTTTAACCCCGGGAAAGATTCCGTATACACTTATTTAACGGACATCCTAAAAGAAGTAGATGCGCTGTTCCCCTCGCAAGTAATCCACCTTGGAGGAGATGAAGTACATTATGGCAATCAGGATTGGAATACTAACAAGGATATCCAAGACTTGATGAAACATGAAAAAATGAAGAATTTAAAAGACGTAGAAAATTACTTTTTCCAAAGGATGGCTGATTCTCTTCTGCTTATTCATAACAAAGTTGCAGCTTGGGACGAAGTAGCTGATTCCCAATTATCTCCTGAACATACCATCGTATTTTTCTGGAGACAGAATAGACCTGAACAACTCCAGAAATCATTAGATAGAAAATTTAATATTGTATTATGTCCACGATTACCAATGTATCTTGATTATGCACAAGACACTTTACAAGTACATGGAGTTGACTGGAGAAAATTTTCATGCAACTCTTATCAAAAAGTATATTCTTTCAGTCCACAAGATATACCAGTCAAATATCCTAAAAATTGTAACATACTAGGAATACAAGCTAATCTATGGACAGAGCGTATTGAAACAGAGGACAGACTCGATTATATGCTATTTCCTCGGATAGCAGCACTAGCAGAAAATGCATGGACAAAGGAAATGAATAAGAATATCAATTCTTTCAATATACGTCTAAAAAAACAATTTGATTTATATAAGAAAGATCATATCTACTATTCAGATCCTTTTACCCCTAAAGAGACCGGAGAACCAGTTAGATAAAATCAACAATCAAAAAAATGAGCAGAGTTAATATTTACACGTTTCTATTTTGTACGACATTCCTTGCAATAGGATGTTATGCTCAACAGGCATCTTATCCCAAATCAAAGATATTACAAAAAAACTTTTCCAGCAATCTTAAAGATCAATTAAGAGAACTAGAAAAAGATTCTTTCGTACAATATTTAAACGAATGCCGGGAAGAATGGAAGAACAATCCCTACAGACCAATCTATCACTTTTCTAGTCCAGAAAGTATTTTACACGATCCTAACGGTTTATGCTATTGGCAGGGGAATTGGCATTTATTTTATCAATATTTGCCCTCTAAAGATTTTAGACAACACTGGGGACATGCGGTCAGTCATGATTTAATTCACTGGAAAGATCTGCCCATAGCTTTATATCCCAGCCCGGAAAACATGTGTTATTCCGGTGCCACCCTAGCCGAAAAAGACAAAGTCATAGCTATGTATTATGGAGTTGACTTAGGAGATATTGTGGCTACATCCAGCGATCCGTTATTACTAAACTGGAAAAAGGTAGCAACACCGGCCATTCCAAGAGTAAAATCAGGAGAGACTCTGCCATACTATGTGTTTGACCCTGCCATTTGGAAAGAAGACAGCATATACTATGCCGTGACGGGAGGACGGACAAATACAGGTCCCGGTAACAAAGCGATGCGATCAACTTCTCTTTTTTCTTCACAAGACTTAAAAATCTGGAAATACGAACATAACTTCATGAAAAATGAATGTTTCTTACCACCAGGAGAGGATGCTTCATGTCCATACTTTTGGCCAATAGGAAACAGATATATCTTTTTATTTTTTAGCCACACAACCGGTAGCCAGTATTTATTAGGAGACTACAATAAAGAAGAACATTGTTTTTATCCAACATTTCACGGACGTTTTAACTTCATGTCTTTTCTCCCCGGAGGAGTACATGCTCCAAGCGCAACAAGTGATGGCGAAGGAGGAGTCATAGTTATACATAACATGCATACAGGCAAAAAATCTCCCGGCTGGAGAGGTATTACAACACTTCCGAGAAAACTCACATTAGACAAATGTGACACAATCAACATACAACCTTATGGAGATTATAAATCACTCCGCACCCACCATCAACATATAGATAAGACCCATCTACCGGCAAACAAAGAAATCATAATCGATAACATACAGGGAAATGCACTTGAAATCAAAGCTGAGATCAATATAAAATCTTCGCCAATGATAGAAATGAATGTTCTACGTTCACCTGATAAAGAAGAATTTACTTCTATCAAATTTTTCAAAGATAGAGGGGTTGACTTAGTCAGAACAAATCCTGCACTGAAAAATCAAAGATGGAGTTTGATTTCACTTGAAACCGCCCACTCTTCTATACTTCCGGATGTAATATCCAGAGCACCAGAACTCGCTCCTGTATATCTTAAGCCGAACGAAACGCTTAAGTTACATATATTTATAGACAAAAGTATTATTGAAATCTTTGTTAATGACAAACAAGTAGTAACAACCCGAGTTTATCCAGGCAAAAAAGAAAGTGTAGGGATTTCTCTAAAATCACAGGGAAGAGATGCTACTCTTATTAGTATGGATGTCTGGCAGATGAAAAGCATATACAAAGAGTTACAGAATGATTTTATAAAATAATACTTGATAAGAATACGTTTTTTGAATATGATTTTTCGCTTTTTCATCAATCCATAAACCAAAGAAAGCATACTTTTGCTTTAAATAATTACTCAATAGAACACAGTTACTATGAAAAATAAGAACCTATCAAACGAAAAAAAGACCTACTACATCTCAATAGCCATTCTAGCCGGAATGTTCTTTATTTTTGGATTTGTATCCTGGGTCAACTCCATACTCATTCCTTATTTCCGTATATCCTGCGAACTTACACATTTCGAATCCTACTTTGTAGCATTTGCTTTCTACATTGCCTATTTTGTGATGGCTGTTCCGTCAGGGATACTATTAAAGAAAGTAGGCTTCAAACGAGGAATCATGTATGGCTTTATGTTAACTGCATTAGGAGCCTTCATATTTGTTCCAGCCGCTTTAGCTCGACAATTCGAAATTTTCCTGATCGGTTTGTTCTCCATAGGAACAGGTCTGGCAATCCTGCAAACGGCAGCTAATCCGTACGTAACCATTATTGGTCCGATTGACAGTGCTGCCCGTCGTATCAGTATCATGGGTATATGTAACAAGTTTGCCGGAATTATCTCTCCTCTCATTTTCGCTGCATTGATTCTAAAAGCTGATGACAGCGAACTTTTTGCCCTGATAGAATCAGGTACACTGGATACAATGACCCAAAGTGTTATGCTTGACGAACTGATACAACGTGTCATCGTTCCGTATACGATACTAGGAATACTACTTTTATTAGCAGGCATCGTCATTCGATATTCTGTCTTACCCGAAATTAATACGGATGAACAAAATGCGACAGACGACAAAGAAAGCAGTCATAGTAATCAGAAAAACATTTTTGGTTTTCCATACCTTATTTTAGGTGCATTGGCTATTTTCTTTCACGTAGGAACACAAGTGATAGCCATTGATACCATCATCAATTATGCTAATTCCATGGGTATGGATCTATTGGAGGCAAAAGCATTTCCCTCATATACTCTGGCATGTACGATGATCGGTTATATATTGGGAATCATCGTAATTCCTAAATATATCTCACAGAAAAATGCACTGATTATATGTACAGTACTAGGACTATTCCTTTCATTCGGAGTTGTATTTGCCGACTTCAATGTAACCCTTTTCGGCCATCAAGCCAATGCCTCCATCTTTTTTCTCAATGCATTAGGTTTTCCAAATGCACTGATTTATGCAGGTATCTGGCCGTTATCCATTCATGGTCTGGGAAAGTTTACCAAAACAGGTTCCTCACTGTTAATCATGGGACTCTGCGGAAATGCAATCCTTCCGTTAGTTTATGGTCACTTTGCTGAAATATACGATTTACGTATCGGCTATTGGGTATTAATCCCCTGCTTCCTTTATCTTGTATTCTTTGCTGTCAAAGGACACAAAATCACTTCATGGAGATAAAAAACAAATGAATAAACCTCAAACAATATAAAATGAAGAGACTAATCATTCTAAACGGACAACTCATCTTTCCTGATCGCATAGATACGGGCAAGGCATTGATTTGCAAAAACGGAAAGATCGAACAAATCCTTGCCGACAAAATGCTTGAGATAAACCCGGACGACCAAATAATAGATGCCAAACAACAATATGTATCTCCTGGTTTTATCGATATGCATGTTCATGGAGGTGGCGGACATGATTTCATGGACGGAACAGTAGAGGCATTTCTAAGAATAGCGGAAGTTCATGCGAAGTATGGAACAACAGCTATGGTGCCTACAACTCTGACCTGCACCGATGAAGAGTTAATGAATACTTTTACTATTTATAAAAAAGCGAAAGTTCTGAATAATAAAGGTGCTAAATTTATAGGTCTACATCTTGAAGGTCCTTATTTTTCACCTTCCCAGTGTGGGGCACAAGACCCTAATTATCTTAAAAAACCATGTCCGAAAGAATATAACCATTTTATAAATATCTCACAGGATATTGTACGCTGGAGCATCGCGCCAGAATTGGAAGGAGCTATCGAAATGGGGGAAGAGTTGCAAAGACAGCATATCCTCCCTTCCATTGCACATACTGACGCAACCTATGAAGAGGTGGAAAAAGCAAACAAAGCCGGATATACTCATATAACTCACTTATATTCGGCCATGTCATCCGTAACACGCAGAAATGCTTTTCGACATGCAGGAGTAGTGGAAGCTGCCTATTTGATTGATGATATAACAGTTGAAATCATCGCTGACGGTATACATCTCCCCAAGCCGCTCCTTCAATTTGTTTATAAATTCAAAGGACCTGACAAAACCGCACTCTGTACCGATGCTATGCGAGGCGCTGGAATGCCAGATGGAGAGTCCATTCTAGGAAGCCTGACTAACGGACAAAAAGTTATTATTGAAGATGGCGTTGCAAAAATGCCGGATCGTTCTGCTTTTGCAGGTAGTGTAGCCACCACTGACCGTTTAGTTAGAACCATGGTACAATTAGCTGGCATTCCCCTCACTGATGCTATCCGCATGATGACACTCACCCCTGCCCGCATTTTACACATTGACTCATCAAAAGGTTCTCTTGAAGCAGGTAAAGATGCTGACATTATCATTTTCGACAATCAAATCAATGTTATTAACACAATATCAGAAGGCCATGTTATCTATAGTAAATGAATCTGAAACCAAAGTATTTCAACAAGAGCTATTAACCATTAAAATTTATCCCACTCTCCAACAAATGGGCAATGAAGCCGCAAAGGAAGTAGCTGACAGAATCTGCAAGCTCTTGGAAGAAAAGGCTGAAATCAATATGATCTTTGCCGCCGCTCCCTCACAAAACGAATTTTTAAATCATCTAATCCATGATAAGCGAATAGATTGGACCAGAATCAACGCCTTCCATATGGATGAATACATAGGTATTCATCCAGACGCACCACAAAGTTTCGGGCATTTCCTCCGTATTCGTATCTTTGACAAAGTTCCTTTCAAAAAGGTGAACTACCTGAATGGACGCGCAGAGAGTCTTGAAGAGGAATGCAAACGATATGCCGATCTGCTTACTAAATATCCAGTAGACATTGTTTGCCTGGGTATCGGAGAAAACGGACATATTGCTTTCAATGATCCGGATGTAGCTGATTTCAATGATCCCAAACTGGTGAAAATCGTAAAACTTGATCCGGTATGCCGCCAACAGCAAGTTAACGAAAAATGCTTCGAAAGACTAGATTTAGTACCTAAAGAAGCTTTGACACTAACAATACCTGCTTTGCTAAAAGCCGAATGGATGTTTTGTATTGTCCCTTTCAAGAATAAAGCCCACGCAGTATATCGGGCCATTTATGGTGAAATTTCAGAAAAATGTCCGGCAAGCATATTGCGAAGAAAAGAAAAATCTTCGTTATATTTGGACACTGAAAGTGCAGAACAGATAAATTTATAACCAATCATGAAAAACAGAATCGCTTTTTTCTTTATATTACTGATGATCAGTGTCGGTATATACGCACAAAAAATAATGAAAATAGGAATCATCGGTTTGGATACTTCCCATTCTACCGCTTTTACAGAATTGATCAATAGCGGCTCCGATGAAACTTTTTCTCAAGGATTCCGGGTAGTAGCCGCTTATCCGTATGGTTCTAAAACAATTCAATCCAGCTACGAACGTATTCCCGGATACATTGAAAAAGTAAAGACGCAAGGAGTAGAAATCGTCTCTTCCATAGCAGACTTATTGGATAAAGTGGATTGTGTACTTCTGGAAACGAATGACGGACGACTTCATCTGGAGCAGGCAATGGAGGTCTTCAAAGCTGGTAAGATCTGCTACATAGACAAGCCTATCGGAGCTACATTAGGAGATGCTATTGCTATCTATGAGATGGCGGAGAAATACAACATACCGATCTTCTCATCCTCTGCTTTACGATTTACTCCTCAAAATCAAAAACTGCGGAATAATGAACTAGGTAAAATCCTAGGAGCTGACTGCTATTCTCCGCATAAAGTGGAACCCACTCATCCGGATTTCGGTTTCTATGGAATCCATGGGGTTGAAACTTTGTACACAGCCATGGGTACAGGATGCGAGTCTGTCAACCGCATGTCTTCCGACAGAGGAGATGTTGTAGTAGGACGTTGGAAGGATGGAAGAATCGGCATATTCCGGGGAATCACTAAAGGACCGCAAATTTATGGCGGGACAGCCTTTACCTCCAAAGGAGCAATAACCGTAGGAGGATATCAGGGCTATAAAGTACTTCTTGAACAAATCCTAACATTCTTCCGAACCGGAGTTGCACCTGTTTCAAAAGAAGAAACAATTGAAATATTCACTTTTATGCAAGCTTCTAATATGAGTAAAGAACAAAATGGCAAGATTGTCACACTAGAAGAAGCTTACCAGAAAGGCTGGAAAGATGCACAGAAATTGATCAAGGCTTGTAATAAGAAATAAAAGAATGAAATTTATATACAATAACATCGGATTTTTAGTGCTTTCATTGGTGGTAGCTTCATGCTCTTTATCTAAAAGGCAGACTGCCAATGAGGCAAACGGTTCTCATAAAATAAAACTGATCGTTCTCGATCCGGGACATTTCCACGCCAGTTTACTCCAGAAAGATACGCTGACAGATGTCAACGATACAATTCACGTATATGCTCCCGAAGGGACAGGCTTTAACCAATATATGGAAAGTATCAACTCTTACAACCAACGTACAGAGGCCCCCACCTCATGGGTAAGCCAGGTGTATACAGGAGATGATTATCTTTCCCAAATGCTCGCCGGACAGAAAGGAGATGTTGTTGTTTTGGCAGGAAACAATCAAAAAAAGGCACAATATATAATACAATCTATCAAAGCAGGATATAACGTTCTCTCTGATAAACCTTTAGCAATCAACCAAAAGGATTTCAACTTGCTGGTTGAAGCTTATCGGCTGGCAAAAGAAAAAAAACTTCTTTTATATGACCTGATGACAGAGCGATATGATATTCTCAACATTATAGAAAAAGAACTATTACAAAAAAAGGAACTGTTCGGTGAACTGCAGCAAGGTTCACCGGAGAGTCCTTCTATCACCATGGAAAGTGTTCATCATTTCTTCAAGAACGTATCCGGCAAACCGTTGATCAGACCTGCTTGGTATTACGATACAGCACAACAAGGTGAAGGTATTGCTGATGTAACGACTCACCTTATCGATCTGGTGCAATGGCAGTGCTTTTCGGATGAAACGATCCGCTACCAGTCGGATGTAAAAGTAACAAACGCCACACACTGGCCTACTTCAATCACATTGCCAGAGTTCAGCCAATCAACTCAAATAGATTCTTTTCCTCCTTTTCTTGACAAATACGTAAAGAATAACATATTGGAAGTATTGGCAAACGGAACATTGAATTTTACGATTAAAGGAATTCATATAGGAATAAAAGTCATTTGGAATTATGCTCCACCAACTAATGGAGGAGACACCTTCACTTCCATCAAGAAAGGTACTAAGGCCACATTAAAAACAGTTCAAAATAAAAAGAACGGATTTACAAAAGAACTCTACATTCAAAAAGAACAGAACACTGACAGTGCCACATTCAGGATTCAGTTACAAAAAACCATTGAAGAATTACGAGACACTTATCCGTTCTTATCTGTAAAAGCTCACAAGAGCGTATCAGACAACCGCTGGCTGAATCTACTGATTGGAATCATTGTTCCGGCCGGACTGCTTATCTGGCTGAACATCTGGCGCTATCGCGTGCGCCTGGACAAAGATTTGAAAACCATTGTCAAGAATAACCGCGACATACAAGAAAGAATCAAAACAACATTCTAAAACTATCAATATCATTATGGAGAAAATCAAACTGAATACAATTGAAGAGGCAATCGAAGATTTCCGCAAAGGAGAATTCGTCATCATCGTAGACGACGAAGACCGCGAGAATGAAGGCGACCTGGTAGTGGCTGCAGGACTGATTACCCCGGAAAAAGTAAATTTCATGCTGAAACATGCAAGAGGTGTACTTTGCGCCCCTATCACTATATCACGTTGCGAGGAACTGGATTTACCACATCAGGTATCCAACAATACGTCTGTATTAGGAACTCCGTTTACCGTTACCATCGATAAACTGGAGGGATGTACTACAGGTGTATCGGCTGCCGACCGTGCTGCTACAATCCGTGCCTTGGCTGATCCGACTTCCAAACCGGAAACATTCGGTCGCCCGGGACATGTCAACCCCTTGTATGCACAAGAAAAAGGTGTATTACGCCGCGCCGGACATACAGAAGCCTGCGTAGACATGGCACGCCTGGCCGGTTTATATCCTGCTGCTGCCCTGATGGAGGTTATGAATGAAGACGGCACCATGGCCCGTCTGCCGGAACTGAAGAAGATGGCCGACGAATACGGTTTCAAACTGATTTCCATTGCCGACCTTATTGCTTACCGTCTAAAACAGGAATCACTGGTAGAAAAAGGAGTGGAAGTAGACATGCCTACCGAACACGGTCATTTCCGTCTGATTCCGTTCCGTCAGAAAAGCAACGGTCTGGAACATGTAGCTTTAATTAAAGGTACATTCTCGGAAGACGAACCAGTACTGGTACGTGTACATTCTTCATGTGCTACCGGCGACATCTTCGGCTCTATGCGCTGTGATTGCGGCGACCAGTTGCACAAAGCCATGGAACAGATTGAAAAAGAAGGAAAGGGAGCCATTATTTACCTGAACCAGGAAGGACGTGGCATCGGACTCATGGAAAAAATGAAAGCCTACAAGTTGCAGGAAGAAGGAATGGATACGGTAGACGCCAACATCTGCCTGGGCCATCAGGCCGACGAACACGACTACGGAGTAGGTGCTCAGCATCTGCGTGAAATCGGTATCCACAAAATGCGCCTGCTGACCAACAACCCAGTGAAACGCGTGGGACTGGAAGCTTACGGACTGGAGATT
>ENA-UEYL01001748-UEYL01001748.1-human-gut-metagenome-genome-assembly--contig:-NODE-1748-length-17754-cov-4.239464_pt1 | contig 17754 bp, 13 predicted proteins | sample MGYA00242941_ERZ507946 | MGnify/ENA primary metagenome ERZ507946 (study PRJEB26167, sample SAMN06115482) | human gut metagenome | host: Homo sapiens | place: China:Guizhou | collected 2015-03-11...
ACAGCTCTCAGCCAGCTCCAGCAGTTCGGCACGGGCGTCGGCCAGCCAAACACCGCCGCCGGCGCAGATGAGGGGCTGACGGGAACGGGCAATGGCCTCTACCACACGCTTGATCTGCAGATCGTTGCCCTTGACGCTGGGCTTATAACCCCGGATATCCACCTGCTCCGGATAATGGAAGCTTCTCAGGTGCTGCTCCTGCACGTCAATGGGAATATCAATGAGAACCGGACCGGGACGGCCGGTGGAGGCAATGTGGAAGGCCTCCTTAATTACCCGGGGGATGTCGTTGGCGTTTTTGACCAGGTAGCTGTGCTTGGAGAAGGGCGCTACCGCGCCGGTGATGTCCACTTCTTGGAAGATATCCCGGCCCAGCAGATGGCTGGGCACCTGGCCGGTGATGGCCACCATGGGGATGGAGTCCATATAGGCGGTGGCAATACCGGTAATGAGGTTGGTTGCTCCCGGGCCGCTGGTCACCATGCACACGCCCACCTTGCCGCTGATGCGTGCATAGCCGGAAGCCATATGGCCCGCGTTCTGCTCGGTCCGTACCAGAGTATATTCAATCTCCGGGTGTTCCTTCAGGGCGTCTACCGCCGGACAGATCGTTGCTCCGGCGTAGCCAAACATGTGGGTTACGCCCTCTCGCAGCAAACTTTCAATCAGTGCCTGCGCTCCATTCATTTCACCGTCACCTCCGCATTCCTTTCCAAAAAGCAAAAGCGGCCACATCCTATCAAACGATAGGACGAAGCCGCTAAACTCCGTGGTACCACCTAACTTCGCGCCGCTGCTGTGTGCGACGCGCACTCAAAACCCCGATAACGGTGGGCATCCGACCCCGCCTACTCAGCCAAAAAGCCGTTCAGCGAGATAGCTCGCGGGCGAGCTTCGGTCCTGAGTCCTCCCCGAGAGCTTACACCAGCCGCTCCCTCTCTGCGCGTTTCGGACTCGCCTACTACCCGGTCATTGCCATTTTAAGTTCTTCAACACTTTAATTTGTGTAAGTGATTTTCATCTTACCTCCATTCCTGCCGTTTGTCAATTCTTTTTTTCCCGGGCGGGCTGTGTTGCGCCTGGCCGCCTCAGCGTGGTATACTGGAAATAAATTATACACTGCTTGGAGGCTTTTATGAAGTACCTTGTATATGGCGCCGGCGGCACAGGAGGCTGTCTGGCCGCCTTCTTAGCCATGAGCGGAAAGGATGTCTCCCTCATTGCCCGAGGCGCCCACCGGGATGCCATTGACGAAAACGGCCTGGTGCTGGAGACCGGCCACGGCACCTTTGCCGTCCCCATTCCCGCATTTGAACAGGAGCATTATGACCAGCAGCCCGACGTTATTTTTGTCTGTGTCAAGGGCTACTCTCTGGAGGGCATCTTCCCCACCCTGGAGCGGCTGTGCCGCCCGGAGACCATCGTGATCCCCATTTTGAATGTGGTAGGGACCGGCGGCGCCATGCAGCCCCGCCTGCCCCAGTCTCTGGTCACCGACGGATGCGTATACATTGCCGCCGAGATTAAGGCTCCCGGAGTGGTGCACATGAGCGGAGACATCTTCCGTGTGGTCTTTGGCCCCCGCACTCCTGAGGAGTACCGCCCGGAGCTGGAGCAGGTGGCGCAGGACCTCAACGAGTGCGGCGTGGAGGCCATTCTCTCGGACAACATCCAGCGGGATGCCTGGATGAAGTTCTCGGTGGTTTCCCCCATGGCCGCCTGCGGGATCTTCCACGATGTAAAGGTGGGCGCTATGCAGCACCCCGGCCCCATCCGGGACGATTTTGCGGCCTTTGTCAATGAGATCGGCGCTCTGGCCGCCGCCATGGGTTTTCCTCTGGGAGACGACTTGGCAGAGCGTAACCTGGCCATTCAGGACGCCCTGGCCCCCGACGCCTCCACCTCCCTCAAGCGGGACCTGGATGCCGGAAAGCCCTCTGAGGTGGACGGTCTCATTTTCCAGGTGGTGCGCCTGGGCCGTCAGTACGGTGTGCCCCCCCCCCGGTATGACGCAGTGGCCGCCAAACTGGGCTACGTGGAGGCCGCGCAATGATCAACACCACTTTATGCTACATATCCCGGGGTGAGGACTACCTCATGCTCCACCGGGTGAAGAAGGAAAACGATCTCAACCACGACAAGTGGATCGGCATCGGGGGAAAGTTTGAGGACAAGGAGAGCCCCGAGGACTGCGTGCTGCGGGAGGCAAAGGAGGAGACCGGTCTGACCCTCACCTCCTACCGCTACCGGGGAATCGTCACCTTCGTCTCTGACCGCTGGCCCACCGAGTACATGCACCTGTTTACTGCCGACGGCTTCACCGGCACGCTGAAGGAGTGCGACGAGGGCGTGCTGGAGTGGATTCCCCGCAAAAAACTGTTGGAGCTGCCCCACTGGGAGGGAGACGCCATTTTTCTGGATCTCATCGCCCAAGAGGACACTCCCTTCTTCTCTTTGAAGCTATGCTACCGTGGGGAGGAGCTGACGCAAGCTGTTCTCAACGGAACCTATATCAAAGGAGGACCTTCTCTATGATCGTCACCATTCAAAATGAATGTCTCACCGTAGACATCGAGGACCTGGGCGCTCAGCTTGCCTCGGTACGCAACCACCACGGCACGGAGTACCTGTGGCAGGGAGACGCAGACATCTGGGCTCGGCGCGCTCCCATCCTTTTTCCCGTGCTGTGCGGTCTGAAAGACAACACCTACCTGCTGGACGGCGTTGCCTATCACATGAACAAGCACGGCTTTGCCCGGGACTGCGTGTTTGAGGTCGTGGAACACACAGACACCAAGGCCTCCTTCCGCTTGACCGACAACGAGGAGACCCGGCGCATGTATCCCTTCTCCTTTACGCTCACGGTCACCTATACCCTGGAGGAGAACCGTTTGATCAAATGCCACCGGGTGGAAAACCGCTCGGAGCAGGTGATGTACTACGAACTGGGCGTCCACGACGGCTTCCGTGCTCCCCTGGAGGAGGGGGAGACCATGGGGCAGTATGCCATCCGCCTGCCCGGTCTGGAGGATGCCATCGAGCCCTATGGACTCAATGAACAATCCCTGGTCACGCCTAAAAACGGCACCATTGCGCTGGAAAACGGGCGCATCGCTCTTGACCCCACCACGTATCATCTGGATACCGTGATTCTGGATCAGCCTCCTCAGGCCAGAGCCGTCCTGGTGGACGGGCAGGACCGTCCCCGGGTCACTGCGGATTTTGCCGATTTTCCCTATCTGGGAATCTGGACCCAGGCCAAGCCCTTTGACACCAACTACGTGTGCATTGAGCCCTGGTCCACCCTCCCCGATGCCACCTTTGTGGGCCGTGAGCTGAAAGACAAGGCAGGTATCCGCAGCCTGCAGCCCGGCGCCTGGGAAGAGCTGTCCTACACCGCTACCTTTACCTGAAAGGAGTCCTGTGGATGAAACCGGAATATGTCAACACCTTCGGCCTGCGCAAGGTCAGCGACAAGCAGGGTGAGATTTTGGAGATCACCCTGGACGCCTCCTATAAATATATGGAAAATACAGTGACGGTTACCACCAACGGACTGGAGAACATCGCCACCCCCAACACCGATCAGGTGGCCTCCATGGTGATGAACCGCCAGAGCGCCATTTCCCTGCGCAATCTGCTCATTCAGACTCTGGACGGAGAAAACTAAAAAATGGGACCGCCTCGGCGATCCCATTTTTTATTGGTCTTTTGCGGTGGGGAGCAGCTTTTTGCGCCGGCTCAAAAACAGGGTCAGGGTCGTCGCACTGGCCAGAGCATCCGCAATGGGCTCCGCGGCGTAGATTCCCATGACGCTGCCCGTCACCCGGGGCAGAATAATAGCCAGGGGAACCAGCAGGATCACTTTACGCAGCAGGGCCAGGAACAGACTGGTACGGGCCTGGCCCAGAGCCATAAAGGTGGTCTGGCAGGCCAGCTGAGCGCCAAAGGCCCAGATACCGCCAAAGAAGATGGGCATGACCCGGCTTACCAGGTCAATGAGTTCCTGCTGAGGGGTAAAGATCCGGGCCAGCATTCCCGGGAACAGAGCCACCACCACAAAGGAAACACAGGTCACAGTCAAGGTAACGGTGAGCAGCCGCTTGAAGGTCTGGCGCACCCGCAGATAGTTCCCCGCTCCGTAGTTGTAGCTCATGATGGGCTGGGTGCCCTGGGTAATGCCCTGGGTGGGCAGAACGATCATCTGCATGATGGACTGCATGATGGTAATGGTACCTACATACAGGTCACCGCCGTAGGTCTGCATACCGGTGTTCAGAACCACGGTCACCAGGCTCTCCGTAGACTGCATAATAAAGGGAGCCACGCCCAAACCGGCCACCCGGCCTACCACCTTGGGCTCCAGGCGCATATTTTTCTTCCGGATGCGCAGGCCGCTGCGGCGGCTGCACAGGAAGCCTACCACCCAGGCTGCGCTTACCGCCTGAGAGATGATGGTGGCTAGGGCGGCACCCTTCACTCCCATATGCAGGCCGAAGATAAACACCGGATCCAGGCAGATATTCAAAACTGCACCGATGAGCACGCTGAGCATAGCCACCAGGGCCTTACCCTGGGCACTGATGAAGGTATTCAGTCCCAGAGCCAGCTGAACAAAGATGGTACCGATGAGGTAGATGCCGATGTAGTCCATGGCATAGCCGATGGTATTTTCCGAGGCGCCGAAGGCATAGAGAATGGGTTCTTTGAAGACGCTGAACCCCACCGTAAGGGCTACCGCGGCAATCAGCAGCAAAGTCAGAGAGTTGCCCAGGATTTTTTCCGCCTTCTCCCGGTTGCCCGCACCCAACTGGATCGAGGCCAAGGGCGCGCCGCCCTGGCCGGCAAAGGCGGCAAAGGCAGATACCAGCATAATAATGGGGAAGGTGACGCCCACGCCCGTAAGCGCCGCTGAGGACGCGCCCGGGATGTGGCCGATGTAGATTCGGTCCACAATATTATAAAGCATATTGATGACCTGAGCCGCTACCGCCGGTACCGCCAATTTCAGCATCAACGGGCCGATGGGGGCATTGGCCAGGCGTTCTTCGTCACGGGTCTGCGCCAAGGGAACTCACTCCTTTTTTGAGATGGTTCATTATAGCACAAAATTCTCAGAGTGAAAAGATCACGCATATCTTTTCTCTTAGTGCCTCTTTATCCTCTTTAATTTTTTGTTAAAGAGCGTCAACACACTTGCAAGCAGCGGCTAAATGTGAAATAATGTGTTCGCGTCTAATTCTCGCACTTGAAGGAGGTTTTGAAATGAAGCGGAAAAAGTCATTTTCTCAGGAAGAACTACGTTATCTGAAATTGTTGGCTCAGCAGTACCCCACCGTACAGGCCGCCAGCAGCGAGATTATTAACCTTCAGGCCATTTTGAACCTGCCGAAAGGCACCGAGCACTTCATCTCCGACGTCCACGGAGAGCACGAGGCCTTTTTACATATTCTCAACTCCTGTTCCGGCGTCATCCGGGAGAAGGTAGACGACCTGTTTGCCTCCACCATCTCCAAGGGAGAGCGGGATGAGCTGGCCACCCTCATCTACTATCCGGAGGAGAAGCTGGAACAGCTCCACCGCCAGATGAAGGACATGGATGAGTGGTACCGCATTACCCTCCACCGACTCATCGAGGTGTGCCGCTTTGTCACCTCCAAGTATACCCGCTCCAAGGTGCGCAAAGCCCTGCCCAAGGATTACGCCTACATCATTGACGAACTCATCCACACCAACTACGCCGAGGCCGACAAGCGGGACTACTTTGAAAACATCATCTCCACCATCATTGACCTGGAGCAGGCCGACGGCTTTATCGAGGCGGTCTCCGCCGTCATCAAGCGCATGGCCGTGGACCATATGCACATTGTAGGCGATATCTTCGACCGCGGTCCCCGGGCGGACATTATCATGGACTCTCTGCTGGACTACCACAGCGTGGACATCCAGTGGGGCAACCACGACATTCTCTGGATGGGCGCCGCCTCCGGCTCCCGCACCCTGGTGGCCACCGTGCTGGCCAACTCCATCCACTACAACAACCTGGAAGTGATCGAGACGGGCTACGGCATCTCCCTGCGCCCCCTGTCCGTCTTTGCCAACGAGGTATATAAGGACTGCGACGTCCACCGCTTTGCCGTCAAGCTCACCGGCCCCGACGCCGACCAGTACAGCGAGAAGGACAAGCTCCTCTCCGCCCGGATGCACAAGGCGATCACCATCATCCTCTTCAAGCTGGAGGGCCAGAAGCTTCTGCGCCATCCCGAGTATGGCATGAGCGACCGGCTGCTGCTGGACAAGATCGACTACCAGAGCAAGTGCATCACCATTGGAGACACCACCTATCCCCTGGAGGATGTGGACTTCCCCACCGTGGACCCCAAGGACCCCTACACCCTCACCCCCGAAGAGGACACGGTCATCAACCAGCTCACCGCCTCCTTCCTGCGCAGTGAGAAGCTGCAAAAGCACATCCGTTTCCTCTACTCCAAGGGCAGCCTCTACAAGGTCTTCAACGGCAACCTTCTCTTCCACGGCTGTATCCCCATGACGGCGGATGGGGAGCTGCTCTCCTTCCAGATCGGCGGCAAGGAGCGGAAAGGACAGGAGTTCCTGGACTACGCCGACACCGCCGCCCGCCAGGCCTACTACCACAAGTTGGGCACCCCGGAGCGGCAGCTGGGCATGGACTTCCTCTGGTTCCTCTGGGCCGGACGCAACAGCCCCATCTTCGGCCGGGACCGGATGACCACCTTCGAGCGCCGGCTCATCAAGGACGAGAGCGCCTGGACCGAGCCCAAGAACCCCTACTACACCTATTATCAGGACCCCGCCGTGTGCGATATGCTCCTCAAGGAATTTGGCCTAGAAGGCCCCCACTGCCACATCATCAACGGCCACATCCCCGTCAAGTCCAAAAAGGGCGAGAGTCCCATCAAGGGCGGCGGCAAGCTCATCGTCATCGACGGCGGCTTCTGCAAAGCCTACCAGCCCACCACCGGCATCGCCGGCTACACCCTCATCTACAACTCCTGGGTGCTGCGCATCGTCTCCCATGAGCCCTTCTGCGGCCGGAAAACCGCCATCGAGAAAAACATGGACATCGCCAACAGCTCCCGGGTCTTTGAGCGCATGGACACCCGCATCAAGATCGCCCAGACTGACATCGGCGCCAAACTCCAAGCTCAGGCCGACGCCCTGCGTGATCTGCTCAGCGCCTACAAAGCCGGTGCCGTCCCCGAGGACCACCGGGAATAACGCTTTACTTTGCCCGCCAGGTCTGCTATGCTAGGGGCAGAAGGAACTGGCCTGCGATAGCCCCTGGAACACTCTGCTCCGGGTACATATCAGGACACATTGGAAAGGATCGAGAAACCATGTGGAAAAATGTAGGATATTATAACGGAACCATGGGTCCTCTGGAGGAGATGACTGTCCCCATGGGGGACCGCGCCCTCTACTTCGGCGACGGTATCTACGAGGCCACCTGCGTGGCAAACCGTGTTCCCTTCGCCCTGGACGATCACCTGGATCGGATGTACAACAGCCTGCGCCTGCTGGAGATCCCCTTCACCATGGAGCGCGACCAGGTCAAGGCCGAGCTGCAGAAGGTCATCGATGCCGCGGAGGACTCCCCCATCCACTTCCTGTACTGGCAGATCTCCCGTGGCGTTGCCATGCGCAACCACCCCTTCCCCGCCAATACAGAGCCCACTCTGCTCATCTATGTAAAGCCCCACACCATGAAGTCCATGGACAAGCCCTATAAGCTTATCTCCATGGAGGACATCCGCTTCAAGCTGTGCAACATCAAGACCCTCAACCTCATTCCCAGCGTGCTGGCCAACCAGCGGGCGGTGGAGCATGGCTGTGACGAGGCGGTGCTCCACCGGGGCAGCCGGGTCACCGAGTGCGCTCACAGCAACATCTCCATCCTCAAGGACGGCGTGCTGCGCACTGCCCCCACGGATGAGCTGATTCTGCCCGGCGTCACCCGCAAGCATCTGCTGGCCCTGGCCCGGGAGAAAGGCGTCAGCTACCTCTTTGAGGCAAGCGTCGGCGGCGGCATCCCCATTTTGCACCCGCTGACCGAGTGCATGGCTGCCAACCGCATCGACGAGGTGTACGGCATCCTCAACGGCACTACCAACTACATCCTCACCCGCATGGTGCGCACCGGCGCCTCCTTTGCCGACGCGCTGCGGGAGGCCCAGGAAAAGGGCTACGCCGAGGCCGACCCCACCGCCGACGTGGAGGGCATCGACGCCGGGCGCAAGACCTGCATCCTGGCGGATCTGGCCTTTGGCCGCCAGACCGATCCGGCGGCAGTGCCCATGGAGGGCATCTCCCACCTGGATCTCAAAGATGTGAAGGCGGCGGAGCAGGCGGGCTACCGCATCAAGCTGCTGGGCCGTGCCGTGCGGCTGGAGAACGGGGCGCGCAGCGCCTACGTCTCGCCCCACCTCATTTCGGAGGATACGCCCCTTGCCAATGTGGAGGACGTGTTCAACGCGGTAGTGGTGCGGGGCAACGCCACGGGAGAGGTCATGTTCTACGGCAAGGGCGCAGGTTCCCTGCCTACGGCGTCTGCCTGTGTGGCGGACGTAATGGAGGCGCTCCAGTCCGGCGCCCGCCGCACGCCTCTGGGCTGGGACCCCGATCCCGCCGGGTTTGTGGACCCCATGGAGCTTTCCGGGCGCTGGTATGTGCGCACTGCGGACAGCGCGGACCGGGCGGCGGAGGTATTCGGGCAGATCCAGGTGCTCTCGGAGGAGGACGGCACCGTGTTCCTCACCGATGAGATGACCGGACGGAAGGCAGCCGAGCTGTCCGCCGGACTGCAGACCCAGGCCTGCCTGCGGGTGCTGTAAGGTACGCGGGCCGAACCGGCGGCATACCATGAACCGGGGGACGCAACCAATCTGAGGCAAAGAAGGAAACACTATGAGTTTGATCGTACAAAAATTCGGCGGCAGCTCCGTGCGGGATGCCGAGCGCATCCGGAATGTGGCGGGCATCATCGCGGAGACCTATCTGGAAGGCAACGACGTGATCGTGGTGCTCTCTGCGCAGGGAGACACCACTGACGACCTGATCGCCAAGGCGGAGGAGATCAACCCCCACGCCTCCAAGCGGGAGATGGATATGCTGCTTTCCACCGGCGAACAGATCTCTGTGGCGCTGTGTGCCATGGCATTGGAAGCCATGGGACTGCCCTGCGTGTCCCTGGCCGCCTGGCAGGTGGGCATCCAGTCCACCGGCGTCCACGCCGACGCCCGCATCAAGCGGATCGACTCCGAGCGCATCCGCTCGGAGCTGGACCAGCACCGCATCGTTTTGGTCACGGGCTTCCAGGGAGTGGACCGGCAGGGGGATGTGACGACCCTGGGCCGTGGCGGTTCCGATACCAGCGCCGTGGCGCTGGCGGCGGCGTTCCACGCAAAGCTGTGCCAGATCTATACGGATGTGGACGGCGTTTACACCACGGACCCGCGCATCGTACCCAACGCCAGAAAGCTGGACGAGATCACCTATGACGAAATGCTGGAGCTGGCCAGCCAGGGCGCACAGGTGCTGCATAACCGCAGCGTGGAGCTGGCGAAAAAGTTCCGGGTGGACCTGGAAGTGCTGTCCAGCCTGGAGCGCAAGCCCGGTACGAAAGTCAAGGAGGTTACAAAAGTGGAGAAAACCAATATTGCCGGTGTGGCAAAGGATGTCAGCATTGCACGGATCGCCCTGGTGGGGCTGCAGCATAACCCCGGCGTGGCATTCCAGGTGTTCGACCTGCTCAGCCGGAACAACATCAACGTGGACCTGATCCTGCAGTCCATCGGCCGGGAAGATACCAAGGATATTGCCTTTACCATACACAAAAAAGACCTGGAGGAGGCGGAGCGGGTGCTCAACGAGCACAAGGACGCCATCCGGTTCGACCACATCGAGGCCGACGAGGCCATCGGCAAGGTGTCCATCGTGGGCGCGGGCCTCATGAGCAACTGCGGCGTGGCCGCCAAGATGTTCGAGGCCCTCTACGAGGCGGGCATCAACATCCAGATGATCAACACCTCCGAGATCCGCGTCTCCGTCCTGCTGGACGAGGAGGACGTGAACCGGGCCGTCAAGGCCATCCATGCCAAGTTCTTTGATGAGATCTGAATCATCGCTGCGGCGCAGCGGGACGCCCTTCGGGGCTGCTCCCGCTGCGCCGGGTTTACATTTGGGCCCATCCGTGCTACAATAATGCCGCTGTACGCGGCGCGCCGGATGCGCCGCACATACGAAAGAACGGGCGCCCCGGGGGCCGCCCTGCAAGGAGGAGACCTATGAACGCCATCGTCACCGTCGTGGGCCAGGACAAGGTGGGCATCATCGCCGCCATCTGCATCCTGCTGTCCGAGTACAACGTCAATATCCTGGATATCTCCCAGACCATTCTCCATGGGGCATTCACCATGGTCATGGCTGTGGATGTGAGCAAGTCCACTGCCTCCATCGGCGAACTGAGCGAAGCCCTTGCTCAGCTGGGCACCAAGATGGAGCTTTCCATCCGCATCCAGCGGGAGGAGATCTTCGACGCCATGCACAACATCTGAGGAGGGGACGCCATGCTCAATCAAAAGGAGATCCTCTCCACCATTGAAATGATCGACCAGCAGCACCTGGACATCCGCACCATCACCATGGGCATCTCCCTGCTCAGCTGCTGCGACCCGGACCCCAAGCGGGCCTGCGACAAGGTGTACGACAAGATCTGCCGCTATGCGGAAAACCTGGTGCGCACCGGCGAGGACATCGAGCGGGAGTTCGGCATCCCCATCGTCAACAAGCGCATCTCCGTCACGCCCATGGCCCTGGTGGCCGGCGCCAGCGAGACGGACGACTATGTGCCCTTCGCCCTGGCGCTGGACCGCGCGGCAGAGCGCTGCGGCGTCAACTTTATCGGCGGCTACTCCGCCCTGGTGCAAAAGGGCATGACGCTGGCGGATGAGAAGCTGATCCGCTCCATTCCCCAGGCCCTGGCCCAGACCCGCTTTGTCTGCTCCTCCGTAAACGTGGGCTCCACCAAGGCGGGCATCAATATGGACGCCGTGGCCCTCATGGGCCGGGTGGTCAAGGAGGTGGCCCAGGCCACCGCCGCTGAGGACGGACTGGGCTGCTCCAAGCTGGTGATCTTCTGCAACGCCGTGGAGGACAACCCCTTTATGGCCGGCGCGTTCCACGGTGTGGGCGAGGCGGAGAAGGTCATCAACGTGGGTGTCTCCGGTCCCGGCGTGGTGTACCATGCGCTGCAGTCCGTCAAGGGCCAGCCCTTCGACGTGGTGGCTGAGACGGTGAAAAAGACCGCCTTCCGCATCACCCGCATGGGCCAGCTGGTGGCCCGGGAGGCCAGCAGCCGGCTGGATACGCCCTTTGGCATCGTGGACCTGAGCCTGGCGCCCACCCCCGCCGTGGGTGACAGTGTGGCCCGCATTCTGGAGGAGATGGGCCTGGAGGTGTGCGGCACCCACGGCACCACCGCAGCCCTGGCCCTTTTGAACGACGCGGTGAAAAAGGGCGGCGTCATGGCGTCCTCCTCTGTGGGCGGCCTTTCCGGCGCGTTCATCCCCGTCAGTGAGGACGAGGGCATGATCGCCGCCGCCAAGAGCGGCGTACTGTGCCTGGACAAGCTGGAGGCCATGACCTGCGTTTGCTCCGTGGGCCTGGACATGATCGCCGTCCCCGGCGACACCCCGGCCGAGACCATCGCCGCCATCATTGCCGACGAGGCGGCCATCGGCATGGTCAACTGCAAGACCACCGCCGTGCGGCTGATCCCCGCCCCCGGCAAGACCGTGGGCGACACGGTGGAGATCGGCGGCCTGTTCGGCAGCGCCCCGGTCATGCCGGTGCACCCGGAGTCCAGCGCGGACTTCATCGCCCGTGGCGGCCGCATCCCGGCTCCCATGCACAGCCTGAAAAACTGAGAAAAAGACCCGCAGGAAACTCCTGCGGGTCTTTTTTTTATGCAAATCCTTATGGCTGGGCCCCAAAGCGGGCCTTGTCCCGGTCGATCTTCTTTTGATAGCGGTCCTGCTCGGAAAAGACGCAGCCGCAATACTTCTGCATGTAGAAGCCAAGCTCCCGGGCCCGCTGGTTTCCCGCCCGGAAATTGGGGCGGAAATCCCGGTAGAGGAACGTGACGCCGTACCGCTCCGCGGCGGCCTGTGCAGCCGCAGCGATGGCCTCGTGGTTTTGGTAGGTGCTGGCAAGCAGGGTGGAGGTGAAAGCGGCAAAGCCGTGCTCTGCGGCGTAGCGGGCGGTCTCCTCCAGCCGGTGGCCGTAGCAGTAGGCGCAGCGGTGGTCGATATCAGAGGCCACGTGCTCCACAAATTCCCGCAGGCCGTAGTCCTCTTGGACCCGCACCTCCATGCCGATGGTGGGGGCATACTCGAGCAGGCAGTCCCGCCGGGCCTCGTATTCTTTCCAGGGGTGGATATTGGGGTTATACCAGAACGCCACCGGCTCGATGCCCTCGGCGCGCAATGGCTCGATGCAGCTGAGCGAGCAGGGAGCGCAGCAGCAGTGCAGCAGGACCTGATCCATGGATAAACCTCCTGTTCCTTGGGTGAAATAGATAAGATTTAGTATATCACAGCGCAGAAAAAAGGGGAAGAAAAAAGATAAACGATTTCTTAACGATTTTTTTACACACTTGCCGCAATTTGTCAATTGCACATTCCGTGGAAAAAGAGTACAATACACAACTAATGTGGTATCTTGCGGCTTACCGCCCACAGGGGCTGTGTAAGCGGTTTCCAAAGGAGGAAAACAGATTGAAAGTCGGCCTTGATGTAGGCTCCACCACCATCAAGTGTGTGGTTTTGGACGATGCGGACCGCATCGTGTACAGTACATATGAGCGGCATTTCAGCCATATTCTGGAGAAGTCCGAGGAGCTTTTGCGCCGGGTGGCGGAGCAGTATGTCCCCGGCGGCAGCGCCCAGCTGGCTATTTCCGGCTCTGCCGGCATGGGAATGGCGGACAGCGTGGGCGTTCCCTTTGTGCAGGAGGTGTTTGCTACCCGGGTGGCGGCGGGCCGTCTGGCCCCCGGCACCGATGTGATCATCGAGTTGGGCGGCGAGGACGCCAAGATATTGTTTTTGACCGGCGGCACGGAGGTGCGCATGAACGGCTCCTGCGCCGGCGGCACCGGCGCGTTCATCGACCAGATGGCCACCCTTTTGAAAATGACCGCCGATGAGATGGACGCGGCAGCCGCCCAGGCGGAAAAGACCTATACCATCGCCTCCCGCTGCGGCGTGTTTGCCAAGAGCGACGTGCAGCCCCTCATCAACCAGGGAGCCCGGGCGGAGGATATCGCCGCCAGTATCTATCAGGCGGTGGTGAACCAGACCATCGCAGGATTGGCCCAGGGCCGTCCCATCACCGGCAACGTGCTGTATCTGGGCGGACCGCTGACCTTCTCCCGCTGCCTGCGCCGCAGCTTCGACAAGACCTTGGGCGTCCAGGGCACCTGCCCGGACAACAGCCTTTTGTTCGTGGCGCTTGGCGCGGCCTTTTATGCAGACCAGACCTTCTCTTTGGAGGAGGTAGCAGAGGAGCTCAAGACCCGGGGTGCTTCCGAGACCTATCGGTCCCAGCCGCCTCTGTTTGAGAGTAAAGAGGAATACGAGGCCTTCCGGGCCCGGCACGCCAAGGCGGCGGTGCCCCGGGTGCCCTTCACGGCGGACTACGCCGCTCCCGTGCACATCGGCATCGACTCCGGCTCCACCACCGTGAAGCTGGTGGTCATTGACCAGGACGCCCGGCTGCTGTTTACGGACTACCGGCCCAACCTGGGCAACCCCGTGCCGCTGATCCGGGAGGTGCTCACCAAGCTCTATGAAGAGCATCCGGCTCTCCATGTGGCCTCCGTGACCACCACCGGCTACGGCGAGGACCTGGCCAAGTCTGCCTTCCATGCCGATTACGGCGTGGTGGAGACGGTGGCCCACTTCACCGCCGCCCGGCACTTTTTGCCCAATGTGGACTTCATCATCGACATCGGCGGCCAGGATATGAAGTGCTTCAAGATCGACCAGGGCGCCATCAGCAACATCTTCCTCAACGAGGCATGCTCCTCCGGCTGCGGAAGCTTTTTGCAGACCTTTGCCCAGGCCCTGGGCTACGACGTGAAGGAGTTTGCCAAGCTGGGCCTTTTTGCCGACCGCCCTGTGGACCTTGGCAGCCGCTGCACGGTGTTTATGAACTCCTCTGTCAAGCAGGCCCAGAAGGACGGCGCCACCATCGAAAATATCTCCGCGGGACTTTCCATCTCTGTGGTGAAAAACGCCATCTACAAGGTCATCCGGGCCGCCTCCCCGGAGGAGCTGGGCCGCAACATCGTGGTCCAGGGCGGCACGTTCTACAACGAGGCCGTGCTGCGGGCCTTTGAAAAGGAAATGGGCGTGGAGGTCATCCGGCCTGATATCGCGGGCCTGATGGGCGCTTACGGCGCGGCCCTCTACGGCCGGGGCAAGGCCGGCAGCGGCGCGGTGAGCACGCTGCTGAGTGAGCAGGAACTGAAGGACTTCCGCCAGGAGACCCGCAATGAAGTGTGCGGCCGCTGCGGCAACAACTGCCAGCTGACCATCAGCACCTTTGCTGACGGCGGCACCTATATCAGCGGCAACCGCTGCGACCGGCCCGTCACCGGCAAGGCGGACTCCGGCGAGCGCAACCTCTATGCCTATAAGCGCAAGCTGATCCTGGGCTATAAGCCCGTTCCCGGCAAGCGGGGCAAGATCGGTATCCCCCTGTGCCTGAACATGTGGGAGCTGCTGCCCTTCTGGCACACGTTCTTCACCAAGCTGGGCTTTGCAGTGTATCACAGCCCCCTGTCCAGCCGGGACCTGTACCTCAAGGGCCAGGGGACGATCCCCAGTGACACGGCGTGCTTCCCGGCCAAGCTGGCCCATGGCCATATCCACTTCCTCTCCAAGCTGGGGCTGGATGCCATTTTCTACCCCTGCATGACCTACAACTTGGATGAGGGCCTGGGCGACAACCACTATAACTGCCCGGTGGTGGCCTATTATCCCGAGGTCATTGCCGGCAACTGCCCGGAGATCAAGGACACCAAGTTCATCTACGACTACGTGGGCCTGCACCGCCCCAAGGACTTCACCAAGAAGATCCACGAGGCCCTGCGCCGTTATTTCCCGGACATTACCCGCGGCGAGGTGCGGGAGGCGGCGGACGCGGCCTATACCGAGTACGCCCACCACATGTCCCTCATCCGCAAGGAGGGCGAGCGGGTCATGGACCAGGCCCGGGCCGAGGGCCGGCGGATCATCGTGCTGGCGGGCCGTCCCTACCATGTGGACCCGGAGGTGAACCACGGCATCGACACCCTCATCACCCAGTTCGGCGCCGCCGTGGTGACGGAGGACTCCATCTCCAACCGGGTGGAGAAGTTCCCCACCACCGTGCTCAACCAGTGGACCTACCATGCCCGGCTGTACGCGGCGGCCAAATACTGCTGCGAGCACCGGGACATGGACCTGGTGCAGCTGGTGAGCTTCGGCTGCGGCGTGGACGCCATCACCTCCGACGAGACGAGGGAGATCCTGCAGGCGGGCGGCAAGCTCTACACCCAGCTGAAAATCGACGAGATCACCAATCTGGGCGCGGTGCGCATCCGCCTGCGGAGCCTGTTTGCCGCCCTGGACGAACAAGACGAGGCAAGAAAGGAGCGGTAATATGGAATTGGCGTTTCAAGATTATCCCAAGTTCACCCCGGAGATGAAGAAGACCCACAAGATCCTCATCCCCAACATGGCGCCGGTGCAGTTCCGCATCCTGGCCGCCGTCATGAAGCAGGCGGGCTACACCTGCGAGCTGCTGGAAAACTGCGGCAGCCAGGTGTGCGAGCTGGGCCTCAAATATGTGCATAACGACACCTGCTATCCGGCGCTGCTGGTCATCGGCCAGTTCCTGGACGCCCTGGGCTCCGGGAAGTACGATCTGGACCACACGGCCCTCATCATCACCCAGACCGGCGGCGGCTGCCGTGCCTCCAACTACATCCACCTGCTGCGCAAGGCCCTCAGCAAGGCCGGCTACGGCCAGGTGCCCGTGGTGAGCCTGAACTTCTCCGGATTGGAGAAGGACTCCGGCTTCCCCATGACTGTGCCCATGATGCGCAAGCTCCTGGCCTGCATCTACTACGGCGATCTGCTGGTAGCCCTGCGGGCTCAGACGGAGCCCTACGAGACCTACAAGGGCGAGGCCGAAGCCATGCAGGAAAAGTGGCTGGATACCATCTGCGGCTGGGTGCTCCAGGACAAGGGCTGGTCAGGCCGGGAGATCAAGGCGGCCATGCCCAAGATCGCCCGGGAGTTCGCGGCGATCCCTGTCCACCGGGTGCCCAAGGTGAAAGTGGGCGTGGTGGGAGAGATCTATGTGAAATACTCCCCCCTGGGCAACAACGACCTGGAGAAGTTCCTGGCTTCTCAGGACTGCGAGGTGAACCTGCCGGGCCTCATGGGCTTTGTGCAGTACTGCGCCTACAACCCCTCCGAGACGGCCCGGCTGTATGGCGGAACCTTCCTGGAAAAGCACGTCTCCGATGTGATCCTCAAGTACATCGAGGGCATGGAGTCCGTGATGATCCGGGTACTGAAGGAAAACGGCTATCATGCGCCGCTGCCCTTCCGGGAGCTGGTGAAGCTGACGGACGGCCTCATCAGCACCGGCGACAAGATGGGTGAGGGCTGGCTCCTCACCGCCGAGATGGTGGAGCTGATCCGGGCGGGCTACGAGAACATCGTCTGCGCCCAGCCTTTCGGCTGCCTGCCCAACCATATCTGCGGCAAGGGCATGATCAACAAGATCCGGGAGCTTTATCCCCAGGCCAACATCACCCCCATCGACTACGACCCCAGCGCTACTCGCGTCAACCAGGAAAACCGCATCAAGCTCATGCTGGCGGTGGCCCGGGAGCGTCTGAATGAGCAAGCTGCACCTGCCGTCCATGAGACGGAGGCTGCACCAAAAAGAGAAACGGCTGCCGTGTGAGCACCGGCAGGGATAAAAGAGAGGACCGACGGCGCAAAAGGCCGCCGGTCCTGCTTTTTTCGTGGGAAATCATTTGACGAACGGCGCAATATGGTAGTATAATAACATGATTTACTATGTACACGGAGGAGCAGCTTATGTGGATCGCGGACAAGTGGCAGGACTATGAGCTTCTGGACTGCGGCGGGGGAGAGAAGCTGGAGCGCTGGGACAAGCAGTATCTGGTGCGGCCCGACCCCCAGGCGATTTGGGATACGCCCCGGAAAAATCCCGCCTGGAAGCGGGCGGACGGGCGGTATCTGCGCAGCCAGACCGGCGGCGGACACTGGGAGAAAAAGTCCCTGCCGGAGAGCTGGAAGATCCACTATGGGGATCTGACGTTCCAGGTCAAGCCCATGAATTTCAAGCATACGGGCCTTTTCCCCGAGCAGGCGGTCAACTGGGATTTCGTCATGGACAAGATCCGCTCTGCGGGCCGTCCCATCCGGGTATTGAATTTGTTTGCCTATACGGGCGGGGCCACGGTGGCCTGCGCCAAGGCGGGAGCCAGTGTGTGCCATGTGGACGCGGCCAAGGGCATGGTGGCCTGGGCCAAGGACAACGCCCGCCTTTCCGGCCTGGCCGACGCGCCCATCCGCTGGATCGTGGACGACTGCGCCAAATTCGTGGAGCGGGAGATCCGTCGGGGCAAGACCT
>ENA-UEYL01001750-UEYL01001750.1-human-gut-metagenome-genome-assembly--contig:-NODE-1750-length-17740-cov-4.996263_pt1 | contig 17740 bp, 13 predicted proteins | sample MGYA00242941_ERZ507946 | MGnify/ENA primary metagenome ERZ507946 (study PRJEB26167, sample SAMN06115482) | human gut metagenome | host: Homo sapiens | place: China:Guizhou | collected 2015-03-11...
TAACAACTTCCCTATGAGGCCCTTAAACTACTGCACTCCTTCTCTGTTCGCCGTCCAATATGTTTGACAAACCTACAATTTTTTACTGCGGTTTCGTTGGCGATTGCTACCACCCCATGGTCATGCCGCCCATGTTTTGCTGGGGAGTTTCCTCATGGTCATCCGGCTTGTGCCCCATGGCGATCTTCTTTTCCTGGATTTTCCGCCGCAGCTTTCGGTCCACCCGCTGTCCCACCGGGGCGGCGGGCGGTACCGAGTTGTCACGAAAGATCTGACTCAGATGGTGGAGCAGCCGGGTGGCCGCCAGGAACACATTGGGCCTGCGCGCCTGATCGAAGTGCTCCAGGAAGAAGGCGGCGTACTCGTTTCCCTGTTCCGCCGATTCATAGAAATACGTCCAGGCCTGCTCCCGATCCTGTTTGACACCCTGCCCAGTGAGGTACAGTTTTCCAAGAGCGTACTGGGCATACTGGTTGCCCTGCTGGGCGGACTCGGTGAGGCAGGCCACCGCTTTTGGCACGTCTTTCGGGACATCTTTCCCCTCCAGATACAGCTTTCCCAGGCGGTAGGCGGCGCAGGAGTTCCCCTGCGCTGCCGCTTTTTCATACCAGGATACCGCCTCATCCGTTCTCCTCTGACTTTGCAGGAACTTTCCCAGTGCGTACTGGGCGAAGTCATATCCCGCACCAGCTGCCCGCCGGAACCACAGTTCCGCCCGCTCATCGTCCGGCAGGACGCCCAGCCCGTCCCGCCAACACTTGCCCAGTTGGTAGGCGGCCAGGGAGAACCCTCTCTGCCAGAGCTGCTCCAGCACCCGCACCTGCTCCGCCTTTTCGCTCTCTGGGTTCTCGTACTCCTCCAGCACCTCCTTGGCACTCTGGTAGACCTCGGCCATCCGCCAGCTGGAGTTCCAGGCAAAGTACACCGCATCCTGGTCCTCATCCACCTCGTCTCTCATACGGGCATCCTCGAAGGTAACCGTACCCAGCCGGAGCCGCTCCGCCTCCCGGATGACCATGTTCTTGATGGCCTTGAACTCCTTCTGCTGGGAGAGGGGCAGGTGCTCTCTGGGGGAGTCTTTGTAGTAATGCTCCAGTTCGTCCCGGAGCCGGTTCCACTGTTCGTAGCACTCAGCCACCTCCGGGACCTTGGCCAGTTCATCCACGATGGTGTCCACCTGCGCCTTTGCCGGTTTTTTCAGGTAGCCGTAGACCTTTTTGCCCTTGTGGTTCTCCAGCATTTCGGCCAGCTTCTCCACCTGCTCCATGATGATAGGGCTGTGGCACAGACCTGTCTCCATCTCCCGGATGAGCCGCCCCATGGCCTCCATCGCCGCGTCCCGCACTTGGCTGTAAGACAGATCTTTTTTCTGGTAGAGAGACAGCAGCTCGTCCCGGAAGATCTCATTGGACAGCTGGGAGCGCATCTTTTCGATGCCCTTTTCTGTGAGATACCCCTGCTTTGGCTCCGCCGACCAGACCATCATGTGGATGTGTGGGTGGTGCTTCTCGTCGTGAAAGGCGGCCCGCCATCGGAAGCTGTTGGGCGAAATTTTCATGGCCTGAGCCAGTTCCGTCTGGTGGGCCAGCAATAACCTGCGCCAGCTCTCGCTGTTCTCATAGCCCAGCCGGTGGGCGTCCTCCCGTTTCAGGGAGTAGACGAAGGTCCACACCGGCCCGGTATGCCCGTTGATCTCCTCCATGGTTTTCTCCAGATCGGCGGGACCGTCAGCGGAGAACAGTCCGTGGGAGCGGGGGCGCTGTGCCATATATTCCAGGTAGCCGCCGCCGTCGTGGGAGGGGTGCGGAGCCTCGATGAGCTCCACACCCTCCCGGGTAGCGATGTACTCGGCGTAGTGTCCGCCGCCGTTTCCCGGCTTGATGTAGCCTGACTTCTGGATCAGTCCCGGCATCACTCAGCCCCCTTTTGGTAACGGACCGTGTCTTCGAAGCTGATCTCACCGTTGGTCTCCTTCACCTCTTTGACACAGCGGACGCGAGCTTTCCGCAGCTCATCCGGGTCGATCTCTATGTCGGCAGCCAGGATATTCCCCATGAGATTTTGGTCCACCGACAGCTTGAACAGCAGGTGTCCCATCCGTTTGCCCAGGGCTCCCAGCTTACCCTCCAGCACATCGGCGAGGACCCGCGGCAGGTAAGCATCAGCGGATTCTGCGTCCAGGTAACCGGAGTAGAAACGGATGGCCTTTTCGATAAATTCATTTCTGGTGGAGCAGTTATCTCGCTGGTAGCGCGATTCCACTTCGGTCCAGGCGGATTCACTGAGCCAGACAGAATGTTTCTTATTTTCCTTTTTCAAATTCAAAATCCTCTCTTTATTGCATCAGCGCCGCCCGAAAGCCTGTCTCAGCGGGGATTCAGGCGGCTTTTGAGAAAAAACAGCGCCAATCTCAAATCGGGTTGGTCGGAACAGCGCCAATTCCAACCCCGGAAACCGCCCGCACTGCGGGCGGAAGTGACCGCCCAGGCGCAACAAAAGCGCCAGGGCTTTCTCCTGCCTCGCTCTCTCGTTCCCCAGATCCGGCCCAAAACCGCCCGAAAGGCCCCGCACCGTGTCCTGGGCCGCCGGGGCTGGAACGTCCGCTCACAGAGGCTCTGGAAGGCCAATGCTTGGGGGCACGGTTCCGCCGTCTCACCGGATGGGAACCGGAGCGCGCAGAAGGATCTGAGGTCCCCGACGAGCCCTTGGGACAGCATCGACAGAAAAAGGAACAGCTCCAGCACCGCGTGCTGACAGTGATCATACATCTCCGCCTGCCGCTCCTTTGCAAAAGCCCGCTGCTCATCCGTAAGCTTTCCCCGCATCTCGTCGCAGAGGAACAGCGGGATCTCATCTTCCACCATGTCCGGCGTTTTGCCGGCCGCTTTCCAGCATTGCAGGATGTACTGCGTGGTGACCTGCATCCGCCACAGGGCCAGAAATCGATCGATGGAAAAAATTGCGCTATTCACCTGATGCCACATTCCGCGGCACCTCCTTTCTGTTCCCGTCCTGCCGGACCCGCTGCCGCTCCCGCACCCGATCCACCCGGTCCAGCTGTTTCTCATAGAACTGGTCGATGGAAAGCTGGATGGGCAGGATGTGGTAGCGCAGGCAGCCGTTCCGCCTGCGACCGTCTTGTGTGGTGATGGTGGTGTGCTCGGTGCGGATCAGCTGACGCTCCTCCAGTTCCGCCACATACTTGCTGACCGTGTTTGCGCTCATCTGCGTCGCATTCCCGATGGTGTTGTAGGAAGCGTAGGCCTCATACGTCTGCCGGTCCTCGATGGAGAGCAGGTAGCCGTAGACGGCGATCGCCCGGGGAGACAGGCCCAGCTGGTAGATCTCATTTGGCAGCGGGAAGTAGTTCTTGATGGGGTCCCGCTTTGGCCAGTGCTGTTTTCTCATTTGGCACCTCCCGACTGCGCTTCTACCCACTGCATGAGCTTTTCCTTTGGCACCACCATGCGGCTCCCCACCCGCAGGGTAGGGAAGCCGGGTTCATGGAACAGTTCGTAGGCGGTGGAGATGGACACCCCCAGCACCTGCGCCACCATTTTGGCATTGAGGAACATGGGCAGTTCGTCGTAGGAATGATACGTTGAGTTTTTCATGGTTTGATACCCTCCCTTTTGAAATCTGAACACCGCTCCGAAATTTATGGGAGCAGTATCTATATTGTGATTTTCCCATCTTGTGGTAGAATGGAAGCATCAGGGAGGTGGGGGAATGCCGCAGGTCAAGTACCGGATCTTTGAGCTGTCCGCCAGGGCGGTGATGAGCTACGCAACGAAACAGGAGGGGCGCTATCAGTTTGCCCTTGACGCAGCATCCACAGAGAAGTGCAAAAATTACGCGGCGCTCCATGAGCAGGACAGCAACGCCCTATTCTTTCAGATCATGTGCGTCCTCCAGGGGGAGAACTTTTCTGAGCCGGAGGACGACCGGCTGATCTCGGACCTGTCTGACGTGATCTTCTACATGGACTTCTCCGGCATCTTTGACCGCAGCGATGTCCGGCGGAGACAGCTGCTGCGGCAGCAGAAGGCCCGGGATATGTTCCGCCCGGAAGGGGTATGTCTGGACTTTGGCTCCGGACAGCATCGCTATCTTGCTTTCGAGCGCTCTGGCAGCATGAGCCGGCAGAGCAAGCTGTCCTTCCTGCGGGCGGATGTGTATGACCGGGTGCGCCGCCGCATCCAGATGGATATGACCATCGGAGACTGCCAGCTCAGCAAGCTCTACGCCTACAACGGGCTGATGCTCTCCGGCGGTGTGCGGGTGGATGGCATCCAGATCGACAGGCCCCACCGTGTCATCGTGGTAGACAACCCCATTGCTGTGGAACAGGATGTTCCGGTCATTACCGTGGAGGATGACGGTACCCAAAACAGCACCCGCAAGTATCACCGGGTGGAGCGGCGGATGGACGTCCCCATTACCTGTTTTGATGGGGAGGGACTGATCTCCAAGCAGTATGCCAAGGTGGTGGATCGCGCCTTCTGCGGCACTGCCATCCACACTTCCTTCCAGATCCGCCTGCCCTACGTCAAGGGGATGCTGCACCAGGTGAACTTCCACCAGATTCTGGACGTGTGCGGGCAGAAGACGATTACGGATATCTGGGGCATCAAGCATCCGGTCCAGAAAGTGGACATCATCCTCACCAAGAGTATGTTCAAGGGTTTTGGCTGGCTGAAGGACAACAACATGACCTGGGAGGACTACTGGGACGCCTTCCGCCGATACCGCCACGCCTTGTACATCACCAACGTTAGCAAGGAAAAACCGGAGACCCACACGGAACTGAACTATCAGTTCCTGACGACGGTCTCCATCCGGGAAGAGGAGTTCCGCCCTCGTGACCTGCCGGACGGCTGGGATCACAGCCCGGAGGAGGATCCGCGGAACTGGCTGACCAAGCAGACGGAAGTGGCCTACTACGATCTGCGGGCCGATCCGGATTACCGGCAGGCGTATTTTCTGAATCGTATGAGCCGGTGGGAGTTTTTGAACCGCCGCAAGAGCCGGGCGTATTTGCTGGGGGCGGTATTGAAAAAGAACCCGCTTATGATCGGGGAACCCATTTACCAGAAGGAGCTGGAGAACCGGGCCAAGCAGATCGTGAAGAACTACGCAGTGGGGCGACTGATCGTAGCGGGCGATAACCGATACCTCTCCGGCGACCTGTTGGATCTTCTGAGTTTCCTGCTGGAAACGGTGCCGAAGAAAAAGCGCAACAAGGCTTATTACGAGGTCACCGAAACGCTCCGGTTTGCTACCAGCGCCTTCTATGCGCCCGGCGCGGCCTATCAGCACGGGGACACCTGCACGCTGCTGCGCAATCCCCATATCGCCCGGAACGAGGAACTGCAACTCTCTTTTTATGACGCCAACTGGGAGAAAAAGAAATTCCGGCATGACTACTTCCGCCACCTGACGGACCTTGTCATGGTGGACTCCACCATGCTGGCGGCAGAGCGGCTGGGCGGTGCCGACTACGACGGGGACATGATCAAGACCATCGCCGATCCCATCGTGAACGCATGCGTCCGCCGGAACTATGAACGATCCCAAGCCAAAGGGGACTGCGCCCTCTCCAACGAGGCGAACATCCCCCTGTTGATGATCCCGACAGTAGAGCCTTTGATCCGCAGTGCCGACGACTGGGAGGCTCGATTCGAGACGGTCCGCAGCACCTTTTCCTCCCGGGTGGGACAGATCTGCAACGCCGCGCTGGACCGCAGCATCATCGCCTACAATGAGAACTCCGACGCCGAGGAGCGGCAGCGGTGCCGGGAGGAGACGGAACTGTTGGCCATCCTGACGGGACTGGAGATCGACTCCGCCAAAAGCGGCATCCGACCGGATTTGGACGAGTATTTGAGTCACCGCACCGTTCAGCGGACGCCGTTCCTCCAATACAAGGATCTGGTGGAGCGATCGGAGACCCGGCGGGCCTGGTATGAGCCGACCCATGCGCAGCGCCTGAAAGCGTTCTTTGGCAAGATCGACTGGGAGCAGGTGGATTCCAATGTGGAGCGGCTCCCCTATCTGGCCAGACAGCTGGAGAAGCATACACCGGCCTTGAAGGACAAGCCTGCCAAGGACGAGGAGCTGTTTCTCTTCGCCCGGCAGCCGGATTGGAAGGAGCAGTTGGACCAGGGCATCTTGGACCAGATCTCCGCGCTGCTGGAAGATTACGAGACCTGCCTGACCCGCATCCGAGCTGCCCGGGCGGAGATCCGGCAGAAGCGGCGGAAGAGCGATGTGGAGCGCATCCTCTATGCCCGGGGCCAGGAGGATCTTTGGGACACGGATGAGCTGTATGCCCAGCTGGGGACTTTGCCTCCTGAGCGCGTTACAGAACTTCTGGAAGCGTTGCGGCAGGAGAAGTGGCAGTTTCTGGACGAGGAGGGTCGAGAGCGGTTTCTGATGACCTGGGGGCCGGAATTCCAATCTTTATTTGATTTCTTCTCCGACTTCCGCTGCGGTGGTTACCGGGTTCTGGGAGACCTGCTGTCTGATATTGCGGAGGAAAACAGCGTGGAGGACCGTAAGCAGATGATCCGCCCCGGGGACTCCCAAGCTTTTGGCGAGCTGATGCGGGCCTATCTGGAGAAACGCGCCTCCCAGAACTACCGGGATGCGGTGTCTGCCCGCTGCCGGGAACTGCTGGAGGACATCGTGAAACCGATAATGGCTGTGCGTTATGTGGTGGCTCTGGGAAAGCGGGATTTGCTGTGGGACCTGCTGTTGGATGTTCTGGAACCCAATGTGCTGGAGGTGCGCCATGCTGAATGAATGGCAGGAGTTCTTAGACTATACGGAGCCCGTCAGCTACCGGGCTTCTGGCAAAAAAGATACCGCCTGGTTGGGGCGGTTCACCTTCGAGGCTCTGCGGGATCTTAGCGGCCTGGCGCGGATCTTGACGATCTTGGCCCGGGGCTTTCTGTTCCATCGCCCGGATGGGGAAGTGCGCTCCGAAGATCCCCGCAGCCGGCTGGAGACTGCCCGGCAGGGCCTCTGTGCCTGGTGCAGCGTGCCGGAGAACAAGCGCAGCCGGAAGGAGTGGCAGTACCAAACGGATTTTTCCTTCCTGCAGGCGGAGTTCCCCAAGTTGGTGGACGAGACGGGATACGGATGGTTCAGCCGCCACTTCCACAGGGCTATGCAGTTCGCTGCGGAGCACCCGGAGCTGGTTCGGAAAAGCTATGCAGAGTCAGCCCGGGAGATGGGGCGGAAATTTGACAAGGTATGGCGGGATAAGGTGCGGCAGTTCCAGACGCCGGCGTTTTCCCCCAACACAGAGGGCGCCTGGACGCTGCGCTTTGACGACGTGCTGGCCGATGCCCTGGAACTTGGCCCCCTGCGCCAAATGGAGGCGGCGTTGCCGGCAGAGTTGGTGGAGCGGATCGAGCAGATCCGACCGGAAAAGCTTCCTGCCAAAATTCTGCACACCCTGATCGCCTACTATGTGGCCAACAGACCGGAGGACAGCGATTGGGTGGTCCTCCCGGTGACCAACTTCGACTGTTACTTCGGGGATACCAATTTCGGGCGGAAGTACCTGAATATGCTGCCGAAGGAGCTTATCGAACGCAGCGCCAGCTTCGGCGTTAGCCGGTATCGGGTGAGGGAGGAGTCTCTTCTGGGATGAAAAGAAGGACTGGCTGACAGCCAGTCCTTCTTACTTTGGATATAGCGTGTAAATTTTTGCAGACCCATCTTATAGTAAACTTGTCCCAAACTGATCGATTGTATTTTCTGCTGCTCGATCTGTGACGGGTTTATCCATAGCTTTTTCTATCAAATCGAGAAGCCTTTTAGCGCGCTCAACGAAGTATCCGTCAAAATCGTTTGCTTTGAGTTTTTCGAAGTCGATAAAATGGGATTCTACTCTTTCTTTTAGCTGTTGCTCAGAAAGCCCCTTGACCTTTTTTAGTATCGAATCCAGGTATATACTTGGCGCATTTCCGCCAATGGATCGATTTGTGGCGGGAAGCATAGGGGTCTTATTAACAATGGAGTTGTATTTGAGGCGCCTGATACCAACTTTTTCACAATATGCTTCCGGGAAAATGTGGTGGATATCAGGTGATTCGAGCATACTGTTAACAATATCAATCGTTGTATCATTCATAAAATCACGGCATTTTTCTTTATACAACAGAGCCATAATGCCCTTATACGCTGCGCTTAAGCGCGTTTGCAAAGTTAAAAGGCGAGTGGATGAGAAAACGGCACTGTTAATTGTATGCATCGCATTGGGGCGTCCATAGACTTCTTCAACCATATCCTCAATATCATATGCATAACGCGTTTCATTGGCACCGCCGTACATTTCTCCCAGAATTCCACACCAGAACCACCGAGAGAGGGCCTTGATTGTATTCGGCTCATTGCATTTGGGCTTTCCAAGAACAGCGCAAATAGCGGCAAGGGGAATGATTTGTGTTGTATATGGAAGATCTCTCTTTCAGAACACAAACTGGTCACGAAGCAAAAATTCTTTTGCAAGCTTGAAGCCATCCAACACTGTATCCCGATTGGCGATATAGTCTTCAAATGGTAATGTCAGGACATCTTTCTTTTTACATGAAATCGCCTTTGTCTTGCCAGATTGTTTGTTTAGATAACTGGTATAGAGGCAGACTGTGGTTAAAAAAGTCGTTTCATCAATGCCATCAAACAAGTCTGTTCGCAACGTGTCACCAAAACCGCAAATGGTGTTACGGCACTTGATCCAATCTTTGCGAAGATCAAAATCTCTTGTTGCATATGTAGCTGTTACCAATTCAAAAACCGTTAGCGGTACACCGCCTGTATTGACATTTTCGAAAACTTTGCAGACTGCCTCTCGAGGAGTCGATTTGTCCAATGTAATGACAGGTAACTTATATCCAGAAATTGTATTTAATACATCTGCTTGAAACCGCTTAAATTCCTCCATAGCCTCGGGCTTCATACCGTAAAATGTCATGTAGCCCATAAACCAATCCATGATAGCATTGCTGTCAAATACAATATTTACAGGGAAAAGCTTGTGATAGTATTCTAACTTTCGTGTTGACAAGTCGAGGAGTACATCACGATCAAAGTTTTCTTTTACTTTCCGATCTTCTGGGATTGATAGCACAGCATCAACACGATCTTCATTTTCGTCCATGCATTTTTCCATTGAGAGATAATAATATCGTTTGACAGATTTCCCTTTTTCCGTTTTGGTTACGACCGGATCATAAGACGAGGTGGCTTGGTAAATTGAAGTGAGACGTTGTTGACCATCCAAAATCAAATATTCAGGTGTTATATCTGTGACAGGGACTCCGGAAATAGTACGATATTTGAATTGAATATCCGGATTTCCATATTGTAAACGCATAATCGCTCCCATAGGATATCCTTGCGACAGGCTGGCAATGATACCTTTGATCCTGTTATCATCCCAAGTCCAGTCACGTTGAAATTCAGGCAACTGCATCGAACCAGATTTCACTTCAGATAAAAGCTGACTGAGATTTGTATCAAGAGATTGCGGGGCAATAATCATGTCTACATCTCCCTATATATATTTCAATGGCTGCAATTTTTGATTATGCTAGATATCTTCGCTTTTCTCCTGATTTACTCTTTCAAAATACTGCTTAAGAATCCGCTCTAATGCAGTAGTCATCGTTTGCCCCTTCTCATCCGCATACGATTTCAACTGTTCGCAGAGGGTCCTGTCGATGTAGCAGTTGATATGTTGCCCGTCTTTTTTGGCTCTCGGCATATTGCTATCCCTCCTGACCATTTCGAAGTTCTCGATACAGTTCCTTTGCCAGAGCGACCATGATGGCTTTATATTTGGCGGTATCCTCGAACAGCTTTGTATAGGTCTCTGTGCTCTCGATATAAGAGGCCTGGGCTGTTTGATCGAAAATTTTGGGGAACACATTTTTCTCGAAAATCTGTTGTCCATCCACTTTGGCAGCTTTACGGAGCTTTTTATCTGCCAATAGCTTCTCTCTTAAAGTTCCAATCAAGACCCTGTCCGCCTCGGTGAAGGAACCTTTGTAGGTCTCATTAATTGCCTCTATAACAACATCCAGCGGATCCTTCTTTGTGGTCATACTGACGGTTTTCTTTGTTTTGGCAGGCTCCAGCGCGGTGGGCTTTTCAACCAGAGCAATCGTCCCTTCAAAGGTTTTCTCCAGCCGATAATACTCCAACTTTACGCGATTCTCCAAATCCCAGGGAGTAGAGGGTTCCGCAGGAATCAACTTTGAGAGATAGGAGCAGAAGAGATACTCCTTGTGGAGCTCTTTGTCAAACATCCGCACGATTTGAGAGATGTAATTATACCACTTCACGAAGGCCCGAATCAGGCGGCGGAACTGGTAACGGTCGTCCTTGCTCAGTTGGTTATATGCCTTGGCCACAGGAAGCAGGGCATTGGAGATCTTTGCCTGCACCGTGCCAACCTTCTTCGCATCTGGCGAAAAATAGATTTTACTAACAGCCTCAATATCACTGCCGTTGTACAGTTTGAACTCCCGAAGCTGCTTTTGGGTCTTGTAAATCAGATCAACATTGATCTCCTCGGAGAGGCTGGTCTCCTGGTAGTAGGGCTGGAAGGCCTCCAGGATTTCTTCCTTGGTATTTACAAAGTCCAGAATGTAGGTATCTTCTTTACCGGGATAAGTACGGTTCAGACGGCTCAAAGTCTGGACGGCCTTCACATCTCGTAGTTTCTTGTCTACAATCATGGTGTGCAGCAGTGGCTCGTCGAAGCCGGTCTGGTACTTCTCCGCCACGATCAACACATCACCCTCGTCGTGGAATACCTGCTTGGTCTGAGCCTCGCTGACCCGGTTTCCGGCCCTATCCTGGTTCATGCCGCTTTCGGTATACTCTGGACCATCTGCCTCGTCCGGGTCCTTGATACTTCCAGAGAAAGCAATCAGGATCTCGATGTCATCATAGTGATTTGCCTCCAAGTAAGCCTTAATCTCATGGTAATAGCGAACCGCCGCAAGTCGGGAGGCAGTGACAACCATCATCTTACCCTTCCCGCCAATCTTGTGCTTTGTTACGTCCCGGAAGGTCTCCACGATAATGGCTGCCTTCTGCTGTAAGTTATGAGGATGCAGTTCCTCAAAGCGCCGGATGGTTTTGATGGCTTTTGTGGTAGGCACTTCCGGGTTGTCCGGGGTGTTCTTGGCAATCTGGAAGCAGGTTTTGTAGGTGGTGTAGTTCTCCAGCACATTCAGAATAAAACCTTCCTCAATGGCCTGCCGCATAGAGTAAATGTGGAAGGGGTGGAAGGAGCCGTCCGCATATTCCTCCCCAAACATCTCCAACGTCTTATTCTTTGGCGTGGCTGTGAAGGCAAAGAAACTCAGGTTTTTGTGCTTGCCGTGGGTGATCATCTCCCGCACAAGCCCATCCTCGGCATCTTCCAGTTCATCCTCCGCTTTGCCCTCCAGTTCCGCATACTCCTTGAGAGCGTCGTGGGTATCCGCCAGGGCCATTTTCAACTTCATGGCGCTCTGCCCGGTCTGACTGCTGTGGGCCTCGTCCACAATGATGGCAAAGGACTTACCGGTGGTGTCGTCCACCTGCTCATAAATAACCGGGAACTTCTGCAAGGTGGTGACAATGATCCGCTTGCCGTCGTTCAGTGCATCCCGCAGGTCTTTGGAGGACTTCTTTTCACCGATGGTGACCACGGAACCCAGGGTGTGGTCAAAGCCGGAGATAGTCTCCTGGAGCTGGGCATCCAGCACCGTGCGGTCGGTCACGATAACCACGGAGTTGAAAATGGGTTTGTTGTTGTCATCGTGCAGGCTGGCGAGCCGGTAGGCGGTCCAGGCGATGGAGTTGGACTTCCCGGAACCGGCGCTGTGCTGCACCAGATAGTTTTTGCCGGGGCCATTAGTTCTGACATCCTGGACCAATTTCCGCACCACATCCATCTGGTGATACCGGGGGAAGATGACGGACTTCTTGGTGATCTCCTTCTGGGTACCGTCCTTCTGTGGCACCTTCTCCTTTTTTACCTGGAGATTGATGAACTTCTGGATGATGTCCAGCAGGCTGTCCTTCTGCAGAACGTTTTTCCAGAGATAAGAGGTCACATAGTCACCATCGGCAGATGGCGGGTTTCCCGCCCCTCCGTCTCTGCCGGGGCCGTTGCTGCCCTGGTTGAAGGGGAGAAAGTAAGTCTTGGACCCATCTAATTTGGTGGTCATCACCGCTTCATAGAGGTCCACAGCGAAAAACACCAGGATGCGGTGGTTCAGACGGAACGCCGGTTCCTTGGGGTCACGGTCAAACATCCACTGCCGCTTGGCGTTGTCCACGCTCTGGCCTGTAAGCTGGTTCTTCAGCTCAATTGCCACCACCGGGATGCCGTTGACGGCCAGCATCATGTCCACACTGTTGCTGTTTTGACCAGAATAGTGCCATTGCCGGATACACTGGCAGATATTCTGGCCGTAATGGTTGACGGCCACATCGTTTAAGGTGGACTCCGGCTTAAAGTAACACACCCGGAACTCGATCCCCCGGTGCTTGAATCCGTGGCGTAGGACGCTGATCAAGCCGTCGTTCTCCACCGCATTCTCGAATGCTTTGTAGAATTTCTTCTCGGGGCCGGAGTTGCACTGCTTTTCAAACCGCTGCCACTGGATGGGCTGGGTGGCCTTGATGAAGCCCACCAGGGTATCAAGATCCAAGGCCATGCCGGAGTCCATAGAGGCCCGGTAGCCTGCGTCAGAGACCTTCTGCCAGCCGCCAGCGTGGGAAATCAAGAAAGACTCAATGTCCTGTTCAAACTGCTTTTCGTTGTCGGGCATTTTACTTGCCTCCTTTAGTGCTTACCATTCTCGTCAGGATTTACTTTGCTTCCAATGAGACTGACTACTTACCACCCTTGTTTCTCAAAAAATATGTATAATACAGATCAAGCAAAGCCCGATAATACATATCTTCAAAAGTTTCAACTTCTGCGTCAGTTGAGTCACGTTGCTCTTTTAAGCCTCCGAAAACACCATAGTATAACGTCATCACAATTTCATCGACAAGCGCCATTACCCAACCGCAAACATTACTTTCGTCCGGCGTGACTGCAAGATTTTGCGATATCCACACATAATCTATGGGCGGCTCGGCCTGTGTAAGGCGGGATGTACTATCAGGACTTGATAACCATCTAAGATACTCATTGATATATGTACCAATGTTGGTTTTCTCGCCTTCACCTAAAACTTTTGCATACGAAAGAGGAGGAACGATTTGTTCAAATACTCTTCTGTGCGTAAAATCATACGGCTGGTTGAAATATTTCTGACTACGGTGAAAATATTTTGCCCCATCATAAAGAACGTCCCGTCCCAAACGATACGTTTCAATATCCCTTTTTAACTGTTCAAAACACGGCTCGATCCAGCTGTCAGATGAAATCGTCCGAATCTTCAGTCCTTCTTGACGCAATATCTCATCGCGCAGTTCGGGAGGCTGGCGGCAAAAGGCGGTGTAAATTTTTCTGGTGTGCTTTTTGAGACGCGATACATTCACAGCAATAACACACCACGGAAGATAAGCAAGTTCGTCGCAGTTATCGATCCTAAACTGAATCGCTTGCTCTTCCAATTGCTTTTGCTTTAGCTTATTCTCAACCCTTTGAATCTCTTTCTCATGCCGGGTCTGGAGCCAATAGATTGCCAGAGAAACAATGATAGTTGCCAGCAATGAAAGACACGCAAGGATTATCATTACTTTATCAGAGAAAGATTGCTTACAAAATTCAGAGGCTAAAGCACCCAGCCATTCCATTCAGCACACCCGCCTTTTCCCGGTCACCACCTCATAAATGAGGGATTTTTTGTAGGATTCCAAATCGTCAATGAGGGATTGCTTTTCTCCAATCAAGTGGTCAATCTCAGTCACTTTTTTATGTAAGTAAGTTATAATCCGTTGCTGCTCTTTTGGTGGAGGAATTGGAAGTTTTAATTGTCTTATAATCTCTTGGCTAATGTTTGGTTGCGTTCCTCCCCGTGCCGACAGCAAAAGTTCCTCTTTTGATGCGAGAATAGCATAAAAAATATATTCAAATTCAATCTTTTCAGCCGGTTCGCTAAGAACGCAACATGCTTGATTAGTACAAGCATCAAGGCTAACAATACTTGTATTCGCAATTGATGCACCATACATAGCGACTGCGATAAATGGGGCCTCATAAATTTTAAGTGCAGAAAAAGTGTTCAGCGCCTCAGTCGTAATGTGCTTACTTGTTTCTTCAACATACCAGCCATTGATATCTCCCGATTGCAACCACGGAATTTCACCGGAGTAGTAATCATCGTCTAACGACTTCGGTGTCGTTCCACTTCCAATGACATTAAAACAGCGGAACACTTTTTGATAATCCCAATGTGCCGGAATTTTCCCAATCCAGGTAATCCCGCTGTCCTTCATCTCCACATTCGGGTCCAAACCCTTGGTGACGGCCTCATAGATGATGGATGCCTTCCACTGCTTATAGTTCTCGATGCTGGCCTTGGCCTGGGCGATGATCTCGTCGATTTTGGCACATTGGGTGTCGAGGTAGGCGGCAATGGTGGATTGCGTTTCATACGGAGGAACAGGGACAAGGATGCGTTTCATCTCCTGCCAACGAGTAGTCCAAAGGTCATCGACTATGCCATGCCCCCATTTATAGAATTCATCAGCGAACAAGGTTGTATGGAAAAGCCAATCATAATATCCGGGGTGCATTTTTTTGCGGGGAATCAAAATTGTGTTGATAAGAGAAACCGACCCATCATACGGTGAAATACCGCATGATCCTCGTCTATCAGAACGGCTGTTGATTGCGAAATCCCCGACTCTTACAAGCTTTCGGTTATCACCATCATCTGTTTTGGCAGCAGTAGCAAGTTGGGGCAAAATGCCTTTCATGGTAACAGATAGCGGTGGATAATCTCTGTCGCTTACCCTTTCATTTCTCTGCGTATAGAGTGTTCCGATTTTCGAAATATCCCAGGTTGCCGGGATTTTCCCAATCCAGTCTGCTCCACTGTCTTTCATTTCCGTATAGACCTTTGCCGGGGTCATCTCACTCACCGTCCTTCCCAAACAGGTCGTGGAGCTTCTGCATCAGGGCGTGCTCATGCTCCTCGATGCGCCGGGCAATCTGGTCGGCAGGCTCAATCTCCTTGTACTCATAGAAGGTGCGGGTGAAGGGGATCTCGTAGCCCACCTTGGTCTTGCTCTTGTCGATCCAGGCATCCGGGTTATAGGGCAGGACTTCACGGGCAAAGTAGGCGTCGATATCCTCATCCAGCGGCACATTCTCCGTATCCCGTTTAGAGGGGTCGGCAACTAATTTCCCATTTTTCTCCCGCAGTTTCTTACCCTCATTACATCTAATGGCCAAAAATAAGGCTGTAAAATTCAGGACATCCGGATGCGCAGAGCCTTTTTCCATGCCACACCTTTTTCGCCACGCATCTTCTAATTCATCCTCGAATTGTTCAATATCATCGTACCTTTTCCCGATTCCAAGATCTGTACAAATATCTGCGGTCATATGCATAAATTGAGTTGTTAGAATTGCGGGTAGAATTTTAATATCCTCTCCAACTGACTCTTTCAGTTTTTCAATAAACTCTTCGCCGCAGTTTCTCAAAAAATCCACCCGTTCTTTTGAAATCTCATAATAAAGTTTCATTGGGCTTTCTATCACTATTTTGTTGTAGCCCAGGGCCACGCTGTCCAGCACCCGGCTCTTGCAGACGAGTTTTTCCCCGGACTCCAGCTCTCGCTCATAGGTCTGGTCCCGGTACTCCCCGTAGGCCCGGACGATCAGCTCCCGGCAGGCCTCGGTGATGTCTACCCGCTTGTTGCCGATGGACTTCCGGCGGGACTCATAGCACTTGCTGGCGTCAATGAGCTGTACTTTCCCGATGTGCTCCGAGGGCTTGTCCTTGGTGATAATCCAGATGTAGGTGGCGATGCCGGTGTTGTAGAAGCTGTCGTTGGGGAGCTGCACAATGGCATCCAGCCAGTCGCTCTCGATCAGGTACCGGCGGATCTCCGACTGACCGGACCCGGCGTCCCCGGTGAACAGGGAGGAGCCGTTCTGGATGATGGCCATGCGGCCCTCCGATTTCAGTTTGGACAGGCCATTGAGCAGGAACAGCATCTGCCCGTCGCTTTTGCTGGGGAGACCGGGACCAAACCGGCCTGCAGAACCCTTCTTATGCTCTGCCTCCACCGCAGCGGCCTCGCGTTTCCAGTCAATACCGAAAGGAGGATTGGAGATGCAGTAGTCAAACTGGTAGCCGTCGAATTTATCGTCGTCCAGCGTGTCGCCGAACTGCATGTTGTCGGGATCGCCACCACGGATCAGCATGTCAGCCTTGGCAATGCCAAAGGTGAAGGGGTTCAGCTCCTGGCCAAAGCAGGTGACATCCGCATCAGCATCCAACTGTTTCAGCCGCTCTTCCATGCAGGTGAGCATCTGGCTGGTGCCCATGGTCATGTCGTAGACCGTCTTGGTGATGCCATCCCCGTTGAAGGCGTTCTGGTCGCCAGTCACCAGCAGATCGCACATCAGGTAAATGATGTCCCGGCTGGTGAAGTGCGCTCCGGCCTCCTCGTTGTAGGACTCGGAAAACCGCTGGACCAGATTCTCGAAGATGTAGCCCATATCCACGGCGCTGATCTTCTCCGGCCCCATATCTGCCTTATCAGAGCAGAAGTCCACGATGACCTGATAGAGCAGGCCCGCCTCCTCCATGCGGTCGATCTGTGCGCTGAAATTCATGCGGGAGAGGATGTCCTGCACATTGTCGGAAAAGCCGTTTAGGTATGCCCGGAAGTTGTCGTTGATGTTCTCCGGGTCCGCCCGCAGAGTCTCAAAGGTGAACGGGCTGGTGTTGTAGAACTGGTATCCGGCGGCAGTTCGCAGAAAGCCCTCTTTGACCGCCAAATGCTCTACCTTCTTGTATGTATCCAGCACTGCCTGGTGGGTGGGCAGCAGGCAGTCATGGAAGCGCTTGATGACCACCATCGGCAGGATCACCAGGCCGTACTCGTGGGGCTTGAATGCGCCAAAGAGGGTATTTGCCACATTCCAGATGAGGGTGGCCTTCTCCTGGATATTCTTCCCCACAGAGGCCAGCTGTTCATTTGCGGTCATAAAATCGCCCTTTCTTATCTGATTCTACTGTTTATGACAAACTTTTCTATCGAAAGTATAACATAGGCAAACGGAAACCACAACATGAATGCATAAAATTCAACATCAGATTTTGCATGGATATTGAGATTCACCAGGATGAGGTCGATCAGGAGTCAGGTAAATTCATGCGCAAATTTAAAATCCTCTCTCGGGTGGACAGTATGTCCGGCTCCCTGTGGTTCCCAGGCTTCCAGGAGTACATCTTCACGAATGAGTCGAAACGGGGGACGTCCGCCAGTATTCATCGGCTGTTGGATAGATAGGTCGGCCCTTATTCTTTGAATATAGCATGCCAAGAATTGAGTCGCCTGGCGGGAAGAAAAGACTTGCTTAACACCCTCGACAGAGTTACAATACCCCAAACCCAGATCCACGAAAAAAACGCTTCCGGCCCGGGACCGGCAGACATCTGCCGCCCCTGGTCAGGAAGCGTTTTTGACCCCATATTTGACCACAGTCAGGGCCGGAACACGTGGAAACAGCGGATTTAAGAGCGTCAAAAAATAT
>ENA-UEYL01001758-UEYL01001758.1-human-gut-metagenome-genome-assembly--contig:-NODE-1758-length-17684-cov-3.214687_pt1 | contig 17684 bp, 13 predicted proteins | sample MGYA00242941_ERZ507946 | MGnify/ENA primary metagenome ERZ507946 (study PRJEB26167, sample SAMN06115482) | human gut metagenome | host: Homo sapiens | place: China:Guizhou | collected 2015-03-11...
AACGATATTGATTCGGTTTATTTTTCTACAGGGGCTCCGATGATGATTGCTGATGGACAGGCGACACTCGATTTTATTGTAGAAGCTTACCGGAAAGTAAAGATGGATAATGAAGAAGGGGTACGGGTAGATTCTATGGTGCCGGTGGATATTAAGACTTTGCCTGCCGGTAGTGTCAAAATCTTTAAAGGAACGGAAGAAGTCGGGGAGAAGTGGTCGACTACCGATGCGACTCCCGGAACAGTTACTTTTATCGCTAAAGTCGGAGAACGGGCTTCTTCGCCGAAGACGGTTGTTTTAAGGCCTAAGCCGGCTTTACCTCCATTGAAATATGTGGATGTCGTTTTTCATGTTTTCGAATTGAAGAAGAGTGATCCCAGTTATAATCCGTTGACTTATCAGGAGATGGATTATGAGTTGCTCGAACAGGCTTTGCAGAATATGAATGATGTATTCAATAATAAAGTCGGGAGAGGACCTAATGGTGCTTCTGCAAATATAGTTTTTCGTTTGGCTTCAAAAAACGGGAATGGTATGGAATTACAGAAACCGGGGTACAATCGGATCGATTATGATGAAAATAACATTAAACCTTCGAGTTGGGGATTCGATGTATCGAGTTTTATTGCTTATATTAACGAAAATGCAAACCGGATTTGGGATCCGGAGAAATATCTGAATATTGTGGTTATACCTTCCGGGGCTAATATGAGTATGGGGACCAAGACGCCGCAATGGCAAGTGGTTGCCGACGGTGAAGAACCGATAGCCGGAATTCCTAATGTGGTAGACGATTATACGATTCCTACCCGAGATTATGCAAACACTTGTATCGGTGTACCTCAGACTTTATTTCGTCCTGGTTCAGGTAAGAAAATCGAGTTGTATCCCTTCGTCGGTTCTTTTTACGGTATCCTCGGTACCAACCGGAAAGTAGGAAATACCGACTATTGTACCGATACACAGTTGTATGACGGTTCTGGGATATGGTCAGAATTGAAAAAGGTTAGCTGGAATGGAGATAAATTTTTGGCTAATAATGCTATGGACGATAACCGTTACCCTTCTTTGCGGAATAATTTTACATTGGATCAAATTACCCGTATGCGTCAGGTCATGGAAAAATGTCCGGGACGTAATAATGGTTTGGATCAATAAGGGAGGTATAAGGGAGAGATAAAGGAATGAAAAGGAAAATTTGTTATATTATCGCGATGTTGTTGGTAATGACATTCGCAGGAAATGCTCAAAAAACAGTATTTCAAAACCTGACATGGGAACAGGCAGCGGAGCTGGCACAGAAAGAGAATAAGATTATTTTGGTGGATGCCATGCGGAAACCTGCCACGGCAGAGGCTCGGAAACAAAAAGACAAGGAAGAAGCGGTATGGCAGAAGGTTGTTGCCAACCTGGAATTTTGTAAACAGCATGTGGTGGCCATCCGTATCGATATGGCTTCTGAGGCTGGGAAAGAGTTTGCTCCGAAATTGGTGATGAATATGTATCCGACCTATGGTTTTTTCATGCCGAACGGTGATATTTTGGGTACGGTCAGTCCGTTTCTGTTGGCTAAAAATCCGGAACTTTTCCTGGAAAGAGGGAAAAAGGCATGGGAGCAGGCCGAAGTGAAGAGAAACAACAAACGTTCCATTGTCTTTGAGGAAATCGGTCTGAAAGAAGCATTGGAAAAAGCCAAAAAAGAAAATAAACTGGTTTTCATCGACGCTTATACCGCCTGGTGCCAGCCTTGTGTCATGATGGGAAAGAATGTGTTTACCCTGGACAAAGTGGCCGATTTTTATAACCGGAATTTCATCAATCTGAAAATTGATTTCGGGAAAGAGAAAGAACTGGCGGAGAAATATGCGGTACGCGGTTATCCGGCTTTTCTGTTCCTGAACGGAAACGGCAAACTGGTTTATGCGGCAGGTGGTTATACGGAAGCCGACGCTTTCATCGGTTATGGGCAGGAGGCGTTGAAAAAAGCGGAAGGTATCGTCTTCTTCAAAGGGACCTGGCAACAGGCGTTGGAACAGGCCCGGAAAGAAAACAAACTGATTTTCATGGATTGTTATACCTCTTGGTGCGGACCGTGCAAGATGTTGGCCAAAGAGGTATTTACCGATCCGGAGGTGGCTGCTTTCTTTAATGAAAAGTTTGTGAATGTAAAGGTGGATATGGAGAAAGGTGAGGGGGTGGAACTGAAAAAACAGTATAAGGTATCGGCCTACCCGACCTTGAATTTCATCAACGGTAAAGGCGAGTTGCAGCATTGTGTTGTAGGCGGTATGCCGGCGGATGCTTTGATCGCCCAGGCTAAACTGGCTTTGGAAGGGAAAGGCCTGATTGCTTTACAGACGCTTTACGCACAGGGAAACCGGGAATCTCAGTTTATCGAAGATTACCTGACGGCTTTGGATATGGGTAACCAGGCGGCCGAGGCTGAAAAAGTAGCTTCGGAGTATTTGGGGAAGATGGAGCAGGCCCGGTTGAAAGAAAAAGCGAACTGGGATATGTTCAACAAATACATTAACGATGTCGATTCGGATATTTTCCGGTATGTATACGACAATCAGAATGAGTTTGCCGGACTTTTCGGAGAGAAGGAAGTCAGGGCAAAAATCCGGAAAGTCTGGACGTTGGGGGCCAATCGCTATGTCACGGGAGAGGGAGAAGAGGTTGTGTATGACCGGAAAGGTTTTAAAAAATATGTGAAACGCCTGTCCAAAGCGGACGTGGATGGAAAAACGGATATCATTGAAAATGCCCGCATGACCAATGCTGAAAAATTGGGAGACTGGAAAATTTATATTGCCCTTGGCAGTGAGCAACTGAAGGGCGGAAGAGTGGGCGATCTCGTTTTGTATAACTGGGGATTGCGGATCAACCGGGGGTGTAAGGACTCTGCATTGAGGATGCAGGCAGCCCAATGGTTTGAAGATGCCGCTGCAAGATCGAAAGAAGGAGAGATGTCATTCAAGGTTTATTTTGAAAGGGTAGCCAATGATTTAAAACAAGATTATAAAGAAAAGAAGTAAACAAATTAAAGTAGAGTATGAAAAAGATTTTTAGTGCAGTGTTGGGCGGTTGTCTGTTGTTGGGTGCTTGTGCAGCCACTGAACAGAAGACAATAACTATTAAAGGAAAGGTGCAGTTCCCTGACAATAGCTTTAACATGGAGATTGTGGAACGGAACGGTTTTGACAAGACCATTATCGACTCCTGTAAAGTGAACGAAGACGGGACTTACCGGTTTACCATGAAAGTGGATCGTCCCGGTGTATATACGCTGGATTGCCAGAAATGGCAGTCCGTACAGTTCTGGGCAGAGGATGAGGATCTGGAGATCGATTTCCGTGGTATGGATACGGCCCGGATCAAGATCAAGAATTCGCCGTACGTATATATTAATGGCGGACCTAACAATGAAGTGATGAACCTGATGAACTGGGACAGCTATCGCAACTATCAGCTGATGATCGGGGTTTCGCAGGGAGTGTATCGGATTCAGGGATTGGATGACCAGGCCAAACAGGAGACTTCCATGAAATTTTATGATATGCTGGGCGAGGAATCCAGAGCCCGGATCAAATATATTGCTGAACATTATGCCGACCGGAACAGTGTGCTGGCGGTGTTGCCGATGTTGCGCGGAGATCAGCCAGAGCTGGTTGAAAAGGTGCTGGCCAGGCTGGAAGCCAAGAATCCGGATTATGCGCCGTTGAAAAAATATAAGACGGATATGGCCGAAGCGAAAGCTTTGCGTGAAAGTCTTGCCGAAGGGAAAGTGGCTCCCGAATTTTCATGCCCGACTCCGGATGGGAACAAGAACCTGGGACCTCAGGACTTTAAAGGAAAAATTCTGGTATTGGATTTCTGGGCATCCTGGTGTGGTCCTTGCCGGGCTGAAATTCCTCATTTGAAAGAAGCTTTCGAGGCCTACAACGGAAAAGGAGTTGAATTCCTGAGTGTTTCCATCGATAAGGACGGTGCTGCCTGGCGGAAAGCGATGAAAGAGGAGAATATGCCTTGGGCTCAGGTGCAGGCTCCTAAGGCCGGTAAGGATGTGATGAAATTGTATCAATTCTCTGGAATTCCCTATATTCTGGTCTTGGATCAGGAAGGCCGGATCGTCGGCAAAAACCTGCGCGGCAAAGCGTTGATGGATAAACTGGAAGAGATGGTGAGCGGTAAGAAGAAGGAAAGCGTGGCCATGCCGGCAATGGGAATGTAGAATAAGGATATAGGAGATGAATCGGATTTTTTCCGGCGTGAAGTCTTTCACCTGTAAAGAAAAGGCATTGAATGCGAAGATCGGGTTGACGACCAGGAGCGGAAAACAACGGAATCAATACATCAGCGTGATCGATTACGACCGTTTCCGGATTTGTTATTTCGTGACACATTCGGATTATGACGGGGATAATCAGTGGGTATATTCATTCGACGTTCACCCGAAAGGAGAAAAGAAATGTGAATTTGTCGTAGGCGTTTATCACGGTTTCGAAGCATTGCCCGAGGGCTTTAAAACAGGGATTACCCAGGAATTTAATGATATTATAACAGGTGTATCTAAAGAATTCAAATAAAATCAAGATTATTTTATGTAAGTTTGTTGCATCATGAAATATTGAATTATTTACATAAGTAAAAGGATATGATGAAAAAATTATTTTTATTGACCCTGTTGGTTGCAGGAGTGATGATGGGAGTAGAAGCCCAGAATCGGAGTATCGACTTTGAACAGACCAAGGAATGGAAAAAGGTCCTCAAAAAAGCTAAAAAGGAGAAGAAGCTGATTTTTGTGGACTGTTACACTTCCTGGTGCGGTCCTTGTAAGATGCTGGCTAAAGATGTATTTACCCGGGATGAAGTAGCGGATTATTTCAATGCCAATTTTGTATGTGCCAAATACGATATGGAGAAGGATGCCGACGGAGTGATCCTGAAAGACCGGTTCGGGGTGAAAGCATTTCCTACCTTGGTATTTGTAGACCCGGCCACCCAACAGGTGGTGCACCGGATGGTAGGGGCCGGATCGGCCGATTGGCTGATTGCAGGAGCCAAGCTGGCCAACGATCCGCAGAATAACCTGAGCGCCATGATCAAACGTTATGAGGCCGGAGAAAGAGGTGAACAGTTTTTATCTGCCTATCTGGCTGCCTTATCCGCTGCCTATATGGCCGAAGAGCAGGGTAAGGTGGCTGCCGAATACCTGAATTCGCTTTCAGAAGAACAGTTGGCTACCAAAGAGAATTGGGAGCTGGTGAAAAAGTATGTCAGTGATCCGTTGTCAGAACCTTTGAAAAAAGTCATGCAGAGCCGGGACAAATTTTATGCCGTGGCCGGTAAAGAGGTGGTCGACTATAAGCTGGATAACAGTATTATGGGAGCAACCATGAGGCTGGCGGCTTGGCGTCCGGGTATGGATCAGGTTTTTGATGAAAAACGGAACGAAGAACTGATCGGTTACTTGCTTTCTGTCGATTATGCCGGGGCTCCGGCTGCTTTGGCACAGCTTTATACGGCTGCTTATATCCGTAAAGGGGATTTCCGCGGTATGCTGGATAAAATGAAGGAAGTGTTGAGTTATAATATGTTCCGGGCTGGAGCAGACCAGCATTATTTCCAGAACAATATCGAGGCCCTGACACTTTGCGACGATAAGGCATTGGTAGAGGAAGGTATCAAGTGGATTGACGAAGTATGCCTGAATACATCCGATTATTTTACAAAAGCCAATCTGATGAATTCTAAAGCCCGGCTGCAAACCAAAATAGGGGATACGCTTGGTGCTGATAAATCCAAAATGGAAGAAGAAAAATATAATAAAGAAGGAGAGAGACGAAGCGGTGGTAAAGTTATGAGAGCTATGCGGATGAATTAAGCATAAGGGTTTCATCAGACCCGGAAGCTATCTGACAAGTTGAATTTTTTGTTTCAAAAAAATGAATTTCAGCTTGTCGGATAGCTTTTTCAGTTTCAAAATGCCTTGGGCTTTCAGAAGTTAAGACAAAATTGTTATAACGTATTTCAGGACACGATTCTTCCCCTTCCTGACAAGTTCCAAAATGAAAGCAAAATAATAGAAAAGCGTTCTCATGAGCGTTTCGTTCTTATTTAAACCGATGATCTTTTCCCTACTTTTTGAAGTGATAGCTGATAATAATAGGATCACTGCTTTCGTCATCGATGGTTTCGTAGGCATCGATCAGGGCCCGGTGTTGTTGCTTATAAATTTCCCATTGGTCGGCTTCCATCGATTCCTTTTTCGCTCCGATCGTTTCAATGAAAAGTTGGGGAGGGATGGAAATCGACAGGTATTGATCGTCGATATTCCAACGGCTGAAATATTTGGAAGAATTCACCTCCAGGATATCGTCGTTTATCTGTCTGGCGAAATTATAAGTTTGATCGGTCGATTTATTATAAATGAAATTGTACGATTTATTTTTAAAGGTATAGCTTCCTATTATATAGCGGTCGGTTTCATCGAATTTGATGGAGCCGAATTCTCTGAAACGTCTGGTTTTCTCATATTCTTCGATCGTGGTCCAGGTCGTATATGGGCCCCGGTCGAAATAATAACGGGGGACGACGGTGTCTTCTGATACCCGGTAAAGGCAATTATCGAATGTATTGAAATAACATAAGGTATCGTCTTTGATATAGGAAAAATCGGAAATATATAGATCGACACATGCTTTATAAGGGAAATAAGTACGTTGAACGCTACTATCTTTTATCGAAAGAAGATTTAATTTATACCCTGTTTCAATGGCACTCCTTCGCTTTTCCAGGTATTTTTTATCGAAAAATTGACTCGGGAAAGTGCATAGGGGAGATAATTCGAAAACCAGCAACGAATCGTTAAGGACATGTTGCATAATTCCTGCATCCGGTGGTTTCACTTCGATGATCCGGTCACTGAGTAGTTGGCCGTCCAGGGAATATTTTACGTATTTTATACCGTCGAATAAGACAACGTTCTGATTTTTATCGATATAATACTCTGTAAGATGTAAATATTCACCGGGCCCTCGCCCGGAGCTACCGAGCCGACACAGAGAATCGCCCTGCGAATTAAAAACAAACAGCCGTCCTTCAGGATTCCCATAAAGATCTGCGACAAATAGGTCGTCACATCTTTTGAAACTCAGGAGTATGCTATACAGGACTCCATGGAAAGTTCTTACTTCGTAATGGTCGAAAAAATCCGAAAGAACCAACGTCTGAGCTTCATCAGGGTTTAAATGAATCACTCCGGCTTCTCTTTTTACGTTTTTGTCACCACAGGCATAAAGAGAAAACAAACCGATTAAGATGAAAGTTATTTTCATTGCATTTTTTTTGCAATTTAGAAAACTTTTTTTAATTCTTAATGTAAAATGAAATATTTAACTAAAAAATTAGTTCATTTTTGAAAATGTTCCCTTAATTTTCGGATTGCACTGTATTTGAGGGTTTTCACCGTGTTGACCGATACTTTCAGCAGACGTGAGATTTCTTTGTTTTCCAAACCGGATAAAGCCAGACGGATGATTCGGGCACTTTGTTCCGGCAGTTGGCCGATGGCAGTCAGCAGCATTTGGTTGGTCTCTTCTTCGACGAACAAATTGAAAATCTGAGGTTCTTCGGTTTCCGGGTTTTCCAAACGGGCATATCGTTTATTTTCTCTTTCGAGTCCCCGGAGATAATTCAGGGCTTCGTTTTTAATCATGACAAACAGGAAATTTTCTACCGATTCGATAGTATGGCATTTTTCCTGATTTTCCCAGTATCGGATGATAACTTCCTGGGTAATATCTTGGGCGGCAGCTTCCGATTTGACAAATTTTAGAGCAGAAGTATGCAAAGCAGCATAATGTTTACGGATAAAATTTTCCAGTTCTGCATATTCTTTCATAAGCTGTAAGCTTCATTTGGCAGGACAAATATAGCGAAAGGTGAGTGCAAAAACAACAAACTTGTTTGGTTGATTTTGCCGAACCGCTTCCTATATTCTTTAAATATAGCGAGAGGCGAGAGCCATGACAAATGAAAACTTCGTTTTCAGATTTGGCATTACCGAGCCGCATCCTATATTATGCAAATATAAATAGAAAGTTAAAATATTCTGTTTTTTTAAGTTTCATTCATCCTTTGCCTGCTTTTGTGGTGTCTTAATATAAAAGGACATGAAATGGATTTACAAAAGGCATATCGTTTAGCTACAATTATCATTCGGGTGAAACTGGGGAATGTGACGGAAGAGGAACGTTCGGAATTGCTGGACTGGCTCGACGAGAGCGAAGAGAATCGCCGGACATACAAAAGGATTATTCGCGGAGAGGCGATTGGCGAACGGATAGCAGGAGAAGAACGGATCGGGAAAGAGACCGATTATGAGAAAATACGAATTTCGGTCGTCCGGAGTTTGGTGGGACGCAGACGGAGCCGGCGTATGCGCTTATGGGGGAGTGTGGCTGCTGCGGCTTGTATCTGTGCTGTGGCAGTGACTGTTTTGTGGGAATTGTCCGGTGTGCGGGCGGTACCGGAGGCTATGCCGCTGGCCGGACAACAAACAGAGACTGCTAAGGTAAAACTGATCCTGCACTCCGGTGAACAGATTGCTTTGGAGCAGAAGAAAGAACAGAGAATCGAATCAGGGGATGCAGTGATTAAAAATGAACACGGACAACTGATATATGAAAGTAAAAATAATCTGGCGACCGAAGAGCTGTTCAATAAAGTGGTAACCGCTATCGGGGGAGAGTATGCCTTGATTTTGAGCGACGGGACCCGGGTATGGCTGAATGCGGACAGCGAGTTGGAATATCCCGTGGAATTTGTTAAAAAAGAACGTATCGTGAAATTGAGCGGGGAGGCTTATTTTGAGGTGGCTCCGAATCCTGAACAGCCTTTTATCGTGGAAGCCGGAGGGATACAGACCCGGGTATTGGGAACTTCATTCAATATACAGGCTTATCGTAATGAGAAATCGGTATATACGACCTTGCTGACTGGAAGTATCCGGGTGGCGGTAGCAGACGGCGGTGATGCGGTGGTGCTGACTCCGGGACGGGAAGCGATTTGGGAAAAGGGAAGCGGGGCTATTCAGGTGGAAGCTGTCAATGCCGAGGATGCGATTGCCTGGAGATATGGGAATTTTATTTTTGAGGAAGAAGATATCGAAGTGGTTATGCGGATGTTGTCCCGCTGGTATGAAGTGGAATTTGTATTCGACGGAGGAAGGAAAGAAAAGCATACTTTCAGTGGACGGATGAGTAAAGACGAATCCCTGGATACCGTGCTCGAGACTATTGAATTAGCGGGAGGACCGGAATTCCGCCGGGAAGGAAATATCATACATCTGATTGAAAAATAAACCGGAGTTGTTTTTGCCAGCAACTCCGGAATAAAGACCTTGTCCAGAAACAAGGTATTGTCTAACTATTTTATGTACAAATTTATGAAAAAAAACGAAACTAAAAAATCGTTTGGAAAGCTTTTGTCCTGGCGGCAACTATGGTGTTGCTGTCTGATGCTGATCGCAGGACTACTACTAACAGACCGGCCGGCTTTTTCACAAGCCACAACCCAAGCCAATGTGTCTTTAAAATTAAAACAGGTGACGGTATTGGATGCGCTGCGGGAATTAAACCGGCAATACGACCGACAGCTGATGTTTAAGCGGGAGGAAGTGGAGCAGGTGAAAGAACCGGTCTCTGTCGATGTAAAAAAGGTAACTCTTTTGCAAGCCGTAGAGGCCTGTATCCGGGGAACCGGTTTGGTGGCAACCGACCGCAACGGGATTATTGTCATCGGTCCTGTGCGGCAAACCATACCTCCTGTTTCCCAGGTGATTCAGGGTATAGTGAAGGACGAGCAAGGAAATCCGTTGCCGGGGGCTACGATTAAAATCAAGGGTACCCGGATGGGTACTGCGACCGATTTCGAAGGCCGCTTTCAATTGGCTTTAGCCGGAAATGCACAAGTGTTGGAAGTATCTTTTATCGGTTATCGGACAGTTGAAGTAAACGTACAGGGGAAAAAGGAAATTGAAGTCAGGCTGCAGCCCGATCAGGCTGAAATGGAAGAAGTGGTGGTTACCGGTTTCTTTACCAAGAATAAACAGAGTTTTACCGGATCGGTGAAGACAATTTCAGTGGAAGAGATCAAGGCGGTTTCCAATAACAATTTAATCAATGCTTTGGCTATGTTGACACCGGGTCTTAAGCTTGTGGAGAACAATCAGGCCGGGGCGAATCCGAATAATCTTCCGGAGATTGTCATCCGGGGGACTTCTTCTTTGACAACCGAGGCGGATGTTAATCCCAATCAACCGATTATTATTCTGGATGGACTTGAAATCACGCTTCGGGATTTATATGATCTTGACATTAACGAAATTGAACGGGTCGATGTGTTAAAAGATGCATCAGCTTCTGCCTTATACGGAGAGAGAGCGGCCAATGGGGTTATTGTTATCGAGCGTAAAAAAATTCTGAACGATAAATTACGATTGTCTTACAATCTGGATGGTACGGTGGATTTCCCGGATCTGTCGACGTATGATTATCTGAATGCTGCCGATAAGTTGGAATTTGAACGAAGAGCTAATTTATATAATTTCGAAAATAAATATGATTTGGAAGAGTATAATCGGAAAAAATTACTGATTTCTAAGGGAATGGATACTGATTGGATGTCCAAGCCTTTGCGTACGGGATATACAATCGGTAACTCGATAGGAGTTAGTGGCAAAGGAAACGATATGACTTACCGGGTGAATGCCAATATTAGAAACGTGAAGGGGGTCATGAAAGGTGACTACCGGAATACTTATGGTATTAGTGTATTCTTGTCCTATCATATTGCCGATAAAGTGACAGTTTCTTATCAAAGTAATTATTCCGGGGTAAAGTCAAAAAACAGTCCTTATGGCACTTTTTCCGATTATGTAACATTGAATCCATATGATAGTCCTTATGATGAAACCGGGGCTCTTTTAAAAAAATTAACTTGGGATGTCAATAATCCTCTGTATGAGGCGAAAGCTGGTAATTACGACAAAACATCGAGTAATACGTTCACGAATAATGTGAATATTCGTTGGGATATCATGAAAGGTTTATACCTGACGGCTAATGGTTCTATCGTTTCCAACTCGTCCAATCACGAGATTTTTACTTCACCCACGTCTGCCGTTTACATGAGTGAAGAAGATTTGATGAAAAAGGGACAATTGCAGGAAAGTCACAGTAAATCTTTAAACCTGAGCGGGAATTTCGTGATGAGTTATAATCAACCGGTTGGGGATAATAGTCTGTTAACGGTAAATTTAGGGGGGGATATCTACAAAGATGACAGTAAATCTCAAAATTTTGTCGGAACCGGATTTTTAAAACCGGAATTGCATTCCCCACAATATGCCAGCGCTTACAAAGAGGATTCTCATCCTGGGGGAAGTCAGGAATTGACGACAAGAGCCGGATTTTTTGCTTATCTCAATTTTATTTTGCACAATAAATACTTTGTTGACGGAACGATACGTCGTTCCGGTTCTTCGCAGTTTGGGGCTAATAATCGTTATGCTCCTTTCTGGTCGGTTGGCGCCGGTTGGAATTTGCATAATGAGGCGTTTTTACAAAAAGAGTGGTTAAATACGTTGAGATTTCGTTACTCTTATGGGGTAACCGGAAATATTTCATTCCCGTCTTATCAAGCGATCACGACTTATACTTATAATCAGGATAATTATTATTTGCATGGAATGGGAGCTGTGCCCAAACAGATGGGAAATAAGGATTTGACCTGGCAGTCAACTAAAACTCATAATATCGGGTTAAACGCAGATTTTTGGGATAGCCGTTTCAGTATCACTTTTGATTATTATATCAAGACGACAGATGATCTGTTAATTGATCAGACTATTCCGCCTTCTATCGGGGAAACAGCTGTAAAGAGTAACCTGGGAAAACAACGCAACAAAGGGTATGAGTTTGATATTGCCGCTGTATTGGTTCAGAATAAAGATTGGAGATTTAGTCTGAAATTGAATGGTGCTCATAATAAAAATAAAATTCTGGCAATCAGTAATGCTTTGGCTGCTGCTAATGATAAGGCCAATGCATCCAGTGAAGGCAAACCGAAGGTATTGTACAAGGAGGGGCAATCTACTACGGCGATTTACGCGGTTCGTTCTGCGGGAATTAATCCGGCTACCGGGAAAGAGGTGTTTATAAATAAAAATGGCGAGTATACCTTAACTTATAATACAGCCGACAAGGTGGTGATTGGGGATGAGGCTCCCAAATTGGAAGGTTCGATTTTTCCGATGTTATCTTTCCGGAACTGGTCGTTGAATATCAGTATGTCGTATAAATTCGGGGGACAGGTTTATAATTTGACCCGTGCGGCGAATGTCGAAAACGTGGATCCGAAAAAGAACGTGGATCAACGGGCATTTGACGAGAGGTGGAAGAATGTGAATGATCTTTTCCCTTACCTGGATATTGCAGATACGGAGTCGAGAACCAGTTATCAAAGTAGCCGGTTTGTAGAGGATGATGATATATTGGAAATCAACCGGATAGAGATAGCCTATGAATTCCGTTCGAACTGGCTTAAGCAGATCGGTTTTAAACGTTTGCGGTTAGCAGCCGGGATGAATGATGTCGCTCGTTTGTCTACTGTAAAATATGAGCGGGGAACTTCTTATCCTTTCAGTCGGGGATTTTCTTTCACGATTAGTCCAACTTTTTAAATCACGAGAACCATGAAAAAATTGAAATATATACTGATTATTTTCTGTTTCACACTTTACTATTCGTGCGATAGTTTTCTGGATGTACGACCGGAAGGAGAAGTGGTGAATAACGAGCTTTTCAAGAATGCCGAAGGTTTTGAAGATGCTATTTACGGGGTGTATTCCACCTTGGCCGGTCCGTCTTATTACGGCCGTACGATGACTTATTATTTTAATGATATTTTATCACAATATTTTTTCCATGACTATCCGGGAGACGTTACTTTAAAGATTTGTAACTTCGGGTATAAAGATGCCGAAGTGCGTCCGACGATCGATCAGATTTGGGGAGGTATGTACAAATGTATTTCCTATGTCAATAATATTTTGGAAAATCTGGAAGGACATGATGATAGTTCTTTGCCCTTGTATAACGTGTATAAAGCGGAATGTCTGGCATTAAGAGGTTTCATGCATTTTGACATTCTTCGGTTATTCTGCGAGAATATCGTGAATAATCCGTCGGCACAAGGTATTCCATATGTGGATAAATACGATTTGACAGTCAGCCCGTTTTTAAGTGCCGAAGCTGCTTATGGAAGAATTATTGATGATTTAAAAACGGCAGAAGGGATTATGCTGAAAAACGGGGAATATTTTGACAATGCAGATCAACAGAATAATGAATTTTTGAAAGACCGGCAGATTCACATGAATCTATATGCCGTGCAGGGTATGTTAGCCCGGGTATACTGGATGAAAGGTGATTTGAAAACAGCTGCCGGATATGCTCAGAAAGTATTGGATTGCGGGTACTTTGAATTGGCTGATAAATCTGAAATAGAAGACTTGGTTAACGGAGTTCTTTCTCCTAAAGAAACGATTTGGGGGGTATTTTCTGCAACGTTTTACACGAATGTCAGGGCTAATCTCTACCTGACGGGGCCTCCTTATGCTTTGTTTTTGACATCCGATCACGACGATACTTATCTGGCTGATAAAGAGGGTACGGATTACCGGTATGAAAAATGGTTTAAGAATTACAGTGCGATTGAAGCGAGTGGTATGCGTTGTATTAAAATTTTGGATACTTACGAGTTAAGTTATTCTACCCGTCCGGATACCCGGGTTAAAGGAATAAACATGCTTCGATTGCCGGAATTGTATTATATTATTACGGAGTATTATTTGAGTCAGGAAAAACAGGATGAGGCTGTGAAGTATTTTGACAAGGTATTGGAATCAAGAGGGCTGATCGGGTATGCTGATCGCCAGGGAGCAACTCTCACCTTGGAAAAAGTTATTCAAGAGAGAAGAAAAGAATTTATCTGTGAAGGGCAGTATTTTTTTACGCAAAAAAGATATAATCAAAGTATTTACGAGCCCAAAAGCGGTAAACTTTACCCCGCTTCTAACGACATTTATGTATTCCCGCTTCCGGAAAATGAAACCGAATACAGATATTAATTGATACGACTATGAAAAAAGGATTTATATATTTATTACTTCTTAGCGGTATAGTTACATTATTTTCCTGTGAAGATACCGATTACCAGATCTATGACAAAAATCAGAAGAATAAACTGTTTTTTGCAGAGGATTCCCTTCAATTCACTTATGGCTTAACCCGTGATCAGGATGTTGATTTGAATGTGGAAGTAGGTTTGATCGGGTTCGTGGATTTATCAAGTTCCCGGACATTTGAAATTGAGATTGTAAAAGAAAAGACTACGGCCCGGGAGGGGGAACATTTCACCCTATCTTTGGAGAATACGATACTTAAGGATTCCGCTGTTGCATTTGTACCTCTGGATTTTCATAAGCTTAACCTTGAAAAAAATAAAGAATATGTGTTGACTTTGCGATTGGTGGAGAATGAGAATTATGTGCCGACGGATATCCGGGAATGTGTGATTTCGTTTAGTAATAAGGATATCGAGGCTCCCGTGTGGTGGCGTTCCGACAAGTTGGGCGATTACAATCAGGAAAAATTAATCTTGTTCGTAGATTATTATCACCAGTCTGAAGAAAAAAGTCCGGTTATCTATGAAGCTATTCGAAAAAAATGGGGTGAAAATCTGGATCAGGGGACGGAAACTAATTTGTTGACCATATATAAATATCAGGGATATTTGAACCGCTATATTCTGAACCCGATGTATGAGTATTATTTAGAAACGAACGATCAGATGTATCAAATTCCTAATCCTAACAATTAAGCCATGAAACGAATCTATCATATCATTTTAGTCATTTTGTTTTTGCTCAGTTCCTGTTATGACGATTCTTCTTCCCTCCCTTGGGATAAGATTGCAGAAATACAGGTGACAAGTAACGTAAAGGATACAATTAACCTGTATTTGGGAGATAATATTTCTATTCAAAATCAATATTCCTATGAGGGGGATGATATCACGTGGCAATGGAGTATTGGTAAATATGCGGAGAATCCTGTTGATGACAAGATTACAACAGTTTTTAAAGAAATCAGCACGGAGGCCGATCTGGAATATAAAACAACGGAGTTGGGACATTATTTTCTTCGGTTGGTGACGAGTAATAAATATGGAAGTGATATCAAATATTATCATGTATTCGTCAATTCTGAATTTGAAGAAGGTTATTTGATCCTGGGCCGGAGGGAGGATGGAAAAGGAAGTCTGGCTTTCATGAAAACCTTGACACCGGAGGAAATTGAACAAGGGTTGCAACCCGAATTCCGTCAGAACCTTTTCGCTTACACGAATGGAGGTGACGAGTTAGGTGAGGGACCTCTTGATTGTGACAAGGTGTATGACAAGCTTTATATTCTGTGTGGTGAGGCACGGAAAGTGTATCAGTTGGATGCAAAATCTTTTCAGTTGATACACGAGTTCGATTATACGATGTACGGGAGTGATTTTATACCGCAGGATCTGATATCATACGATTCCCGGTATTGTAGTGAAATTTATAGCACATCTTCCAAGGGTGGGGTTGCCAAAATACAAGTAGCGGATTTGGAGATATTCCCGTATACTGATCTCCCGCAGCATGTGAAATTTACCCGGACTTACGATCGGCCGAACTATAGGGCATCTAAAGTGATTGCTTTTATTGATGATGTGAATAGTAAGGTATATGCAGATGGTTTTAATGCGACGGATTTTAGTTTCGGTTATTTCCCTTGCTATGATTATTTTGACGGTCGGGAGATTATTCAGGTGTTTTACGATGAGGACGGGAACCTGATCGTTTATGCGATTAATAATGGTAAGTATTATTTGACAAAGATAGGATCGAACCTGACAAGTTTTGAAACGATGGCTTTAGATGTTATATACGAAAAAGAGTGTACAGCGAATGTTACCTTGTTTAACAGGAATTCAGTATTTGAAGTGAATGATCCTAACTCTTGTTTGTTCTTCGGAAATCAGAATTTAGTTTATAAATGGGCTTATAACCAGTCGGAGATACCCTCGGATCCTTTTATAACGCTGCCTGATGGAGAGGTTATTAAATGCATGAATCAGTCTGCCGACCAGAAACAGCTTTATATCGCAACCTACAATAGCCAGCGGGCTGGTTTGAAAGGTTCGCTTTATATCTATCATAGTGATACGGGAAAAACGATTGGAATGCCTTATGAGGGCGTGGCTGACGAACCGGTTAAAGTAATGTATAAAGTAAAATAAAAATTATGAGTAAGATCTTATTTTTCATGTGTGTGATCGGATGTTTTATGCCGGCCACTCTCATGGCTAAAGTTGAAAAAGTAACCTTGAAAGGTGTAATCAAAGGTCTTGGAAATGAAGAATTGATATTGATGAATACCGATCAGAGTGAAATAGTCCGGACGAAAACAAAGAATGATCGTTTCAAGATTACGGCGGAAGTAGAGACCGGTGATTTACGTTATTATATGCTTTACGCTCCGTCTGTCGGGCCATTAGGGCCTTCGATGAGTATTCCCGCGATCTATTTTTTCATAGATTCTCCCGAAATAACTATCGGGGCAGAACTCAAAAACGAACGAATAAATATCAAATCGTTGAAAGGTTCTCCGGGAAGACAAGAGTATGACCGGATTATGGCTCTGCTTCACGGGTTGAGGAGATATACGATAATTATAACAAGGCTTTTCATGAATATAATGAAGTCAGCCAGACTCCTGAAAATATGAAGAAGTTGAAAGCGGTAAGCCAGGCAGTGGATGCTTTACAGCAACAAAGACGTGAGGAGATATTCGGATTGCTTCCTCAGTACACGAACAGTATGCCCTTTGCGGTTATTATTTCTTCGTATTTTGGCATCGATAATATAGATGAAGCTGAAAAAGTATGGAAGCAATTCGATCCTTCCATCCGGTATTGTTATGCGCTGAAACAATTGGAAGATTTGATTCAGCGTGGGAAGAGTTGTGCTGTTGGGCATGAGGCTCCGGATTTTGAGTTGATGACTCCTGCCGGGGAAAAGATAAAACTTTCTTCTTTGCGGGGAAAATATGTGTTAGTGGATTTCTGGGCTTCCTGGTGTGGTCCTTGCCGGAGGGAAATTCCAAATATAAAAAAAGTGTACGCAGAATTCAAGGACAAAGGATTGGAGGTGGTTGGTGTTTCAATTGATCATTCGGATGAAGCTTGGAAAAAAGCTTTGGAAGAGGAGAAGTTGGACTATCTGCAACTCAGCGATCCGAAAAGTGTAACTTCCAAACTCTATAATTATAATGGGATACCTTTTATCATCTTGATTTCGCCCGAGGGAATTATCCTGAATAAAGGGTTACGGGGAAATGAAATCCGAACTAAAATAACAGAATATATAAAATAGAGAGAGAATGAGAAACTATATTTTTATACTCCTATGGTGTTTTATCTTCTGTGCTTGCAGTAAAAATGAAACAAGTATTCAACTCCAGATCAAAGGGGACATAACGGATGCTCACCCTAGAATCGTGACATCAGACTCTACGTAT
>ENA-UEYL01001759-UEYL01001759.1-human-gut-metagenome-genome-assembly--contig:-NODE-1759-length-17660-cov-4.654496_pt1 | contig 17660 bp, 10 predicted proteins | sample MGYA00242941_ERZ507946 | MGnify/ENA primary metagenome ERZ507946 (study PRJEB26167, sample SAMN06115482) | human gut metagenome | host: Homo sapiens | place: China:Guizhou | collected 2015-03-11...
AGCGGTATCCCTTGTGTTTCAGGACCTTTTCTTTTTTCGGCGTATACTCAAAATACCGGAAGGAGATTGCCCGCTGTTCGTGGATCGCCGTCTGGATCGTGTCGATGGCGTAGTACACAGCCTCATTGTCCGGCTTGGCCGTGCCATCCATGTAGACGGGGCGGTTCAGGAGCGCGGCGTTGTGCCGGCTGGTGAGATGGCCCAACTTCTCGATGAGGGCGGCGCTTTTCTTCTCTGTGATGAGGTGGGAGGACTCCACGGCGTCCACCAACAGTTTGAGTTCCGGCAGTTCCAGCAGCCGGGAACCGATGCAATAGCGGTTCTGCGCACTGCGGACGCAGATAACGTCCAAGCCGAAATCCATGAGCAGTTGAATGTCGCTGTAGACATTCTTCCGGTTGGCTGGGATGCCGTTGGATGCCCAAAACTGCAAAACATCCCCACTCGACACTGAGTGGACCTCGTCTGTCTGTTCCAAGAGAAGTTGCAGTAGTAAAAAGAGTCGGCGCTGGCCTTCTTTGTTTTGCATGGGATTTGCCTCCTTACGGCGGAGAGGGGACGGGGCATGCCCTGTCCCCTCTATATGAATTTTGCACGGTAAAATTGCAATAGAGGGATGGATGCATAATCTTTGGTAGATAGATTGGTCAAAGTGGTTCGCGATGTCAGAGAGAAACAAAGGTTTTCCCAATGAGAACTATCACAGCGGCTCATCATGAACACCCATACAGTCATGTTTTAAAGTTGGCTGGGGCAATCTACATATTGCGGTATCGTGCAGGTTGCCGGTGGTAGTTTCATCAACGGTACCGCTTTGCTGTGGCTCCTCTCCGTTGAGTTGTGCGCAGCTGCATCCGGATATACGGCAAGAGAACGACGGCGGCTGGGAGATAATCCCAGCCGCCGTTCTTGCGGTTCAAATCGTGCAAACGAGATCAGTTGGAACCTGCATGGAAATACTGATAGTTGGTCGCGCTCGGTACAACCGGGGCGGTATAGCCTGGGTCATGGGTTTTCCCAACTCAGTTACCAGATGCGGCATGGAACCACTGATAAGTACTGAAAACATCTTGACTGACAGTAGCATTATAGGCGATTGCACCACTCCCGTCCTTGTTGAGGGAAACCCGTGCTGTGACGCTTTCACCCAGAATCGGCTTATAAGACATAGCATACATACCTTCGGATTCCATACCATTTTTTGTCGCAGTACCGCTGACCGCAGTTACGCTTCCTCCATTGATCGTTAGTCCCTCGTAGTCTGCCGAGATCCCGTAACTGTTTGCGCGTATGGTATTGCCCTCTGCCGTTGTCAAAGCCACATCACCGCCCCGCGCGGTCACACTGCCTCCGTTGACAATGAGATTGTCAGCCGACAATCCAATGCTCACGCCATCGGTATTGTTGCCAACATTCGCTTTGTTGATACTGCCTCCGGTCGTGGTGATGGCTCCGCTGTTGATCGTTATGGTTCCGTCATTTTTCGCCATACAAATGGCATAGCTTCTAATATAGCTTGTGTTGTAGGAACACATACTAGTTATATTGACTGTCAGACTTCCTGTACCCTCGATCACCAGGCTGGAGTTCTGGATATAAATTCCGCAGCTAAAGGTGGTATCCCCGTTGTAGGTCAGGCTGTTGGTTCCGAGCAATTTAATGGTCAGCGTCTCGCTGCCTTTATATCCAAGGCAGGCATCCGCGATGGTTGCACCAGTTATATTGGTGGTGCCATCTCCGGTATAGTGGTAATTATTCAGGGTCAGGATATTCGTTTCCGCATCATAAGAAACGGTTCCATCCCCGAAAACATCCTGTGCGCTTCCGCCTGTGACCTGCACGCCGCCGATCCAAAGCTCATATTTCGTCGCGTCCTCGACCCAGTGGGCGTAAAGGGTATGATCTTCCGTCCGATTCACAGAGGTGCCGGACTCGACCTTGCTGCCGCCGTCTGCCTCAGTAAACCAGCCGGTAAAGGTATAGCCCTGCCGGAAGGGAGTGGGCAGCGTTCCGTAGTCGCCGTCATATGTGACCTCCGCACTGCTTGGGTTAACACTGCCGCCGTTGGCATCAAGAGTCACGGTGTAGGTGTTGGCCGTCCACTGGGCTGTGAAAGACTGATTGCTGTCAGGCATGGTGTTGGGCACATTCGGATCCCATCCGGTAAAGGTATAACCGGTGCGGGTAGGTACGGGAGCCGTGATGACCGTTCCGTAATCCACGGTTCCGCTGGTATACGATCCGGTCAGAGTGCCGCCGTTGGCGTTCCAGCTCAGGGTGTACTGATTGAGCTTCCATTGGGCAGTAAAGGTGGAGTTTTGGTCTGGAACAGTGGCGGGGACCTCCGGCTCCCAGCCGATAAAGGTGTAACCTTCACGGATCGGCGTAGGTTCAATGATCGCCGTTCCATAATCCACCGTTCCGTTGGTATACGAGCCGTTCAGGGTGCCGCCGTTGGCTTCCCAGCTCACAGTGTACTTAATGGGCGTCCATTTTGCGTAGAATGTCTTATTGCCGGTTTCCGTTGCAGATATCTCACTTACAGCATCACCTGTGCATTCAGCGTTATCGTACCAGCCGTCAAAGCTGTGACCGCTTTTCGCGGGAGCCTGAAGCGTCACAGAAGTACCGTAAGTATAGCTTGCGGGATTTCCGTTTGTCGCTCCGCTCACATTCTCATAGGTGATCTGGTAGGTATTCGCAGAATCACTGAACTGGGCGTAGTAGGTCACATCTTCTGTAACCGTGGTAGACGAGGTGAGCGCCGTGCCTGAACCGTTTTCGGCCGTGTTCCAGCCGGTGAATACGAAGGTATGTCCGGTGGCGGTCTTTGCAGGCGGTTCACCAGAGTATACGGGCTTCGCACCGTATTTCACATTGGTATCAGTACGCAGAACGTCACTCCCGTTCTTCCATGTGACCGTATGTCTGGTTCGGTCGTACTTGATTTCGATCGTAGTGGAACCATCCGCTTTGATTTCCGCCTGTGTGACGGACTGCGCTGTAAAGCCGGTATAGCTCTTGGCTTCTGCGGCGGTCTGCTGAGATGTTGTACCAGATTTTTCTTCGGATTCGTGCTGCGTATAATCGTCGTCCTCAATATTCTGCCAGAGGTGTTTGACGGTGTAGCTTGCAGCACCTTCTGTCCAGTGTGCATACAGCGTGTGGGAAGCAGCCGTGCTTACCACGGTTTCGGCTGTGACCGGCTCGCCGTCACTTGCAGCTGTGAACCAGCCCGCGAAATCGTAGCCGGCGCGGGTGGGGGCGGGCAGGTCGCCGTAGGCAGCGCCGTAAGTCACTGTTTTGCTGCCCCCCGCATCCGTCAGGACGCCGCCCTTGGCATCGAAGGTCACAGTGTACTGGTTAGCCGTCCATTTGGCATAGAGGGTCATGGGGCCGGAAACGGTGTTGCTGAACTCCCATGCCCGGGTGCAGCTCTGATCGGTGTACCAGCCGCCGAAGGCGTAGCCCGTACGGGTCGGGTCATCGGGTTTTGTGATCTTGGCATCCGTCTTGACGGTAGTTGTCTGAACCGCGCTGCCGCCCATGGCGTTGAACACGATGGTATTGTTGTTGGGCGTCCACTGGGCGGTGTAGGTCACGCTTTCGGTGACGGTCTCAGACGGAGTTTTGTCCCAGCCGGCAAAGGTATAGCCCTCCCGTGCCGGTTTGGGCGCAGCCATCTCCGCGCCGTATTTGCAGATCTGGATGGTCTGCTGCATTCCGTTATTCAGATCCCACGTCACAGTGTACTGGTTCCGGTTATAGTACACCCGAACCACGGTGGAGCCGTCCGGGGCGATGGTCTGCTCTTCAAAGGCTCTGGCGGTAAAACCGGGATATTGGTTGGCGCTGTCTGCGGTCATGGCCTCCGTGGTGCCCTGTTTGGGTTCCGCGGCACTCAGCTTGTACGAGCCGTTCAGCTCCTCCAGATGGTGCTCCACGGTGTATTGTGTATCCGCGCTGGGAATCCATTTTGCGAAGAGCACCATACCCTTTGCTTTGAGATCAGATTGGCCGAGGGCATTGGTAAAAGTCGAGGGCATCGTGCTTGTACTTCCGGTATATGGTTTGCTGCACGTGTAATCGATGTACCAACCCGCGAAGGTATAGCCCTGTTTCACAGGATCCTGCGGCCAGGTGATTGCGGCGCCCTCGCCGCCGGTGATCTGGGCCACGGCGGAGCCGCCCATGGGGTTAAAGCTGATGTACCGCAGCCCCTCCGGATCGCTCCATGTGATATGGATGACCTTCTGGATGGGCTCGGAGGTGAAGGACAGCGCAGCCTTCTTCCATGTAATGGTCATGTCGGTCTCTTCGTTCAATGAGCCGGTGGGCGGCGTGACCGTCACGGTATTGCCGGCCGGATTATACTGGAAAGCCGGGTTAGAGAAGGAGATGGTGAAGGCGCTCTCGCTGTCGTCATCCCGATTGACCGCTCCCGTCTCACCTGATTTCAGATCCATGTACTGCATGGTATAGGTGGAACCGGGCAGAGCAAGGCTCTTGACGGTCTTAATGTTGTAGCCTGTGTCATCCGTCACGGCAAAGGCATAGACATTCTGCTGCTCACCCGCCGACCACAACGGCCACTCATGGGCATAAAGGGTAGGCGCCCAGGTGAGCTTGCTGCTGTTGAAGGCCTGTGCCAAAAACTTGATGTCGATATACATCCCGATCTCGATGAGCATGGCCCCGGCGGAACGCTCCTCCTTCCCCTGTCCCTGCACCCAACGCAGATGATAGAAGAAGTAGCCCCAAAGCTGGGAGTAGGCCCCGACATCCGCCGCGATGCCAATTTTATCCAGCTTCAGGGAGATCAGGCCCACATACATCTCCAGCCGCAGTCCCGCGCGGATGCCAACGGTGCCCACCACATAGAAATCGAAATTGTATTGGGGCGTGATGATGTCAATGGTCTCATTGGTAGCCTGTCTGGACTTCACACGGACGGAAAAGTTGTACCGTTTCTGGGTGGTATAGTCAAAGCTCATACCCATGGACACCGCCAGATTGGCGCTGACCACGAAGCTGCCCTTTACCTGCCAGCAGAAGATATGCAGGAAGGCGCTGCCGTTGTTTTCAAACAGCTTGACGTTGACGATCTCGAACCATGTGTCATTGGCGTTATCCATCACGCCGGCATAGATCTCCGCCAGGGAATCCATCTCGCCGTCTGTGCCCTGCACGCCGCCCGCCTCGGCATAGTCTTCCATGCGCTCCATGATGGCGTCCAACTTTGCCGTCATGGAGGCGTCCTCCTCGTCCCCGCCTGCCGTAATGTCAGCGGTGAAGCCGATGCCGGTATAGTTGCCCACATCAAAGGAGGCGTTCAAAGAGTAGTCATAGCGCAGGAAGCCTATTTTGTGGCGCTTGGTGCTGACGCTTTGCCGGAGGATGATCTCCTCCTCAAAGGTGGCGGTGATGCCGATCTCCACCTTGTCGTTGATCTTCACAGTAAAGGGGATACTGATCTCCACGTCAAAGCCATTGCCCTGCAGATGATCCAGCCTTTGGTTGGCGCGCACCTTGATATTGATGTCCTTAGCGTCAAATTCCACCTCTACCTTGTTTCCGTCTTTGGCCGCGGCAACAACGCCGCTGTACGGTACGGCGGAAGCCCGCATGGTTTTCATGGTTTCCTCCACCTGCTCGGGGTCCGGCAGCTCGTTCAGTTCGTCGCTCTCCAGCATCACTGCCGCGAGATAGAGGGCGGCCTCCTCGGCGTAACCGCTTGCTTCCACGTCTGCCCGGATCTCGTTTTCAATCTCCGCCTTCTCCTCGTCGCTGACTTCGATCTCCCTGTCCTGCGTGTAGTAGACGTCCAGCGCGGTTTCGATGTCCGCTTCTGTTGCGGAGGTGTAGGAGATGACATAGCTGTCGCCGTTTTGGGTAAATTTAGTGATTTTTCCATAAGAGCTTGCAGAGGCATTTTCGCTGTATGCGCTGCTGATAAAGCCGATGAAGTCGCCTGCGTCCAGACTGTCCGCATCCACATTTTCCATGGCTGTGGCCAGATGGTCCGCTGTGATGGTAATGGTGTTTTCGTTATCGTCCTTATACCAGCCGCTTTGGATGGGCAGCACATCGGGCATAAAGAGCACATCCTCCACATCGGCCATCTCATAGCTGTAACTGCCGCTGCCGTTGACGGCAGTGATCTTGATGTAGGCTACCTCGCCCTCGGTGGAACTGACATCGTTCAGATCTACGCTGCCGGAGGTGACGGCCAGGGTATCGCCCACTGCCAGCGTTTCAGAACCCGTGTAGGTAAAGCTGCCGCTGGCGGTGTTCTCGGCGCTGCGGCCCTGTCCGTCGATCTGATACAGCCCGGCGAACACCGTGTCCTCCAAGCCCTCGGTGTCAGTGACCGGGATCTGCTTCACCCCATCGTTCAGTTCGGCGTTTTTCACCTCTTCTTTTGCGGTGAGGAGATTCAGATAGCGGATGGACGCGCTCTGCTCGCCATCGTCCAGTTTGAACCGCGCCGCCTCGTTCAGCAGCTCCACCTGATAGGTCTGTCCGGCCTCCAGCGCAGCGGACACCGTGGAACCGCTGACGGTGTAGTCCACGGCCATATTGCCGCCGGTGATATTGCTGAATTTCACGGCGGCTTTGATATTGCTCTCTCCGGTCACGCCCATCACGTCAAAGGAATATGTACCCGCCTGAAGTTCCGTGCGGGTCACATAGTTTGGCGTTTCCATGGACTGCACTTCTTCTCCCGCCGCTGTCTTGGCATAGAGAGTCATGTTTTTTGTCACGGTGTCGCCTGTTTCCACTCCGCGGGTCAGTTCGGCATCATAGTACCAGCCCAGGAAGATCACCCCGGCCTTGGCCGGCGTAGGCAGGCTGCTGATGAGGGTGTCCTTCGCGGCGGTTTGGGGGGTGGGAAGGCTGATGTCCGGCTGACCGCTGCCCAGCGCAAATTGCACTTCGTAATAGGTGGTCTGACTCGTCCCTCCACCGGAGGAGCTGCCTCCGCCAGAAGATCCGCCGCCTGTGGCGGGCGTTTCCGGCTTGACGGCTGGATCTCCGACTTCGGGGTCGATGCTGACCCGCTCGGAGGGCACGCCGGGTTCCTGATACCAGGTCTCCACCGTTTCGTCCGTCCGCATACACAGTGTGGCCGCCTGGGCGCGGCTGGCATTGCCCGCCGGATTAAAATTTACTCCGTCGCCGTTCAGAAGTCCGGTTTTCCACAGCTTCAAGACCGCGTCCCGCGCATAGGGGGAAACCGTTTCGATGTCCGCAGGCGTGGTGGTGATCACCGCGTCAGTCGTATAGTCCACATCAAATTTCTCAAAATAGCGCACAAAAAATACTGCCATCTGCTCCCGGTTGATGAGCGCATTGGGGGAGAACTTCCCGCCGCCCGTACCAGCCGTGACCCCGTGCTTCACCGCCCATGCCACATAAGGGGCATAATAGGCGTCTGCCGGTACATCGCTGAAGCTGCTCACACTCTGATAGCGATCGGCATCTACTCCAGCCATCCGCCCCAGCACAGTGACGAACATCCCGCGGGTCATGGTTCCGTTGGGTTCAAAGGTCGTTTTGCTGGTGCCGCTGAAAAATCCATTGACACGCGCGTACTGCACAGCGTCATAGAACCAGTCTGTTTCCTTCACATCGGCAAATGGGTTTGCCTGCTCCGCAGATGCTCTCTGTCTATCCGCAACGGCCAAAGCCGTAGATGGGATCAGCGAGAACACCATGGCGAATACCAGCAACAGGCTGAGTATCCGTTTTTTCATATCGTGCGTTCCTCCTTTTCTTCTACTGGGGAAATCCCATTTCAATCACAACAGCGCTCCGCTTCTCCCGGTGCGGCAGCCGAATGTGTCCTTGTTCTCGGCGAGCCCCCTTTCTCTGAACACCTCTGCTCAGTCCTCATAAACGGTGGTCGAGATCTCGCCTCCCGCGCAGTCGAAGGTCACGGCGTCGGAGCAGGCGTAATTGCCTGCCGCATCCCACATCTCAAAGACCATGGAGTAGCTGCCGTCGAACAGGGGAGCCTCTCCAAACGCGGTGCCGGCGGTGACGGTCAGTTCCTCAGCGGCGTACATCTCAAAATCATCATCCCCGGTGAAGGTGGCGGCTTTCCAGATGGTGGTGATGACGTCGCCCTCGGCCAGCAGGCGCAGCTCCTTGCTGGCCATGCCGGACTCGTCCAGCCCCTGGGAAGCGCCCAGGATGCTCCATTCCTCAGCGGTAAAGTCGTAGGCCACCTGCAGGTTGTACGCCTCGCCATTTAACAGGATGGGAACGGAGTAGAGGTTGTAATCTTCGCCCTCGAAGGACAGCTCCATATAGACCAGATGACCGTCCAGCGCGCCCCAGACGCCCCGGAAATTGTCGTAGAACACGCCGTTTTCCCAGTCAGCGGTCAAATCGTTGTCGGTGCCCAGCAGGAGCATCTGGTCGCCCGCCTCGTCCACATAGAACAGAGAGAAGCCGATGCCCGCCAGAACATCGTTGGCTTCTGGCCCGAGGGTCAGGAAGGAGGTCCCCTCATCGTCCAGATCCAGCGGTGCGCCGTCCCAGTCCATATCGGCCAGCGTGACCCGTTCCGGCAGTTCCCCAATATCCAGGGAACTGAGATATTCCTCGCCGTCCTCGGCCAGCTCGCCGGTGAGCTCGTAGGCGTACAGATGCTTGAACGCGGTGCTCTCACCCACGGTGATATACCCGTTCAGATCGTCCACATCGCCGTTGTAGGAATAGTAGCAGCTCAGTCCCGTAGCCTCGGCCCGATAGGGACCGCCCACCTGATAGATCACACAATCCGTCAGCGCGTCACAGACCCTCTGGGCGGAGGGCAGCATCCATGCGGTCTGTCGGGCCAGATGGCCCAGATCCACCATGTTGGTGTAGCCTTGCTCCCGGGTGTTGCCGCCGTAGTTCTCACTCCGGGCGGCGGCCCGGCCCAGTTCGGCAAAGAAGCCGGGATCCTCCGCCGCAGCCGCGAGCGCCTCCTGTCCAAAGGACTCGTAGGCATCCAACAACGGTTCCAGTCTGGAGAGGTCGGTCACGGACAGGGTGGTCTGATCCTGGGTGCCCACCGCCTCGCAGCCCTGGTAATAGGTGTCGCAGATGGCGGTGCCCAGCGCTGCGCCGTCCATATCCGTATTTTCCGCCAGCGCCCCCAGCCAGCCGGAATAGAGCCAGCCGTTGCCCGGCTCCACCTCTTCGGAGGCCACCAAATATTTGGCAAAGTTCTGGAAGGTGGACGCCACATCCACCGTGGCCATCAGGCAGGTGTCGAAGCCCACCAGCTCCAGCGCCGGGTGTTCGGCGTCTGCCGGCCATACGGCGTCAAAGGCCTGATACATCTCGGCAAGGTCCAGGGAATCCAGCCCGTGTAGCTCATCAAAGGCCGCGCCGCTCACCGAGCCGCCGCCGTGGTTCCAGAAGGTCACCGCCACCTTGTCGGCGGGGTAATTCTCATTGGCAAAAGCAAGGAACTCATAGAGGGTCTGGGCGTCGCCCATATTGGCGGTATCCTGCTCCTCGATGAGCTGCAGCCCCTCGCTGTTGTAGAGCCACCGCTGAAGTTTTTCCGGATCCATCTGGTCGTTCTGCCACACGGCGGCGCCGCCGGTCTGGATGACCACATTAACGTTTTCGGGCAGCTGTACCTCCATCATCTCGGAAAGGTCGGTGGTGGCGAAGCCGCCGTTGGTCTCAAGATCGCTGCCGCACAGATACCAGTACACCGCCCAGCTTCCGTCCCCGGCGTGAAAAACGGGGGCAGCGTCCGGGGTGGACCCATCCGCAGCCTCGTCCCCGCCGCAGGCGGCAAGGGAAAGGCACATAACCGCCGCCAAAAGAAATACGAATATTTTGTTCTTCATCCCTGCCTCCATTTCAGATCCCCAGAAGCTGCCGCTTCTTGGCCACAAATTCTTCCTCCGTCAGTACACCCGCATCCAGCAGGGCCTTGTACCTCTGAATCTCATTCACAGCATCCGCCGGCACCGCCGGACCGCTCTGCGCGGTCTGCACTGCGGCGGAGGAATTGAGATGTATTTCCCCCGCATTGGGATCCATCATGCGCATCAGCTTGGAGGCCATCAGATGCAGTTCCTCCGTCTGCTCCCGGTAGCTTTTCAGATAGTCCTCCGCACGGGGGTAGTCCCTGTCAAATTCCGGGCCGGAGAACTCGTCCTCGATTTTCTGCCAATAGGGGTGGTCCAGCATGATCTCAATACGGAATTTCTGCATCGGCGCAGGCCCTTCAAAACGGGGGCGGTACAGGTCGCTGGCACGTTGGCGCTCCCGGCGCTCCTCGCTGCTTTCATCCATACAGTTCCGCAGGTCTTCCATGGCCTCCCGGCGCTCATACTCCTGCTTGTGCATATGGAACTGCGCGATGATCTGCGCCATACCGTTCACCCGGTCGGGAACGCTGCTGGCGTGGCAGCTCAGCACCCCGTCGCCGCTTTCAAACAGGGTTTCGCCATCCTCTGAAATACGAAAGGACTTCAGATCCTTCCCCTCAAAGACCCAGCCGCGGTTCTCCTTGGCACGGAGGAGACCGTGAGCCTCATCCACATACAGCGTGCCGCTCCAAAAGCCGATATGAAATTGATAACTGCTTTGAAACTCACTCTGAAGGCGCTTGTTGTCCGCAAATGCGGCGAGGTACTGCCTGAAGTCGGAGAGGGACATCCTGTTTACCGCACCGTCCGGCAGGTCGATCTGGCTGTCGCATTCCTTACAGATGGGCTGCCCCTCGATTTTGGTCGCCAGCAGACGGGGCGTTGGGCTGCCGCAGATGGGGCACAATTTTTTGTTGTTGCTGAATAATCCCATAGTACGCTCCTCCCCACATCAGCAAATGGCGACAGGTTCCCTGCGGGCGGCGCTCTTGAGTACCTGACACATCCGTTCCAAATCGCCGCCAAAGCCGCCAAAGCCGTAAATGTCATCAGGGCTGTTGAAGTAGATCTCGATCTTCAGCTCCGGCCAGTAGGGCTCCGTGGTGGTGAGCACAAGGCGAAAATAATCGTTGCTGTTCTTATCCTTATCCAGTATTTTTGCAATGCCGGACAGGGCGGAAAGGGTGCTTTCCAGTGCCGTTGCGCCGGGCGTATCGGAATCATCCACTTTCTGATTCAGCCGGTACAGCTCATACCGGGTGATCTGATCAAAGGAAAACACCACGGGATTATCCGAATCATCCATATCCGCATCGATGAGATACAAAAAACCGGCGCCGGGATCCACGCCCATCTTCGTGCCGCGGGCATCGTACTCCGCCTCCCAGTGCAGTGCATTATATTTCAGAGCATTCTCCCGGCGATATTCCAGATGCTCCTTTATAAATTCCGGCGTTGCGTCCTTCAGCAGCTCCTTTGCCATAGAAACCTGAGCAGAGCAATCCTTGCACAGAGCCTTCTTGCCGCCGATTTTTTTGTGAAACAGTCCCTTGACCTCGCCGCCGCATATCGGGCAGGCTTCTTTCTTGTGAAACAGTCCCATCATGTTCCTCCTATCACATTCAGTTATCTTCAGCGGATCCCGCCGCTGCCTCCGCCGGAGAAACCGCCGCCTCCGCCAAAGGACACCCTGCCGCCGCCGCCCGATCTGCGGTTCGGTGCTCTGCGCAGTTTTTCACGGCTGTACGCACCGTACATCACGCCATTGTAACAGCCGGTATAACGGACATAACGGCGATATTGATTTAACTGGGGAAGCTGATCCGGATATAGCTCCTGAATCTGTGCCTCCAGCTTGTCTGCGATGCCCAGCATCAGGGCATATACCATATAATCCTGCCAGATGACCGCTTCCTTGACGCCCCGTTCGTGGATCAAAGAGAAATCCAACAGGAAATGCTTCAGGCCGTATATCTCGTCCAGCTCCTGCTGCCCTTTTTTTGTCAGATCCTTGTCGTGATCCAGAACAGCGCCTTTCAAACAGCTGCTCCTGATCAGCGTCTGCTTGCCGCTGCGCTCACAGGACTCCATAAAGCGGGACAGAGGGACGTAGTTCTGCCCACAGTAGTGCTCCAGCTCGTTGGGGTCCAAAACGCCGTCCGCTCCGGCAGCAGCTTTCAGAATGGTGTAGAGCGCGTCATCGTACATATTTCCGCTCTGAGGCCCATGGCTCAAACGCAAACGGACTGGTTCCGCATCGTTGGAATCGTCTGTGCTTTCCATGCAGCCCTGGCTGATCAGCCGCATCAGATAAGCGCCCAGCAAGGCGTCCTCTTCACACAGGCCGCTGCAAAGGCCCAGCTGATAGGTAACATTCAAATCGCCGCCATTGGGCGCGTCACGAAAGTAGCCGACCCGCTCCATTCGCTTTTTTCTCTTGGCTTTTCCCACTTTTACGAGCAATACAACCAGCAGAAGGATGAGCAAAACCAGTGTGAGAATGATAGCGGCAAACAGCAGGAGATCCCCTGCCGTAAGGGGTTCGTCATCCCATTCCGCATCCTCACCGGCTCCATAGTCGCTGCCCGCAAGGGCGCGCTCCTTCACCGCTTCAAAGCTGTCCTCCACGACGCGCACGGGTGAGAGGACGCCCTTTTCCAGAGCCACCATAACGGTCATGTGCGCTCCGCTTTCCAGCGGCGCTTCGCTCCACGCCCGGATAACGCCGTCCTCAAACTGGATCTGCCCGTCAAAGCCAAAGGCCCAGATGTCACAGATCTCGTCCGTCAGCGGCGTGCCGTCCTGGTTGCGGATGGTCAGCGTCACATCAGTGGGGAAAAAGTTCATCTCGTCCACAAAGCGGTGGTTGAAGCCGTCTGCGTCGGAGTAGTTTCCCACCAGATCATGGAGCACATATTCAATGGTATAGCGGTTATCCCCGTATTCGCTGACGCCCCAGCATAGCTCCACGCCCTCGCCGGTCTCAAGAATCCCGCAGCGGTTCGCCTTCTCCTCAAAGGAAGCGTCCACGTCCCAGTCCTCCACATAGACATAGGGGCCGTTTTGGTCGGAGACGGAAAAATCGGTGATGGTCAGATAGCCGCTGTCCCTGCATCCGAGATAAAACTCTGTTCCCTCATCGGCGTCGGTCGTCCAGGTCTGGATGATGTGGGCCGCGCCGTCGGGCCGCAAAGCCACATCGAGCTCCATCTCCGGCACACGGCTGGCCGCCAGAGCCGGCGTGCAGAGCAAGGCAGCGCAAAGGAAGGCCGCAATGATGACCGCAATCTTCTGTTTCATTGGCTCACTTCATACTGGGCATATCCGCCTTTTCTTCCACCGCCTCCAGATAGTCCCGCTGACGGAACCCGAACATGCCGCCCAGCAGGGAGGTGGGAAACATCCGCAGTTCCCGGTTCAGCCTGGTCACGCTGTCGTTGTAGATGAGGCGGCTGGTGCGCACCATTTTTTCATAGCTGTCCACGGCATCCATGCACTTTTTATAACTCTCGCTGGCCTTCAGCTCAGGATACCGCTCCGCCACCATGGAGATGCGGCCCAGGGCCTCGGAGATGATTCCCTCCTGCTTCAGCACATCGTCCGGGGTGGATGTGGCCGTGATGACGCTGCGCCGGGATTTGATGGTCTCGATCAGGGTCTGGGACTCGTGAGCGGCGTATCCTTTTGCCAGATCCAGCAGGGCGGTGAGCGCATCGAAACGGGAGGAGAGCTGCACCCCAATCTGGCTCATGGCGTTGTTGACATTCTCGTCCATGGCCACCAGCCTGCGCTGGACGCCGATCCCCCAGATCACGAAAATTGCGATCAGCCCGCCAATTATGATGAACGGCATAAAAATAGCCTCCTTCAAAACTCAAGGCGGATGCGGACTGGCGCATCCGCCTCAAGCAGAATCAAAATGACATCATGTATCGTTGTCTTGAATTATCCTTCGTTCTCCAGATATTCCTCAATGATGCCGTTGAACTCATTGCACGCCTCAACCATCTCGTCAAGCTGCTCCTGCGTCAGTTCGGCATCGCTCTCCAGCTGCTCACCGTACTGCGTGATCGCGTCGGCAATCGAATTCATGTAGTCGATGTCTTCTTCACTCCAGCCGCTCAGATCTTCATTGGTGATCTCCACAAACTTGTTGTAATTTTCGGCAAGTTCGTTGTAGGCGTCGATGGCGGGCTGCTTATCCGGGCCGCTGCCGCCGCAGGCCGCCAGGGAGAGGCACAGCACCGCTGCCAGCAAAATGGTAAGTAGTTTTCTCATGTTCGTATTCCTCCTGTTGTTTCATGCAGCCGTTTGGCTTATCTGTATCATAAGCCCCATGAACGAAAAAAGGGGGCGCACGGCCTGAATCGTACGCAGAATGTACTGAATCGACCGCACGCCCACCTTCAAAGGGACAGCCGCAGGAGAAATATTCCGTTGTTCGCCGAGAACGAGCAGACGCCGCCGTACCGCTTCACGATGGCGCAGATGCTCTGAACGCCCAGACCGTGACCGGGCCGGTTGGAGATGGGAACGCCGTTTTCAAACCGGACTGGTTCGGCGCAGGGATTGGCCACCTGCAAAAAGAGCCTGCTGTCCTGCTCATAGCCCCCCACCGAAATGACGGGGGGTGTTTCCGCAGCGGGCAGATTCTGACAGGCGTGAAGGGCGTTTTCCAACGCGTTGGACAGCAGCACGCACAGATCGCTGTCGGAGATCAGGAGAAAGGGTGGGAGCGTCACCGCCGCGTTCAGGGAAATGCCGTCCCGGCTGGCGCGCTGCGCAAAGGCGGAGAGGATGAGATTTGCCGTATCGTTTTCACAGTACCATTGTACCTTCTGTGCCTCGATCTCCGCGCAGATGCCGGAGATATAGGCCTGTGCCCGCTCTGTCTGCCCCTCTTCGATACAGCCCGCCAGATATTGCAGGTGGTGACGCAGGTCATGGCGGTAGGCGCTGGCCTGCTTTTGGGACTGGCGCAGGGCATCGATCTCCCGGACAGCCTGGGTCACCTGCATCCCCAGACTGTTTTGCAGCTGCTGGAGCCGGTTCCGCTGCTCCTCCTCAGCCACATAATACAGAAGAAATGCCAGATATGCTCCACAGCAGACAAAGGGCATAAACTCCACCACCACAGGTCTGCCGCTGGTGAGAATGTCTGTGTAGACGACGGTTGCGTAGTCAAACACATAGTACACCGTTGGGATCACGCCGAATACCAGCTTCAGTTTGATGGAGTGATCCGCCAGCCTCCGGATGGACGGCGCGGCAAACCGCAGCAGCAGGGCAAGCAGCGGCAGCGTGACAACAAGCTCCACCACATCCTGCATCACATGGTCGCCGGAGGCCAGCGTCACCACAAACAGCGCAAGCCAGCGCCGGAGCTGGCAGCAGAGGTAGGCGGTCAGGACGGAAACCGCCGACCACCATGGCCTTTCGGTGAGTGAGGACATGAGCAGGATCAGGGGCAGGTGGATGATCAGCGGGTAGATCATCCGGAGAAATTCCCCATCCCATGTGGCATAGATCCAGCCCGACGCAAGGGGGATCACCACCATGCAGCACCAGAACACCACCCGGTTCCGGCGGGAGTCCAGCGCGCCGCAGAAGCTGGCGGCCAGAATGCTCCCGAACAGACTCACCGCAACATCGTTCAGCAGGGAGACAGCCGTGCTCATACCATCACCCGCCTGTTCCGGAAGGCGTATTCCAGATATGTGTCCTTGACCTCATTATACTTCCCCCGTGGGAGCGGGATCTCTGTCAGACAGGACATGGTGACCGCCCGAGCGGAGATATTCCGGACATATTCCAGATTGACCAGATAAGAGCGGTGGGGCCGCAGGAAGCACCGGTATGGCTCCAGCTGGGCGCTCAAATCGTCCAGACTTCCGATGCTCTCCAGCACTTTGCCGGAGGTCAGGTGGAAAAACAGCGTCCGGTGGATGACTTCGCAGTATTCCAGCTCCTTCAGCCCGATTCGGGCAACACCGGTTTTGCACCGCAGGACAATGCTGTCCGACTGCTCCTTTTCACACGCCGCAAGGACGGAGTCCATCAGCCGGAAAAAGCTCTCCTTCCAGATGGGCTTTATCTGGTAAAAGTAGGCTCCCACTGCGTAGGACTGCACTGCGAACTCCGCCGAGGAGGTCAGGAAAATGATCTTGACTGCTTTGTCAAACGCTCGGATCTCTGACGCCGTGTCGATCCCGTTGACCCCCGGCATCAGGACATCCAGGAACAGAATGTCAAACCCGGCGCCGCGTTCCATCGAGTGGATCAGCTCCAGGGGGCTGTGAAACATGGCGCAGTCGAGCTCTTCGTCCCGATCCGCGCGGTATTGCTCCAGCAGCAACCGGAGCTCACGCAGTACGGCGCTGTCATCATCGCAAAATGCCACCTTTGTCACCGTATCTCTCCCCCCCTTTTTGCAGCACTCCGGCAGGACGCCCCCCCAAAAAAAGCGATCTGGTTTTTGAGGAAGCTGGTCTTGCGGAGATGGATATATTCTGCTACACTGTCATTATAATTCGCCCCTAAAGGGGCGAGTCAAGAGACTTTTTTCATAAAAGCAGGTGGTTATTGTGAAAAAGCATGGGGATAACCTGTTCAAAATCGGGGAAGTGGCAAAGATCCTCGGTGTGACCCGCAAGGCGATCCTGCTCTATGAGGATATGGGGCTGCTGACCCCAGCGGTCAAGGATGAGAAAAGCGGCTTTCGCTACTATACGGCGGATAATATGACACAGATCCGCTCTATCAAATCCCTGCAAGCTCTCGGCCTTTCGCTGAAGGAGGTGACGGAATATTATTACGATACTAAGAATATGGACAAGCATCTGCACCGTCTGCTTGAACTGCGCGATATGCTGGATCGAAATATTCAAATGCTGCAGGTGCGCTCTGCCAGACAGGGCGATCTGACCGTCCATAAAACCACACTCCCCCGGCAGGTGTGTTTTGTCCGCCGCTATTTCTGCGACGACGTGGCCGAGGCAGCAAATAAGCTGCGGGACACCTATATCGCAGCTGCCCGCACCGGAAAAATGTCTATGATCGGGCGGATGTTTACCATGCGGATGACGCCGGAGCCGGGCATACTGGATCTCATGTGCTGTATCCCTGTGGACAGCGGCTTTGACGGTCCTGAGCGGATGGAATTCGCGGAAACGCCCGCCCTGTGCATCTATTACCGCGGGCCCTATGAGGGAACGGCGACAGCGATCCGTGCGCTGATGGAGCATATTTGGGAAAACGGTGTTGAAACCACAGGGCCGTTCCGCGCCATCTATCTGGAGGGGCCGCCCAACCGGGGCGAACACAGCGGCGACTACATCACGCAGGTCGCCGTGCCGGTCAAGGATCTGCGGGGAGCGCAGCGTTGATGCTCATGAGATTTGCGGAGAGACAACAAAGTAGGAATCTATCATTTTAACTCAATTGTAGAGTTGGGGCGGTCTTGAAAACCGCCCCAACTTTTTATCTTTGCGGGTGGATACCTTGCCCCACAAAGCCTGTATTTTCCCGTCTGGTTAAAGGCAGGCAGTTTTCGGAGATTTTCCTCCGAAAACCGCCTGCTGTTCCTAATCCTATTATCAACCCGGCGGGGCGAGCTGACCCGCCCCGCCAATGATCCGAGTATTACGCTGCGTCCGAAGCGTTTTTCAGCATCTGCACCATCTGCGCCCGGGTGCAGGGCGCATCGGGGGAGAACTTCCCGCCGCCGGTGCCATTGGTGATGTTCTGCTCATAGGCCCACAGCACTGCATTGCAGTA
>ENA-UEYL01001761-UEYL01001761.1-human-gut-metagenome-genome-assembly--contig:-NODE-1761-length-17658-cov-3.239634_pt1 | contig 17658 bp, 20 predicted proteins | sample MGYA00242941_ERZ507946 | MGnify/ENA primary metagenome ERZ507946 (study PRJEB26167, sample SAMN06115482) | human gut metagenome | host: Homo sapiens | place: China:Guizhou | collected 2015-03-11...
TGCCGTTCATTTCAGAGCAGAAATACAATGAAGCGATTAAAAAATGCTTTCTTGCCGCGGGCCTTAAACGGATGGTAAATGTACTCAACCCCATCACTCGTGAACCCGAACAGAAGCCGCTTTATCAAGTAGCCTCCTCTCATATGGCTCGCCGAACTTTCATCGGCAACCTATATAAGAAAGTGAAGGACCCGAACCTTGTAGGGTCCTTATCCGGGCATACCGAAGGCAGCAAAGCATTTGCCCGCTATAGGGACATAGACGAAGAGATGAAGACCGATCTTGTAAAACTTCTTGAATAGTTAAATCGTATCCATCAACTTGCATATGACTGCGGCGAATAAGGGCGCTGAGCATTCGCTTACTTCAAGCATCGCCAGCCAGTATTTCATGTTGTCATCTTCCATGTTTATCACATTTGCAGCAGGTGAATCGGTGTATATCCGACCATAGAGCGGTATTTATGTCGCCGGTCAGATATGCAACCTCTTCGCCGGCCATATCCATACTATGTGTCGAAGCAATATCATCGACCAGATGTCTCAGTTCGTGTTCAAAAGAGTTCAGGAACTCGGCTGGCGATGACGCCAGCCCCACGATCATCACCGTGCGCCTGAGCTTTTTGTTGGAATAGGTGAAGCCGGTGTCCATATCGCACCTCAGCAGATTGTCGCGGATATGATCCATTAATTCAGTTGGACATTGTATGTCGTTAAGGGACTTGATTATAGAGTCTGTATGATAGCATGTGACGGCGAAATACACCCTCACATTCCAGTCGTAAGCATCTATATTCAAATCCCTTATTTTCATTGTTCGCCTTTCCGTTCTCCGTATTTGCGCCAATTGCGCGCCAGTTGTCTCCGTTGTTTGCGGTTAAAGCGTTTGTTGTCCAGCACGTCGTTTACGGCTGTCGCCAACTCCTGATACTTGTCGCCCGGAAGGTTACGGACGAGCGCTGCGATATTTTTCATCGATTTCACCTTTTTCGTTTGTGAATTCGCTTAGCTGCGGTATATCTTCCATGACTTACATCATTTCTTCCCAAGGTATGGGAGTTCCGGAACCAATAGTGTCGGCGTAGTAGCGAGTGAAAGGCATACCGTCGTATGCGTCTTCATCGTCGATGAAGTCTTTGATGAACATGGCGAGGTACTGCTGATTGGGGATCGACGATCCGAAATAATCAGAAATTGCCATGTTGCATACGTATACGCAGTCGTATCCCTTGTCTTTCTTGAGTTCGATGCCGTACTGCTTCAACAGCGCATCGACCTTCTCTTTGTTGTAGGGTTCGATTTTCTTGCCGTTTCGATCCCGCATATGGGATACGGCGAATTCGCACATCTTCTTTGAAAAGTGCCATCCGTAATTTGCGAGATACTCCCGGAATCCTGCCGGAAAGTTATCATATGTATCTAATCTGTTCATATCAGTCTGAATTAAAAAGGAGGGAGCCTGCGGCCCCCTCCCGCCGGTTTAACGCCTGCGATAACGCGAGTATCGACCCGTACCCTTGACGCCACGGCGCTCGCCGTATCCGTCACCGTCGTAGCCTTCCATGTCCCCGCCATAGTCCCGGCGTTCGCCGTAACCTCCGCGCTCACCGTAGCCCCCGCGGCCTTCGCGCCGGCCTTCCTCGAAGCCTTCCTCGTAAGCGCGCTGAAGCTCCCGCTCCATCTCCTCTTCGTGGCCGTCATATCCGCCTCGGCCTTCACCTATGATTCTCCAACCCATAGTTACTTAGTTTTTGCAGGTGCTTCAGTCTTGACAAGGCTCCTCAGTTCTTCCGCCGTCGGTATTTTGCTTATGCGCTCGTTCATATCAGCTATCATCCTGCGTAATTCCCGATTTTCGGACTCAAGTTCTTTCGTGCGCGCAGCTTCGGGGTCGAGCTGCATCAGGATCGAGTCGTAAATCTCCAGATTTGCTTTGTGCTTCTCATAGGATTCTACGATGTCGCGGCTCATCTGCTGCGCCTCCATAATTGTAGGCTTCAGCCCGTCGCGTGTTGTCGCTACGGTGAGTCCGTCTTTCGAAACGATGTCCGCCAGCATGGGGACGCCCCACGGCTCGTTGCCCTCTATCGAGATATTGATGAACTGCTGCATCGGCGAGAACTGCCCCGGTTTCTGGGGCGGAATGTACGGGGCCGACACATCTTTTACATTCGCTGTATAAAACTTTGGCTGCTCGCGATTGTCGAAGACGTAGACTAAGGAGCCTTTTTTCAAGTTCTGAAACATCTTGGTTAATGATTTGTGAAAGTCAGGGGAGAAGGGATGCTCCTCCCCGTCCTTTCGGTTTTACTTTGATTTTGCCGCCGCCGGCGCTGCGTCGCTGTCTGCTTGCGCAGTACCTGCCGTAGACTTCACACCCAGCAACCGGAATGTTCCGGCGCATTTGTTGAAATACACGAGGTGCTCGGTGTAGGCGCTTGCTTCGCCGCCTGCCGTCGGATTCGTGATGTCGCTGCCGATGGTCTGCGTTCCCTTGTTATCCACAACCGGCACTTTCGTGGTCCCGATAATGGTGTTGGGGGAAATTACCGTACTCCTTGCCGGCCCGGAGGTCGGGACAACGACATTCACGGCATAAGCACTCTCCTCCGTTGTGACCGGATGGCGAACCTTCCATAGAAGGATGCCCTCTTCGGGCAAAGCCCTCCATGCGCAGGGATTGAACCCGTAATCTACGGTTTCGGTCTCCGCCGAAGCCTTTCCGGTCGTGGTGAGCGTAAATATGCCTCCGATGTCGAGACGGGGCACAAACGTCCCTCGCGGTACGACGACCTTTATGTCAGCTTGGAAAGGATACATACTTGCCTCCTTTCTTGCTAAAATAAGGCGTTTGCACACGCAGGAGCCGCCGCCACGGCAACCGTGGGCGTATTGCAGCAATTAGGATTCTGCACGATGTATGCAGGAACCGGGCAGGGCGGACGCAGTTGGCTGACGATGTTGGCCGTCTGGGCCTGTTGCGAAGCTGCCAGTGCGAGGTTGCTGTTCTCCTGCCGCAGCGTGTCGATCTTGTTCTGCATCTCACGCATTTCGAGCTGGCAGAAGCGGTCGTTGATGATCTGCGTCTGCGCGTCGATCTTAGCGCCGAGGATGTTGAACTGCGTGCTTGCCGAGGACTGGAGTACGTTGGTCTGGTTGATCGTTGCGAGCTGATTTTCGTAGCCCATCTTCACGATGTCCTGACGGACGTTGCAGCAGCATTCGGCGATCTGATTGCCGATCTGACAACCCATCGACTGCACGGCATTGATAATTTGCTGGCTCGACATCCCCAGCGTGCTCTGGATGTTGCACAGCGTAGACTGAATCTGCTGCGTCGAGCAGTTGAGCGACGATGCCAGCTGAGTGATGGCCGTGCCGTTGCCTTGAATTGCGTTCATGAGAAGTTCGCGTCCGGCGTCACCGTTGAGCTGCGCAGGCAGACCGTTCGCGCCGTTGCCTCCGAATCCGAAGCCGTTACCGCCCCAGCAGAAGAAGAGCAGGATGATCCAGATCCACCAGCACCCGTCGCCGCCCCACGAACCGCGGTTGTTGTTACCGTTCATGAGTGCCGCTACGAGGTTGGGGTCCATGCCCTTGTTGCTCATCATGGACGAGACGAGAGCTGCGATGTCAAGGCCGCCACCCGTGCCGCCTCCATCGAAAATATAAGTTTTATCCGAACCCATTTTAAAAGATTATTGAATGATTGCCGCCCCCGTTAAGGCCGGGCGTTCACCTGTTGCAACAATGCAAAGGTGGCCGAAGGCGGCAGGCATATCAATTAGATGGGACGGAGATCGTAGGCAGTCTTTTCGCAATTAGTTCGCACTGAATTTCGAATATGGGATGACTGTACCGTTTCCGCTCGTCGAATTTCGAGATCATCTTCTCGACGGCTCGACGAGAGAAGCGCATCATGCGCGCTATGTCTGTAATATACATCCCTTTCTCGTGGCAGAAGTGCACCAGCATATAGCGGGCATCAACCACATCTTGATTTGTTCTTTGGTTATTTCGGTCTCAAATGCAACGCATTCGAGTATTTCTGCAAAAAGCTCTGATTTACGCATACGTTTCCCCGATAATTATTGTATATTTGTTATACCCCTGTATAAAAAGTTCCACCCCAACGAAGGAATAGTCCTCGGCATTGGGGTGGAAACACTTATGTATACAGGGGTGTATGCTATAATGTCGGGGACTTTTTTATGCCCGTCCCTCAAGGCTCTACATCATATGAACCGGCGCGCCATCGTCAATATATTTTTACGGAATACGAATACAACGACGGCAAGGAGGAGCCAAAAGCCGCGCATCTTTGTCTGTTGCCACCATGTCAGTCGGCGCTCCACCTCGACGATTTTTGTGTCGGTCCTGTCTTTATAGACAATGCTGTCTCGATATATCACTTCTTTTTCAAATGGTACCGGAATATCCTGCGGCTTGTTCTCCAGCGAGTGGCCCAGCGAACCGTCGTTGTTTATCCATGCATCCGAAACAGCTAAGGGCGTCTCCAGATGACTTGAAGTATCTCTGACTACTTGACGCTTGCTGTATGGAGGTATTTGAAATCGAAGCGTATCCTTGATGTATATTTTATGGATGCGTGTTTCGATGCTGATGCTATCCTTTGTGCTTGTTGCTAAATGCTTGCATGGACAGCATCCCGATAACAACCCGATTGTAATACAGAGTATCAGCAGTCTCATGCGATTTCGATTTGGATAGGTTCGTTTCGGCCGGATGCCTCTTTGAGCATATTGTAAACTCGCTTGAATGTCTCCGTCGAGTTAAGCACCTTGCCTACCGCCTTGTTCTCGCCAACCAAAATGCATCCTGCGCTATCTTCGGCGGTATTACCGATATGTATTAGTATGCCATCGAATTCCGGTACATTGAGTAACCGAGGAAGATAACCGTTGCAGAATTTGTACTGCGCCCGATCCTTATACTTCGGGGATTGAACTTCCAGCGTGATGTCGTAAGTCCCGTAAGGTATCGCGGTTTGGGCGTAAACTTTCTTTTCTCCATTGTCGAACCGCCCGTTTTTATTCAGGTCTCGGACGGCATCTTCGATGGTGTCGCAGACCTTTTGCCCGTCGATGTAGAGCCATCCGATGGTATAGGTAGGTTTCAGGGCTATTCGTTTGAGTAAAAGTTTCATTTGTTATTGTTTTTATGGTTTCGATAATTCTCCAGATATGGGAGGTTTTTAATAACCTCGAAGGACAGGACATAATACAGGAAGTCGAACAACTTGCTCTTTGGGAAAATCCGCGTCAGGTTCTTCAGTGTATTGACTCCGTAAAAGTAAATAAGAGCATATACGATGATAGATATTGCTGACATAGCCCCTTCGTGGTTATCGATCTTATCTCCGATAATCAATACAAAGGCGATGAGACCGGATATAACCATACCTTCTAAAATGCAGTTGAAAGCCTTTTTGAAAGCGAATCCTTCATGTTGCTTAAATACGCCCGCCGATACTCCGGCAACGAAATTAATGGCGAATACCAGCATGCAGGCGATAAGTATGTCGTGTATCGGGGCGATTGTGCCGAATATCGAGGCGAAGATACAGCCAAAGAGTTCCCGAAATTTGTCCATGATAAAATAGCCTTATTCTCCGTTTTTAAGTCTCTGTTCTTCTTCCGAGGCCAGCTCTTCGGCCCGCTTGGCTTTGAGTTCAGCCAGCGTCGTTTCGTTGCGGTTGTACTCCGCATTGGCCGTCTCATACCGGGCGTAGTCTTCCGGATAGGTCTCCTTGAACGATATGCCGTTCTTGAAGCATTTGACTGCCCGGTCGTCGGACTGAGCCATGATCGCCCGCAGCTCCAGCTGGCGCGATTCGAGGATGTTGATTTGCTGTTGTGTTTCCATGATTTTTTATATTTCGCTTACCGGGCGGGTAGAATATGCGTAAGCCTTGTACGCGCTGCCCACATTACCGGTATAACCACTGTAGATGAAGACATTGTTGCCGCTGTACTCGCATGACGTCCACGGGTAATACCCCGCCCCGTAGCAGGTCGTATTACCAAGGCGCGACAGCGTGCGGTTCACGGGGTCACTTTCTTTATCGGCAGCTGTAAGTGCCCGGTCATGCATAAGCAGGTAGATTTCGTTGGCCGAGGGCAGCCACCATGCACCCGCTTCAAGTCCGGTAGTTGCGCCCTCTACCGTGACGCCGTAGTCGAGCGCAGCCGCTGCGGCGGGATAACGGAGGACGCTTTCGCCGTGGATGTTAACGAACCGTAGACTGCCGATCTTTGCGGTGTTCATCTTGCCGTCGCGCAGCAGCGCGCCGTAGGCTGCGGGATATTGCAGCAAATGTTCTCCGAACAGATAATCCCTGTAGGTCGGATAGGCGGCGACCAGTTCCGGGTTAGCCTCTTCCGTAAAGGCGCTTGCCCGAATTATGATGCTGCTTCCGGGGGCAATTCCTGTGGCATCGGTTCCGTTGGCTGAATAGTATTGCAGGAATATTTCGGGATTGCAGCCCGCAAACGAAGAATTCACATTATTTCGGCGCCGTATATTTTCGCTTGCGGATTCGATTAAAACACCCGTAAGCGCTGTCTGGTAATTCACGTCCTCGGCCGGTCGGGTAATCGTACAACCGCCGACGACTTCGATAGTCGCATAGACAGGCGAGAAGGTATTCGACGACATGATGATCCTCTCGTCGGAATCAACTGTCGCAGCCCAGCCGTAAGTGGACGATATGGTCGTATTGGCGTTGATCTGCGCGGCAATGCTTTCGAGCGTCGCACCTGCCGAGTAGGTGAAGGGATAATCCGTGCTGTTGATCCGGAGCGTGAATGTTCCGCCCGCCGCAAGGTCGAAGCCCGACAGGGCTACTTCGTAGGGGGCCGCCCAGCGAATACTCGTCGATCCGTTATATGTCGCATTCTTCAGCGACACGATCCGCACCTTATCACCGTGTCGGCCGTACACCACGCCCGCGGGAACCAATTCGGCGGGCATCTTATCTGCAACGAGCGTAGCGCCCTTAATGAATTTCAACACTTCGTCCGTCTTGTCGAAGACGACGAGGTCTCCGACGCCGGCGGCCGATTTGCGGACCACCGTATTCACACCGTCATAGACCAGTTCGCCGTCATTCTCGATGTAGGATTCCGACGAGAGGGTTTTAAGCCGCGCGGTGTCCGCTTCGTAAGCGGCCTTATCCGCATATTTGTTTATTTGTGACATAATCTGCTATGTTTTTCATCGTGCATAGTCTTTCGGAATAATTTGCCAGTATTGAAGCATTTGGCCGCTGTGGCATTTAATTCCGTCATGATCGTCCTCATTTCTATCCTAAATTCAAAGAAATTTATTTGCTGTTGCATTCCATGATTTGTATATTATAATACACAGACTGGGCGGGCATTCATTGCGCGGAATTTTTCAAGGACAGCAATGCGCCCCGAATCTCCATGATAAACATAAACGTACGGCTTCCAGTTCTCGTTTGGGGTCCAAAAGGTACGGGCACTAGCATACAAGTGGTACGATCCGATTACGCGCAGCAATGTGCGGTTTACGGGGTCGCTATCCGCATCCGCTTCCGTTAACGCCCGGTCGCGCATTAGCAGGTACATTTCTTCGACCGAGGGCAGCCACCATGCACCCGCTTCAAGTCCGGTAGTTGCGCCCTCTACCGTGACACCATAGTCGAGCGCCTCCGCTGCCGCCGGATAGCAGGGTGCCAAATTGCCGTAAATGTCGATAAAGCGCATAGTACCTATAAGTCTTGTATTGTCTCTTCCGTCGCGGAGCAATGCCCCATATGCCGAAGGAAACTGCAACAGGTGCTCCCCGAACAGGTAATCCTCGTAGGTGGGATACATAGCGACCAATGCGGGGTTATCCGCTTTAGTAAATACACTTCTGCGAATAATTGTCGCACTTCCCGGCTGCGTATTGGCCGCCGTGCTGCCGTTGGCTGAATAGTATTCGAGGAATTTTGCAGGATTGCATCCTGCATTGTTGACATCCACACCGTTTTTGCGCCGAATATTGTCACCGGTGTCGCTGGTCGTTCCGGCAAAGGTGGTCTGATAGTTCTTATCCTCAGGAGTTCGCCGAAGCGCGCAGCCGCTTACGGCTTCGATTGTGGCATTGGCCTCTATCGCCGTGTTGCAGGAAAAGATTACCTCGTTCAGTTTCGCGTCAGCTGTGGCTCTCCAACCGTAGCCTCTTACGGTCGTATTTGAATTGATAATCTCTGCAATGCTTTCGAGCGTTGCGCCCGCTGCATAGATGAAGGTATAGTCTGCATTGTTTATATGTAGCACGAACGTCCCGCCCCCTGTCAAGTTGAAACCGGACAGCGCCACCTCGTAGGGGTGCGCCCATCTGGGGGTATAATCCTTAGTGTTCTTGAGCGAAACGATCAATATCCGCTCGCCCTGTCGTGCATAGACCACGGCCATAGGGACGAGTTCCGGTTGCAACTGCCCGTAAAGTAGCGTCGTCTCCTTGACGAATTTCAGCGTACCGTCCGTCTTGTCGAAAACGACAAGGTCCCCGACCCCGGCGGCGTCCTTGTCCACGACGACATTCACGCCGTCGTAGATCAGTTCACCGTCGTCTTCGACGTATGACACCGCCGACTGGGTTTTAAGCCGGGAATCATCCGCTTCGTAGGCGGCCCTGTTCGGGTATTTATTGATTTGTGACACGGGGAGAGTGTTTAGTTGTTTTTCCAGTCAGAAACAGCGTTATTTCCGACCGAATAGTAGACTGCATTGTTCTTGGTGTCGATGTAGAACTGTCCGGCCCGGTCGGGAGCCTTCGACGGAGCGCCCGCGCCCGTAACGACGATGTTGTTGCCGCCCCAGACGCCCAATTTCTTGACCTGCAGTTCCGGGATCAGGACATCGCCCGAAAGCATCCTTACAAGCAGCGATTCGAGCTGCGCGACGCGCTCCTCCAGCGTACAGTCCGAATGAGCCACTACCTCAAATGAGGTTTTTCTCAACTCTGGATCAATTTCTTCGGCAGTAACGAACTCGGAGTCATTCTCCAGTTCGGATACTTTCGTAGGAATCTCCGTGCGGTCGGCTTTTCCTTCAATTACTTCCTGCAAGTCCAGCGTAAGTTTATCCCACGATACGGTGTTATTGAGGAGCGTAGCCCGAATCTCGGAACCGTCCACAGTAATCTGTATTTCCGGACCAATGGACCCGACGTATACTTTCACGAAGTCCGAAACGGGGATCGACGAAATTGATCCGTCGCCGTTCACGAACTCAATGGCTCCTGTTTCTTTGTTATACTCAAGTCCCATCTGCTCAATGGGAAGGTCAACGATCAATTTCGCGCCCGCAATCGTTGTGAAGGTAAGCTCGTAGGTCTCGCCGTTGAACTCCGGTAGACCGACGCAGGTGTTAAGAATCTCCCTGATATCGGGATGGGCGGTAGGCGAGGTGTTATGCTGCTCTATCTGCCCGCTGACATCTGGTGTGGGGATGGCGTCAATGGCATCATCCGTGTATTTTTGTGCTGATTGAAGAGTAGTCGCGTCGCCGTCGGATATTGCCTTTCCCACTTCTTGCCCGAACTCAAGAAGTCCTGTTGCAATCTCTGATTTTGTCTCTTCTATGCGTTCATCGGTGTGGGAGTTGGCATTGGAAAGTGTTTTTTCATCTGCGTCGGCTACTTCCTCTTTCGACGCCTTCCCCGCCAATTGTGTTAGTATTTCCGTGTCGTCGTAATTCGAAAGTCCGTCCAGCTTCTCCTTATCGTCGTCCGTATAGTCGTTTGAGGACAGCCCCTTCCCTTCTTCTTTGTCTACCTTGCCGGCAAGGGCTTCATTAATATCCCCGATCTTATCTACGGCTTCATTGGCAGCTTTTGCGGCTTCATTGGCGGCAGCAGCGGCATCTATGGGAGCATTTGCATACTCTTCCTCGGATATTTCTGCATCTGGATTGTGCTTCTTGTAAAGATCATAGGCACTTGGTCCGGGGAGGCCTACGATCAAGTCCGAAGAATCCAGATTGACAGTTTCCGTGGTCAGATTGTTGTCGTTGCCGCCCTCCATACATGTAGTAGGCACCAACTCAAACGCATCGCAATAATCGACGGCTGTTTGTCCGCTTTTATCTTTATTTTCCCACATGGTAAGCCGGTATGCGCCCAGCTGCTTTTGCATATTGCCTGAAATAGTGAATACGGCAATGTTCCCCTGAGGTTCGAAATGCAAAGGGGTTTCCATGCAGGAGGGAAGATGAAGGACCAGATGCAGATCGCGGCCTTCAAGTGTGACTTGCTCACCATTGGTCAGTATCGGCCAACGGATTTCAATATCTTTGCCTATGCGAATGCGTTTCACGTGTTGTCTTTTTTATTTATTATCCGTGGGAGATATTACGTCCTCGATTTTCATGTCGAGTTTGCTTAGGATCGCATCAATGAGCGGTACGGACCCTAATTTTGCGACGAGGCGTCCTAATTCATGGGCTTCTGCATCGGTAAGTTCTATTTCACCTTCCGATTCATATATTTTATGGGCGAGGACATGCCCTGTAAACCCATATGAATTTGCATAGACGAGATTTGTGATTTGCTCGTGTACATCGTGGACAGTGCATATCTTCTTTTGCATATCTGCAAAAATCTCAAGCCGTTTTAAGTTAATCTTCCTCATGTCGATTGTATTATTACCACGAAATCCAGAAATTATTTTGTTTGTTGTATAAGTAGCGTCGCGCCGCTCTGTCCTGCCATGAAAATATAGTCCCCCATGCATTGGAATTTACATCCGCAATCTGCTTCCCATTGCCGTTGATTGTTACATAACCTTTCGTTCCGCCTTTCCGAACAATATAAAATTGATTGTCTTGTGGATTCGCGGGTAGGATGAGTTGCACGTCTCCATTGTCGATATTTGCATAAATGACCGTATCCATGTCCCGTAATGTCGTGTCGCCAGCTGTTACAACACGTGAATAAGGTCTGAAACCACACGTCGTACCTTTCTCTATGAAGAGAGCGTGGTTTCCGCAGGAAAATGCTTCGTGAAAATTACTATATAACCCTTCTACAGATATTTTGAGTCCTATGTTGTGGTTGGATGAATTGATATTCTCTTTCATATTAATGATCGCGGCTACCGGTCTCGGATCAGAAGTGCTGGCATTCGTAGAGATGAAATCGATAAACCTGTATCTGGCATCGCTTGATTCGCCATACTGAATATAGTCCCTGTTGGCAGAAATAAAATGCTTAGAACTCCCTACAACCGACTGTAGCCAGTAATCATTGTCTATAGTGAAGTTACCGATCTTACCGCCAGTTGCTTCTATTATACCCGTTATATTGGCCTTTGTCGCAGTAAATGAACCGTCCTTAGCGACACGGAAGGGTGCATTCCCCGGCGTATTACTACCGACAAACAGAGGAATATCGCCGCCTACCAGTCCTGCGATGATGGTATTTTCGGAAATATCCGTTTTGGAGTTGTGGACTACGAACTCCATACCTTGCAGGAAGTTGATAACCGCATTATCTGCAAACAGTAAAGGTGTATATATCGGCACCATGTCGTTGAGCTGTTGCCAATATGTCGATGTGGTTCCCCCGGATGGTTTATTGGAGTTCGATGAAGTATGAGTCTGACGGCATTGGAATTTCAGTTGTTGGTTATTCTCATATACAGTCACTATGTCGATGTAGCGCAGGCCGTCTGATTCTAAATCAGCGTCGTTGCGATATTCTACACCCGAAACCCATTCCGTTAGGCGGATAATGCAACCCTGATATCCGGGGTCTCCTTTGTCTCCCGACTTGCCTCGTTCTCCGCTTATGCGTACCGGGTCGGACCACGGTTCCACAAGCTTGTCATTTGCATCTATTTGCGCTTTGGTCATCCATAGATATTCCCCGGACGAAAGCGCCGGAGGATTGTCATACCAGCCGTCCGGCTCTCTTACGTTTGACTCAATATCTGGGCCTATGCTATCGTCACTGCTCGATGCGTATTTAAAGTCGATATATGGTCCGAGCTGGCCATCTTCGCCTGTAACTTTAATCGGGTCAGACCATGTCAGGGCGCTTGCCTGTCCCGTGCTCCCGTTTATTGTAGCTTTCGACATCCACCAAATGCCGTCTCCGGAAGGAGCGTCTTCCCAACCATCAGGAATTGGCTTTGTAGAAATAGGGGCGCCGGGTTTATCAATGCTCTTCTTGAATACATATGATGTCCAATCACCCGGCCTTCCGTCGGTTCCGTCGAAAGAGTATTTGGCCCACAATGCAGGTGTAGAGAAAGCGCTCCACTCTCCATTTACCTTGATGCGCTTGGACACCCATTCGTATTGGTAAATGTCGTCTACGCCCATAGGATCATCCGTCCACGGCGCAGGCGGGTTGTCGTATTCTGCGACGCGGGGAACATTCGGGATATCGCTGGGATCGTCGGTTTTGGTACGGGTGAAAATATACTCTACGCCTTCACCATCTATGCCGTCTTCTCCGTTGAAGGAGTATTTTGCCCATAGTGAGGGCGTTGAGAAATTACCCCAGTGCCCGTTGACTTTCGAGCGCTTGCAAGTCCATTCGAAAGGATGAGTATTGTCCGGCCCTTCGGCATCGTCAGTCCAGCCATCTGGCAAATAGTCATCTTCATCTTGAGATGTCGGCGTAGCGGGTGCTGTTTCCGAAGTCGTGCGGGTAAATATCCATTCATAGTCTGTTCCGTCCACGCCCGGCCTTCCGTCGGTTCCGGGTCGGCCGTCGGTACCGCTTATTCGCGCCGGATCAGACCATGATTGAACAACGCCATCAATCACCGATCCGAAAGACACCCACAACGGAATAGTCTTGGACGTATTATACGCAATACGAAATAAGCCGTAGTCGCCATTGGCATCACCTGACGAGTCTTTCGAATATACTACATTAACGAAATGACGTCCTGCGCTTGGTGCTGTGACGACGACGGTAGTAGATACGCCGTTCCCTGATACTTCAGCTTCGTAGGTGTCGGAGTCTGCCGTATTGACATTCTGAACATTTATTTTCCCGACCGCTAATTTGTCATACCCTTCCTCTGAATAAGCGGTTATGTCCAATACCAATGTCGCACCAGCGCTGAGAGCATCGAATTGTATTTTGCACGACACCGTCGAATTATTACCTTTTCCAGCAAGTTTATAGAACACACCATCTTGGGTAACATCCCCTTCATTATCCGCATCAATTATAATGTTGGTTACGTCGGTAGATGCACCTGAATCGCCGCCTTCGGGATATTCGAGACTCCACCCGTCAGGAGGAACAGTGCTGCCGGTCGGAAGTGCCGGTTTTTCATTTTGCTGCTTGTAAACAGGAACTACAGAAGACAGTGGGACCTGCATAAGAAGGACCCACGCTTCCGATGATGTAGATGGCTCTGATTTTGTCCCATCGACAAGACAGCGCCACTTGGCGTTATTGTGATATACCTCGTCGTTTTTATTGTATGTCTCCGACGCGAGCCACTTTCCTCGGTCGTTGATTGTCGGTATTTCCTCCCCGCCGGGCGTAAATTGATGGATGACGCCCGACATGTAGATGTTATTGAGGTAGGCCGAATAGCCTTTCATATCTATCCCGAATACGGACAGATTGGACAGGTCGCCGTACTGAGCTGCGATGTTGGACGATATGAATTCCCAGTCGGATACGCCCTTCAGATAACGCTGGTATGTCCTTGTTTCGTAGCGCGATGTCTGCCGGGCTTCATTCGAGAAGGAGCCATATCCGACAAATGTCATCGAGAGAGCAGGGTGGTATTGCTTCGGGTAAGCCGCAGAGACGGGCCGAAGTTGGTATTTGAACGTCTTGTAGGTCGTCGTGTCCAACACTTCGGTAATGCGGAAATAGCACGTTGCAAATCCGGCAAAGCGTCTGTTGCCTTTGCTGTCATCGTAGTCTTCCGTTGCATTATCCGAGGATTCGGAGCTGTGGAAGATACCCATGCAAATATCACCGACACGCGGGCTGCCTATTTCGCCTTCTTCGAGTTTGAGCGTGATGGTCTTGGCTTCGGTATCGACGCTCTCGATGATCCCGGCGCTTGGAGCAAACCATGTATCACCCATTGTAATATCGACCCGATTGTACCTCAGTTCAGGAACCTCAAGGAATCCCCGTAGCTTGAGGCTTTGCATTTCGGCATTCCCTTTCTTGTCGATAAGTCCGCCGATGCCGGTAATTCCTGTTGCGAAATCGCCGAACTGCGCCCCGTCCTCAAAAGTCATCTTGCCCTTGAAGGTGTCCGGGAACTGCTTGTTTGCAAACTGCCACAAGGCGCGTTTGGCCGAATAAGCGTTGTAATCTTCGGCCGCAGTAGAGTCGTACCGGGTGATGAGATATATTGCCGCTCCGGAGTCTGTAACGCCTATACGTTGCGAATACAAAGTAGCCTTGACATCCGATTCGATGCTGCCGATGCGGGAGTAAGGAGTGTTATCGCCGATTGTGTACGTGGCGATATATTCGTTGTATAGTTTCTTTTCGTATCCCTGAATTCGGGACAGACGTCCGTTTAACCCAAATCGAGGATCGACAAGAAGCACGGCCTGACCGGCATCGTAATTTTTTTTGTTTACCGTGCAATATACCGGGTTGGTCTCGCAGGTATATACATCCGTGTCGCTGCTGTTCTTTGCGGCGTATGCTTTTCCGGCCTTCAAAAGCTCCTCTTCGGCCTCTTCGATTCGTTGCTGGGGAAGTTTTACACCCGTGAGTACGAATGTATCTCCCGGTTCGGGATGAAGACTTTCATTGGGGATTATGAGTTGGCTTTCTCCCGACGTCTCAACTTGGGCGATGATCTCAAATTTCTTGTCAAAGCCGTCTTCGGGCTTCCATGTTTCAGGTTTGTAATTTATACTTAATTCAAAATTACGCCCCATGAGACTTCCGCTGGTGAACGTGCCCCCCAGCGTTTCGCCTTCGATCATGTCGGACGGCAGGAACGGCGAGTCCTTGCAGTACATGACATAGGCCTTGTCTGTCTGCCCCTCGATGATCTCCCGATCAACGGTCTCGATGCTTGTGATCGTCTCCGTGTTCTTGGGGTAGATGTCGTCGAAGAAAACGACCTGCTCGACAATGGCGCTTTTGTCAAGATTGGGAATGGCATCTATATATCTCTGGCCGTTGGGAAGCCTGAGTCGTATTTCTGAAACATGGTTGGTCTCCCCGCCCTGCGGAGCCTGACCATAATCGCTGGTAAGGTTGCGTGTAGATCTCGGTGGTCGCCGTATCATTAAAAAACTGGAGTCGTCGCCCTTCTTGGCGGGGATGCTCTTGACGACATCGCCACGCTTGAATTCTTCGGGTGTGCCTCTTTCCAGCTTTCCGAAGTTAAGCGACACTAAATCTCCGTTTTCCTCGGTCCACCATTCGACTTCGAAAGTTTCGGCGATCGTGTTGAGTATATCCCAGCATTTGTCTCCGTTGAATGACACGAGTTTTGTCGCCTTGGGATTCTCGATGTCGATGGTTCCTACGCTCCAATTTTCGACGCCAAGATGTTTGTTCATGTTGGCCACGATCAGGGCGCCGAATGATTCGAGATCGGTAGTATTGTGGAATACCGCTTCGGGATTATCTCCGCCCAGCCAGAAGCATACAAAACGCTTCATGTGGTTCTGCTGCGCCTCTAACTTGAGCGTGTATTTATATCCTCCGGTCTTGTTGTCGAACTCCGGATATACCGGGGCCATTATCTCGAACTTACGGCCTTTGTACAGTATGTATGATCCTTGCGGAATTTGAATGTACTGAAGTTGATTGAAGGGAAGCTGAATGTAATAGTCACTCATGAGGGCATATTTGATAATAGCCTCTTTCGTGACCGGAGCATCCAATATCTGTATTCCTAACGGAGAATAAATTACCATCTGTCGTTTGCCACTTGCATCGTCACAAGCTCAAGGCAAAGATTTCGACGGTCACGTGAATTACCAAACTCTTTAGAAGAAATGTGGTAAAAATTTCTTATCTTTGGGAAAAACTGAACGAGAAATGAAAACATTTGAGGAAAGAGCAAAAGAATATGCCGAAAAATGCCACTGCCAGAACACTGAGTGGGGATTTATAGCTGGCGCACAATCCGAACACGAACTGCTGACGCGCTGGAACGACCCAAAAAAAGAGTTGCCTCCGATTTACGAGAATGTCATGGTAAAATACAAGGCTTCTAATGGATGTGAACATATTACGATTGCGTGGCGTTCGGCTGGCGATGCAGGAGGATATATTTACGCCATCAGCGGAACCGGCGTAACTATCAATAGCCAAAATATTCTTGGCTGGCGAGAGATTTACGAATAAGATATAGTTTGTGAAGAATGGAATCGTGATTTGCCAAGAAATTTGAAGTGAAAAACAAAAAAAAAGGGAATTTCTTCCTGTTGAGACAATGTGATTGTAATAAAAGGCCCGATCATAGATCAGGACTTTTTATTTAGTTTGCGATACATAGTGCTATCAACCCTCAATATGTTAATGTGGTGCCTTGATTATATTTCGTGGTTCGAGGCGCCACCACTTGTCGCGACTCTCAGCCTTGTTTAGCTCGGCGTATAGTCTGCGAATTTTTCTTATTTTCTCCGGCGTATATCCACATCCACCTCCAATTACGTAACTTCCGCAAGATGGGCATACCTCTTCGGTATCTTTAATAGCTACTACACAACAGTTTGTGAAAATTAAATCAGAGCCTCTTTTGAAGCGTACGCCTGATATGTTAGGTCTCATATCTTCCTCGTTTAGTTTTTGGTCAAAATTATTTCTGTGGTAAAGGTAATAAAATTTATTTGGAAAAAACGCCCCGCATTTCTGCGAGGCGCCGGCATCGGGGAAGTATACAGGGGCTTATTTTATCGGTGCCATCTTCTTCGGGGTTTGGACCACTTCAAACTGCCTTGCGAGGAAATCCAATCCCTTCTGCGTCACGAGAACCTTGATGACCGTGAACGATTCGTGGTTGTTTCGGTCGATCAATTTCTCTTTCAACTCGAAGTAACCCCGGTTAATATACTCTTGTTTAGGCTCATTGCGGTTGCAGAAGAATATCCCTCGCTCGCGGAGCCGCTGGAAGAGCGTGTTGCGGCCAAATGGTAGATTCAAAATCTTTGCCGCCTGCCCGACGTCGATCTTCTGGTCCGTGTCCAATACCTTGTCCATCAGCTCGGCTTTCGGCGCGAGTGCCGCGACCTGCTTTTGGGCCTGCTCCAGCTGTTGTTTCTGCCGGGCTATGGTGTCATTGGCGACCAGCACGGCGCGTGCCATTATCATTTCGGGCGTGTCCGTCTCTTTGGCTGACATGTATCCGCCAGTCTTGCGGATGGAGGGGAGAACCTCATCGCATACCCAGTCCTGAAACTGCTCGGCCTGCGGGAGCTTCGACCGCATGACAAGGCGGTAAACATCGGATTCGGGGATGTATGAAACCACTTGCACGCCGCTTGTGGTGGGGGTGTCGCGTTTTGCGACGCCCTTGCAATGCTTATTAATAGCATCTCTTGGATTAGCATATCCTAACGATTTTGCAACATCATTCGCAAGAAACATCGGCTTGTTTTCGTCGGACATAATAATACGTACACGCCCGAACTTCTCGTTATTGAATATTTGCAGATTGTTC
>ENA-UEYL01001763-UEYL01001763.1-human-gut-metagenome-genome-assembly--contig:-NODE-1763-length-17644-cov-3.828656_pt1 | contig 17644 bp, 14 predicted proteins | sample MGYA00242941_ERZ507946 | MGnify/ENA primary metagenome ERZ507946 (study PRJEB26167, sample SAMN06115482) | human gut metagenome | host: Homo sapiens | place: China:Guizhou | collected 2015-03-11...
GCCATGGAGAAGGCGGGCGCCTATGTCCTGCTGATGGACGCCGGCGACTTCATCCAGGGAGATCCCACCGTCAGCATCTCGGAAGGGGCATCCGCCGTGGAGCTGATGAATTTGGCAGGGTATGATGTGGCGGCCCCCGGCAACCACGAATTTGACTACGGCTACGCCAATCTGGCCGTGCTGGCCGATGAAGCGGAGTTCCCCATCGTGGCCGCCAACGTCCTCTATGGAGACACGGTGGCCTTCGGCGCCAACACGGTATTCACCACGGAGGACGGCGTCAAGATCGGTGTGTTCGGCCTGGATACCCCTGAGACCGCCACCAAAGCCCACCCCGCCAAGATCGAGGGCGTTACCTTCCTGGCCGGTGAGGCGCTCTTCGCCGCTGCGCAGGAGCAGGTGGATGCGCTGGAGGCGGAAGGCTGTGATTATATTGTCTGCCTGGGGCATCTGGGCATTGACGATGAGTCCGCCGGTAACCGCTCCGTGGATCTGCTGGCCGAGGTCTCCGGCATCGATGTGTTCATTGACGGGCACTCCCATTCCGCCATGGAGGATATCGCCGCTGTGGCCGAGGGCAATCAGGTGGGCGACACCGTGATCGCCTCCACCGGCACCAAGCTGGCAAACATCGGAATGGTCGTTCTCGACGAGACGGGGATCACCGCCCAGAGCATCCCCGCCGAAAGCGTCAGCCTGACCGACGAAGCGGTGGCTGCCCGTGCCGCCGAGATCCAGGCCCAGGTAGACGAGGAGTACGGCGCGGTGTTTGCCGGCACGGAGGTCCTTCTCAACGGCGAGCGTGAGCCCGGCAACCGAACGGAGGAAACCAATCTGGGCGACCTGATCACCGACGCTTTGGTCTGGGGCGCCGAGCGGGAAGGCGAGGCGGTGGACGCGGCCGTTACCAACGGAGGCGGCATCCGCGCCAGCATCGCCGCCGGGGACATCACCAAGAAGGATGTCAACACCGTGCTCCCCTTCGGCAACACGCTGAGCATCGTCAAGATCACCGGTGCGGAGCTGCTGGAGGCCCTGGAGGCGTCCACCTACTGCACGCCGTCTCCTATGGGCAGCTTCCCGCAGGTATTCGGCATCGCGTTTTCTGTGGATACCGACGCGGCCTATGATCCCGGCGCGGAATACCCCAACACGTACTATCATGCGCCGGAGTCCATTCAGCGGGTGCGCATTGCGTCGGTAGGGGAGAAGCCCTTTGATCCGGATGCGGTCTATACCATTGCCACCAACGACTTCCTGGCCGCCGGAGGCGACTCCTATTACGCCTTCCAGGCTGCCAGTGTCCGCTATGATCTGGGACTGAGCGTGGATGAAGTGGTGGCGGATTATATCACGGAGTATCTGGGCGGCACGGTGACCTATGAGTCCTATGCCCAGCCCGACGGACGCATTACCCTGGAGCAGGATGTCCCCTTTACCGATGTCAACGGTGCCGATCCGTATTATGACGCGGTGAAATACTGCTATGAGCACGATATTTTCAAGGGCATCACCGAGACCACATTCGTGCCCAACGGGACGATGAACCGGGGGCAGATGATCACGGTGCTCTGGCGGATGAACGGCTCTCCCGAGCCTGCAGGCGTTGCGCCCTTTGCCGATGTGGCGTTGGATTCTCCCTTTGCCAAAGCCATTGCCTGGGGGTATGAGCAGCAGCTGGTCAACGGCTATACCGCCACCCAGTATCAGCCGGGGCAGGCCATCTCCAAGCAGCAGTTTTTGACGATTCTTTACCGCTATGGCCAGATGATGGAGTATGATATGAGCGCCTCCAATGACCTGAGCATGTATCTGGACCGGGATACCGTCAGTGCGTATGCCCGGGAGGCCATGGAGTGGGCGGTGGGTGCCCGCATTCTGGTGGAGGATAAGGCCCTGACGCCTGGAATGGCCGCCATGCGCTGGCAGGTTGCGGAGTATCTTGCGGCGTTCTGCCAGACGGTGGCGAATACCGCTTCTGTGGAGGAGGCGGCCGCCTGAGTAACATCCGGAGGGAGTGCAGCAGGGCCGGAAGCCAAGCTTCCGGCCCTGTCAGCATTTCCTGAATGGAAAGAAGAAACAAAAAGCGGGCCGGAGCATTGCTCCGGCCCGTACCCGTTATTTGCCTAGATCAGCGCTTTTTTCGCAGGCGGCAATGACTGCCTCGATCACAGCGCTGCGGAAGCCTGCCTTTTCCAGGGTCCGCACGCCCTGAATCGTGGACCCGCCGGGGGAGCACACCGCGTCCTTGAGCGCACCGGGATGTGCGCCGGACTCCAGGGCCAGCTGGGCTGTGCCCAGCATCATCTGGGCGGCGAAGGTCAGGGCCGCCGCCCGGGGCAGGCCGCAGGCCACACCGCCGTCAGCCAGTGCCTCCAAAAACAGATCCGCAAAGGCCGGACCGCATCCGGCCACAGCGGAGCCGGCGTCCATCAGGTGCTCCGGCAGGGGGGCAAAGCGGCCGGCCCCTGCCATGGTTTCCAGGAAGGCACGGACTTCTTCGTCTGGAATGCCGGGGCCCGGTGTGTAGAACACCATCCCCGCGCCGATGGCGGAAGGAGTATTGGGCATAATGCGGAGGATGGGATAGTCTCCGCCCGCCAGTTCCTGCAGGCGGGAAATGGTCAGTCCAGCCGCCATGCTTACCAAAATAAAGCGGTTTTTGCGCTGCGCCAGCACCGGCGCAATACCGGCGAGCATCTCAGCCATCATCTGGGGCTTGACACCCAGGAAGATGTAGTCCGCCTCCTGTGCCACGGCGGCATTGTCGCCTGTCCGGCAGTCCAGTTCCCGGGCCAGGGCTTCCGCCTTGGCCGGCGTGCGGTTGGCCAGGAGGACCTCCTGACCGGAAAGTGCCCGCCGGGCTGCCCGGGCCATGGCCCCGCCCATATTGCCGGTTCCGATAAATCCGTAAATTGCCATTGCTGTGTGGCTCCTTTCTTTCTGTCCCGCAGGAGCCCGGCAGCGCCGGGCGGCGGGAACTGCCGGGCCGTGCGCTCAGCGCACCTGTCCCTGGCCGTAGATGATATATTTGCAGCTGGTCAGCTCTTCCAGACCCATGGGGCCCCGGGCGTGCATTTTCTGGGTGGAGATGCCGATCTCCGCCCCCAGACCGAACTCGCCGCCGTCGGTGAAGCGGGTGGAGGCGTTGACGTACACCGCTGCGGCGTCCACGGCATCCAAAAAGTGCTGGGCCTTGAAGTAATTGGTGGTAACAATGGCCTCGGAGTGGCCGGTGCCGTGGCGGTTGATGAACTCCACAGCCTCTTCCAGACCGCCCACGGTCTTGACTGCCAGAATATAGTCGTCATACTCGGCGTCCCAGTCGGACTCCGCTGCCGGAACCGCGCCCGCTCCCAGAAGGGGCAGAGATTCGGCGTCACCCCGCAGCTCCACGGATTTGGCTGAGAGCAGCGGCAGTGCCCGCTTCCAGAATTCCGCCGCCGCGTCCCGGTGAACCAGCACACATTCGGCCGCATTGCACACCGAGGGGCGGGAGCACTTGGCGTTATAGAGAATGGAGGCGGCCATATCCAGATCGGCCTCATCGTCCACATAGACGTGGCATACGCCCTCACCGGTGCGGATCACCGGCACGCTGGCCTCTTTGGCCACTGCCCGAATGAGCCCCGCGCCGCCCCGGGGGATCAGCACGTCCACATACCCATCCAGATGCATCAGCTCGCCCGCGGTTTCGTGGCTGGTGTCCTGCACCAGGGAGATGCAGTCGGCGGGAAGGCCAGCCTGGACCAAAGCGCCCCGCATAAGCTCCACGGCGCAGCGGTTGGAGCGGATGGCCTCCTTGCCGCCCCGGAGAATGCACACATTGCCGGATTTCAGGCACAGGGCCGCCGCGTCCACCGTGACGTTGGGCCGGGCCTCAAAGATGATGGCGATCACACCCAGGGGGACCCGCCGCCGTCCGATAATCAGGCCGTTGGGACGGGTTTCCATCCGGTCCACCCGGCCGATGGGGTCCGGCAGAGCGGCCACCTGCCGCACGCCGTCCACGATCCCGGCGATCCGCTCCGGCGTGAGCGTCAGCCGGTCCAGCATGGCCGGGCGCATCCCGGCCTCCCGGGCTGCCGCCACGTCCTGGGCATTGGCGGCCAGCCAGTCAATCTGGCCCTGAATCAGGGCCTGGGCCATGGCTTCCAGCGCGGCGTTTTTCACCGCTGTGGAGGCAGTGGCAAGCGCGTACGTGGCGGCTTTTGCCGCTGCGCCCTGTTGCTGCAGTACCGTCATAAAACATCCTCCTTTTTCCGTGCCAGGAACCGGGTGCCGATATCCTGTCCCTCCACAATTCCATAGAGATCCTCCGGCCGGGCACCGTTGGTGATGACCATGTCGCATCCGCTTTCCATGGCAATCCGGGCGGCGGAGAGCTTGGTGGCCATGCCCCCGGTTCCCCGCCAGGTCCCCGCGCCGCCCGCCATTTCCAGAATTTCCGGCGTCAGAGCTTCCACCCGGTGGAACCGCTGCGCCTCAGGATGGGTCCGGGGATCGGCGTCGTAAAGACCGTCGATGTCGCTGAGCAGCACCAATAGATCCGCATGGCACAGCGCGGCCACGATGGCGGAGAGCGTGTCGTTGTCGCCCAGGACCTTGTGGTGTCCCGTCTCAATCTCGGCGGAGGAGACGGAGTCGTTTTCATTGACTACGGGGATGACCCCCATCTCCAGCAGGGCGGAGAAGGTGCTGCGCAGGTGCTCCGCCCGGTCGGGGTCCTCCACATCGTCGCCGGTGAGCAGGATCTGGGCCACGGAGCGGTTGTATTCGGCAAAGAGCTTGTCATAAATATGCATCATCCGGCACTGACCCACCGCAGCGGCAGCCTGTTTCATCCGCAGCTCCCGGGGGCGCTCGCTCAGACCCAGCCGGGCTGTGCCTACGGCGATGGCGCCGGAGGTGACCAGAATGATTTCGTTTCCGCAGCCGTGCAGATCCGCCAGAGCCCGCACCAGATGCTCCATGCTCCGAAGGTTCAGACTGCCGGAGTCATGGGTGAGGGTGGAGGTCCCCACCTTTACCACAATGCGCTGTTTTTTCATGGACGGTCCCCGCTTTCCAATCGTTTAAAATTACAGAATTATAGTCAGTATACCATGGCGGTTTCCAAAAAGAAAGTGGGCCGGAGGTGTAGTTTTTGCAAAAATGCGGACACTAGGGAGGAAAGTGAGGGAAGAGACATGAGTGAACCAACCAAATCCGCTGCACCGGAGGAATCCGGAACCTCGGAGTCCACCCAGAATATTCTGGATTTCGGCTCCGCCCTGACCCGCACACCTTACGGATCGGTTTATTGCCTGTCCATCATCGGCCAGATTGAAGGGCACATGGCTGCCGCCAACGGTACCAAAACCACCAAGTATGAGCATGTGCTGCCGCTTTTGGCCAAATTGGAAGAGAGCGACGAAGTGGACGGCGTGCTGTTTTTGCTCAACACCGTGGGCGGAGATGTGGAAGCGGGCCTTGCCATTGCAGAACTCATTGCCGGAATGACCAAGCCTACCGTGTCCATTGTCCTGGGCGGCAGCCACTCCATCGGCGTACCTCTGGCGGTGGCTGCCCGGCACAGCTTCGCCGTGCCGTCTGCCGCCATGACCATTCATCCTGTGCGCATGAGCGGTACTGTCATTGCCGCGCCGCAGACATACAGCTATTTTCAGCGGCTTCAGGAGCGGATTGTGGCCTTTGTGTCCGGGCACAGCCATATTTCCGCCCAGCAGTTTCAGGATCTGATGCTCAACAAGGAGGATATGGCGGCCGATGTGGGCAGCGTCATCTACGGCGAGGAGGCTGTGAAGCTGGGCCTCATTGACGAGGTGGGAGGATTGTCCGACGGCCTGGCTTATTTGTATCGTGAGATTGAGCGCAGGCGGCCGTGATGCCGTATCCGTCCCGGCACAAGGTGCAATCTTGTGCCGGGACACGTTTTGTGGGAGAAAGGTTGGGAAAACGGGGAAAGGTGCTGGAAATTTACGGATTATTCTTGAAATACAGGGGGTTGTCTGCTATATTATATTAGTTATTGTATGTCAAGCGGCCCAATGGCCGACCGAGGTGAACGTGTGTACTTAAAAGCATTGGAAATTCAGGGCTTCAAATCCTTTCCGGATAAGACGGTCCTGAACTTCGGGGCGGATCTTACCGCCATTGTGGGGCCCAACGGCTCGGGAAAGTCCAATATCTCCGACGCCATCCGCTGGGTAATGGGAGAACAGAGCGTCAAGGGTCTCCGGGGATCCAAGATGGAGGATGTGATCTTCGGCGGCACGGCCAAGCGGGCGCAGGTGGGCTTTGCCCAGGTCACGCTGGTGATCGACAATACCGAGCATATTTTCCCCACCATGGAGGAGGCGGAGGTTTCCGTTACCCGGCGCTATTACCGCAGCGGAGAGAGCGAGTATTACATCAACCGCCAGTCTGTCCGGCTGCGGGATGTGATGGAGCTGTTCATGGATACCGGTATGGGCAAGGAAGGGTATTCCATCATCGGCCAGGGTAAGATTGACGAGATTCTCTCCGCCAAGAGCGGCGAGCGGCGGGAAATTTTCGAGGAAGCCGCAGGCATTTCCAAGTTCCGCCACCGCAAGGAGGAGTCGGAGCGCAAGCTCGAGCGCACGGAGGAAAATCTGGTGCGCATCAACGACAAGATCGCCGAACTGGAACTGCAGGTGGATCCCCTGCGGGAACAGGCGGAGAAAGCAAAGCGGTATCTGCTGCTGCGGGATGAGCTGCGGGTGCTGGAGATCTCCGTCTGGCTGGAGAATTTGGAGGCACTCAAGGCGGACACCCGGAAGCTCCGGGCGGATTTCGATGCCGCCCAGGCCGAGCGGGATGCCGCCCGGTCGGCTCTGGATGCCCTGTATGCCCAGAGCGAACAGTTCAGCCAGCAGATGCAAAGCAAGGATATGGAGGCGGAGCGCTGCCGCAGTGAGGCTGCCGGACTGGACGGACAGATCAAGGAGCAGGAATCCGCCGTTGCGGTGCTGGAGAGTACCATCGCCCATAATGAGGAGAACATTGCCCGGGCCAAGCTGGAGCTGGAGGAGACGGACAGCCGGGCAGGCGGTTTGATTCGCCAGGCCCAGGAGCAGGAGGCCCGGATTGCGGAGCTGGATGAACAGCTGGCGCAGCTGGACGCTGATTTGGAGAAGCTGCTGACTCAGGCGCAGGAGGCCGCCGAACAGGCCGGCGGCGCCCGGGAGCAGGCGGAATCCCTGCGGGCCAAGGAGGCCATGGCCGTGGCTGCCGCCGCGGACAGCCGGGCAGAAGCTGCCGCATTGGCGGCGGAATGTGCCCAGATGCAGGAGCGAAAAGAAACCGCGCAGAGTGACCGCACTGCCGCCGCACAGCAGCTGGAGACAGCCCGTCAGGAGGCCAAGGCCAACCGCCGCGCTCTGGAGGATGCCCAGGAAGAGGCCCAGGCTGTGGGCAACATCATCGCCGGGCATACCCTGCGGATGGAGGAGCGGAAGAAAAAGGCCGCCGCGGCCACAGAAGCGCGGATGAAGCTGACCATGGACGCCGGGGCACTGGAAAACCGTATCCGGCTGCTTACGGAGATGGAGAAGGAGTACGAGGGATTCTCCCGGGCGGTGAAGACGGTGATGCAGGCCGGGCAGGCCCTGCGGGGAATTCACGGCCCTGTGGCCAGTTTAATGAAGACAGATTCCCGGTATTCCCTGGCGGTGGAGATCGCCCTGGGAGCGGGACTGCAGAATATCGTGGTGGATCGGGAAGAGGACGCGAAGGCGGCCATCGGCTTCCTCAAGCGCAAGGATGCAGGCCGGGCGACCTTCCTGCCGCTGAGCGCCATCCGCGGCGAGGAGCTGCATCAGCCGGGTGTGGAATCGGAGTTCGGATTTGTGGGCCTGGCGTCCCGCCTGGTGCGCTTTGACGCGCAGTACGGGCAGATTTTCCGCAGCCTGCTGGGCAGGACCGTCATTGTGGAAGATCTGGACTGCGGCATTGCCATGGCACGGAAGTACCGCAATGCCTTCCGGATTGTCACGCTGGACGGCCAGGTCATCAACCGGGGCGGCTCTATGACCGGCGGTTCCACCAGCCGGTCCGCCGGCGTGCTGAGCCGGGCTTCGGAGCTGGAAGCACTCAGCAATCGCTCCGCGGCCATGCAGGAGCGCCTGGAGAATGCGAAACGGGAAGAAGAGACCGCTTCCCGGGAGCTTTCCGCTGCCCAGTATGAACTGGAGACGGCGCAGGGCCAGCGCCGTCAGGCGGAGGATGAGGTGCTGCGCCTGGAAGGCGCGCGCAGCCACTATGAGAGTTTGCTCCGCTCACTGGAGGAGAATCTGGAGAACCTGGACGGCGAGCTGGAGAGCCTGGGCGGAAGACTGGCAGACAACGCCGCCCGTTCTCAGCGGGCGGAGGAAGCGGTCCGGCAGCAGGAAGAACAGGCTGCGCAGTTCCGCCGTCAGGCGGAAGAGGTCCTTGCCGGGCAGTCGGAGCTGCTGGCGCAGTCCGGGCAGCTGGCTGAGGAGATCAGCGGACAAAAGGCCCGGGTGGCGGCATTGGCGGCGGAACGGGACTCCACGGCCCGCCGGGCCGCGGATCTGCGTCAGGTGGCGCAGGAGCTGACCGGTGACCGCAGTCAGAAGGAACAGACGGTGCGCAGCTATCAGGATAAGATTGATGCGGCGGAGCAGGAGATTCAGCGCCGCCGGGAGACCATGGCCCGCCTGACCGGATCAGCACAGGCGGTTCAGGAGCGGCTGCGTGCGCTCAATGAGGAGAAAATCACTCTGGAGGCCCAGCGTACGGCCCAGAACAAGGAGAGCCAGGAGAAAAACGAGAACCTGCTGAATCTGGAGCGGGTGGTATCCAGGCTGGAGTCCAAGTTTTCCACTTCCGCCATGGAGGAAAAACAGATTCTCGACCGGCTGTGGGAGCACTATGAACTCAGCCATTCCGACGCCGTGGCCCAGCGCATCGAGATTGAAAGCGTGTCCAAGGCCACGCGCCGGATCGGCGAGCTGAAACGGGACATCAGTGCCCTGGGCAGCATCAATACCGGCGCCATTGAGGAATTTGACCGCGTCAACAGCCGGTATACCTATCTCACGGAACAGAGAGACGATGTGGAAAAGGCCAAGGGAGAGCTTCAGGGAATCATCAATGACATTACGCAGCAGATGACCCAGATCTTTTCCGAGCAGTTCAAGCTCCTGGCTCAGAGTTTTCAGACGACATTTTCCGAGCTCTTCGGCGGCGGTACCGCCACGCTGGAGCTGGAGGATGAGGACGATATCCTGGGCTGCGGCATTGAGATCAAGGCGCAGCCGCCGGGAAAGACGCTTAAGACGATTTCTCTGCTCTCGGGCGGAGAAAAAGCGTTTGTGGCCATCGCCCTGTACTTCTCTATTTTGAAGGTCCATCCCACGCCGTTTTGCGTGATGGATGAGATTGAGGCGGCTCTGGATGACGCCAACGTCACCCGGTATGCCCGGTACATGCGGACCCTGGCAGGCAAGACACAGTTCATTGTCATTACCCACCGCCGGGGTACCATGGAGGAGGCGGATGTCCTCTACGGCGTCACCATGCAGGAGCAGGGTGTGAGTAAAATCCTGACCATCAACCTCAACGACATGGCAAAGGAACTGAAGATCGAGTAAAGGGGTATGCGAGATGTCTCTCCGGAAGCGGCGGCGAATTGCCATGATGATTCTGCTGACAGGTGTGGTGCTGGCTCTTCTGGGGACCGACACCGGCGGGGTCTGGCTGACGATTCCGGGGATGGCACTGCTGCTGGGGGGATTGGCGCTGGATGCAGCATGGGTTCGCTGTCCGCAGTGCGGCAGATGGCTGGGCTGGAATACCGGCGCACACTGTCCCGCCTGCGGGACGGAGATTTCCTGGGACTGAGCCATCCGGTTTCCCCCGCAGAGGCCGGACCGTCCGGCTGAGAGAGAAAAACAAAAGGGGAGCAGGCCGCGTGCAGGCAGATGCCAAGACCGCTGCGGATTCCCCTCATAACTGGGACCGGATGTCCCGGTTTCATTCCGGATTTTGGAGGACGCTATGGGCTTTTTTGATAAACTGAAAAAAATCACCACCAATCTCTTCTCCGGCTTCACGGAGGCCGACGAGGCCTTTTTTGAGGAGCTGGAAGAGACGTTGATCCTGGCGGATCTGGGCATGGACACCGCCCTGGAAGCGGTGGAGCAGCTGCGGACCCGGGTGCGCAAAGAAAAGCTCCGGGACCAGGAGGAAGTCAAGGCCGCCCTGCGGGATATTCTGGCGGAGATGATTTCCGTGGGCGACACCGCGCTGGATCTGTCCACAACCCCTTCTGTGGTGCTGTTTATCGGCGTCAACGGCGTGGGCAAGACCACATCCATCGGCAAGGTGGGCGCACAGCTCAAGGGAGAGGGCAAGCGGGTCCTCTTCTGTGCGGCAGACACCTTCCGGGCTGCGGCTGCGGATCAGCTGCAGATTTGGGCGGAGCGGGCCAGCTGCGAGCTGATCCGCCAGCATGAGGGCGCGGATCCGGGTGCGGTGCTCTTTGATGCGCTCCAGGCCGCCAAGGCCCGGCATGTGGACGTGGTGCTGTGCGACACGGCGGGCCGGCTGCACAACAAGGCCAACCTCATGGCTGAGCTTGCCAAGCTCTCCAAGATCATCGACCGGGAATGCCCCGGCGCTGCCCGGGAGACACTGCTGGTGCTCGATGCCACCACCGGACAAAATGGCCTCATTCAGGCCCGGCAGTTCAAGGAGGCTGCAGGCTTGACCGGCATTGTGCTGACCAAGCTGGACGGCACCGCCAAGGGCGGCATTGTGGTGGCCATCGCCCGGGAGCTGGGCGTGCCGGTGAAGCTGGCCGGTGTGGGTGAGGGAATCGACGACCTCAAGCCCTTTGACGCCCGGGAGTATGTGGAGGCCATCATCTGATAGAGGCCAAACCGCAGGGGTCTATCCCGCGTAAAACGATAACAATACAAAAGGAGTATGCCGCCCGAAACGGTGCTGATGCCGGAAGGGGCGGATCCGGAAAGAGAGGAATCCCATGACAAGAGCAGACGGACGGGCGGCGGACCAGCTGCGCCCGGTTCAGATTACCACCGGGTTTGTGAAATTTGCGGAGGGCAGCTGCCTGATCCGCTGCGGAGACACCATGGTGCTCTGCTGTGCCAGCGTAGAGGAGAAGGCACCGCCCCATGTGGCGGAAGGGACCGGCTGGGTGACGGCGGAGTATTCCATGCTGCCCCGGGCCAATCGGGAGCGCAGCAAGCGGGATGTGTCCAAGCTCAAGCTCAGCCCCCGCAGTGCGGAGATTCAGCGCCTGGTGGGGCGGTCCCTGCGGGGAGCGGTGGATCTGACGGCCCTGGGTGAACGGACCATCACCATTGACTGCGATGTACTGCAAGGAGACGGCGGAACCCGTACGGCTTCCGTGACCGGCGGCTTTGTGGCCCTGGCTCTGGCCTGTCGGAAGCTGGTTCACGACGGTGTACTGGAGAAGGATCCCATCCGTCATTATGTTACCGGCGTCAGCGCGGGCATTGTGGACGAGGTTCCCATGCTGGACCTGCAGTACAGTGAGGACAGCCGGGCGCAGGTGGATCTCAACTGCGTTATGGATGAGACCGGATGCATCATTGAGCTTCAGGGCACCGGCGAAGGCCGGGCCTTTACGCCGGAGGAGCAGCAGGAGCTGGTGCGCCTTTGCGCCAAGGGCAACCGGGAACTGCTGGAACTGCAGAAGCAAGCGCTGGGAGGGATTTGATGAAATACAAATTTGTACTGGCTACCCATAACCCCGGAAAGCTGGCGGAGATGGGGGCAATCCTGTCCGGTTTGGGTGTGGAAGTGGTGAGCCCGGCGGACCTGGGAATTACCGTGGATGTGGAGGAAACCGGCACCACGTTTGCGGAAAACGCCATGCTCAAGGCCAAGGCCATCTGTGCGGCGGCTGGAATGCCTGCCATTGCAGATGACTCCGGTTTGTGCGTGGATGCACTCAACGGCGGACCCGGGGTTTATTCCGCACGCTACGGCGGAGAGGGCCTGGATGACCGGGGGCGCTACACGCTGCTGCTGAACTCCATGCGGGGCCAGACGACCCGGGCGGCGCACTTTGCCTGTGCCATTGCCTGCGCCTTTCCCAATGGGGATACGCTGACGGCAGAGGGCCGCTGCGACGGCGCCATTGCTTTTGCACCCATGGGAACGGAAGGATTCGGCTATGATCCGGTCTTTTTGATTCCGGACAAGGGCAAGACGTTCGGACAGCTGACCGCTGAGGAAAAAAGTGCCATTTCCCACCGGGGCAAGGCTCTGCGGGAATTTGCAAAGACGTTGGAAACTTATTTGAAAGAACATGCGTCTATATAAAATATTCAGGAGAACGATATGGAACTGACAAGCAAACAGAGAGCGCAGCTGCGCGGCCTGGCCAACAGCATCGACACCATTTTGCAGATCGGCAAAGACGGTATTGGGGAAAACCTCATCAAGCAGGCCGACGACGCCCTGGAAGCCCGGGAGCTCATTAAGGGCCGGGTGCTGGACAATAATCTGGAGTATGATGCCCGTGCCGCGGCGGAGGAGCTGGCCAAGGCCACCCGTTCGGAAGTGGTGCAGGTGATCGGCACGAAGTTCGTGCTCTACCGCGAGAGCCACTCCAAGCCCAAGGAAAAGCGCATTCAGCTGGTCAAACCCGCCCGGAAGAAGCCGCAGGTGTAAGAGCAATGAGGCGGCGGAGATGAGATCCTGTTCTTGCGCAGCGGCGGCGCACTGGAATGAGTGAAACATGGAAACGGAGATGGAATCGTGAAGATCGGTGTATACGGCGGGACGTTCAACCCGCCCCACCTGGGACACGCGGCGGCGGCCCGGGCGGTTGTGGAACTGCTGAAGCTGGACCGGCTTCTGATTGTTCCGGCAGGATTGCCGCCCCATAAGGAGCTGCCCGCAGGCAGCCCCACGCCGGAGCAGCGGCTGGAGATGACCCGCCTGGCGGCAGACCAGCTGGGACTGGGAGACCGGGTCGAGGTGCTGGATCTGGAGATTCACCGCCATGGCAAGAGCTATACCGCCGATACTTTGGCCGCCTTGAAGGCCCTGTATCCGGACGATGAGCTCTGGCTGCTGATGGGAACGGACATGTTTTTGACGTTCCAGGCCTGGCATGAGCCGGAGCGGATTCTCTCTCTGGCGGGGATCGCGGCGTTTGGCCGCACGGAGGCGGATACAGAAGAACTGTTTTCCGTCCAGCGGGATTATCTTTACCGCACGTATCCCCAGGCGCGTCTGTTTACCCTGACCATCCCCGGCGTGGTGGATATCTCGTCCACGGAGCTGCGGGAAAAGCTGGCCCAGGGAACGGGAGCCAACTTCCTGCCCCCGGCAGTGTACGGATATATCCTGCGGGAGGGACTGTACAATACGCAGGCAGACCTGAAGCATCTGCCGCTTTCTCAGCTGCGGCCGGTGGCCCTGAGCTATCTCAAAAACAAGCGCATTCCCCATGTGCTGGGAACCGAGCAGGAGGCCATTCGTCTGGCGGAACGGTACGGCGCGGATGTGGAAAAAGCCCGGGTAGCGGCGCTGCTCCATGACTGTACCAAAAAGCTGAACATGGATGAGCAGCTGGCACTGTGCCGTCATTACGGAATTGCTTTGGATGAACTGGAGCAAAAGGCGCTCAAACTGCTTCACGCCAAGACCGGCGCTGCCGTGGCCCGGGATGTGTTCGGCGTGGATGAGGAGATCTACCATGCCATCTGGTGGCATACCACCGGGCGGGCCGGCATGACACTGTTGGAAAAAGTGATTTATTTGGCAGACTATATAGAGCCGTCCCGGAATTTCCCGGGGGTGGACAGACTGCGCAGCGTGTGTTATGAGGATTTGGACAGGGGACTGCTGTTGGGATTGGAAATGACAGTCCAGGAAATGCAGGAAATGGGAAATCCCGTGCATCGGGCCACATTGGAAGCCCGGGATGCACTGAAAGGATAGAGACAGCGTGGAAAATCACAGAGAAGAAAAGAGAACGGGCGGGAGCCGTCAGGAAAAGAAAGCGAAAAAAGCCGGGAAGAAGAGCCGCCTGACCCGGCAGCAAAAGATTCTGCTGGCAGTAGCGGTGGTACTGGCCTTGGTGGTGGTCGCGGTGGCGGCATGTCAGAGTTTGTTTGTCCGGCCGGATCTGGAAAACAAGCCCTCCAAGACGGAAGAGGACGAGGTGGAGGAAATTGACTACGGCGACGGTGTCCGCCCCCGCAGCGATGGCGAGCGCAAGAGCGAGGACTATTACACCGTACTGATTCTGGGACGGGACACCGGAGGCGGCGGCAATACCGACACCATGCTGCTGGCCTCCTATGATGTGACCAACCAGAAGGCCACCGTGATGTCCATTCCCCGGGATACCATGGTGAATGTGCCCTGGGACATCAAACGGATTAATTCGGTCTATAATTACTACGGAGGCGGAGACAAGGGCATCCAGGCTCTCTATAAGGAAATCAGCCAGCTGGTAGGATTTGAGCCGGACTATCAGGTGATTGTGGAATGGGAAGCCGTGGGTGAAATTGTGGATGCCATGGGCGGCGTCTGGTTCGAGGTCCCCCGGGATATGAACTATGACGATCCTTATCAGGATCTGCACATTCATCAGGAAGCGGGATACCGTCTCCTCAGCGGCGATGATGCCATGCAGGTGCTGCGCTATCGCCACGACAACAAAATCAATGGCGTCATGAAGGGATATCCGGATGGCGATCTGGGCCGGATCAAGACGCAGCAGGCGTTCCTCCAGGCCATGGTGGAGCAGATGCTGCAGGTCAAGAATATCACGAAGATCAACGATTTTATCAAGGTGGTCCAGGACAATGTGGAAACGGACCTGTCCTTCCAGAATATGCTCTGGTTTGGCCAGCAGGCCGTGCTGGGCGGACTCAAGATTGAAAACGTGAACTTTGTGACCATGCCCAATAAGAATGTCTCCTGCTGGAGCCGGACGTATTATAACTATCAGTCCTATGTTACCCCCATTGCCAGTGAGCTGCTGGATTTGGTGAACAATGAGCTCAGTCCTTACGTAGAGACCTTTACTATGAGCGATCTGGACATCATGTCCGTCAACAGCGACGGTTCGGTCAGTTCTTCCACCGGATACGTGGAAGATAAGAAGGCCGCCTCTCCGCCGGTGAAACCCTCCACAACGACTCCTGCTGAGGAAGAACCGGAAGAGACGGAGCCGGTTGTGGATGAAAACGGAAATCCTGTGGATCCGGAGGGCGGAACGACGACGGATCCGGGGAATGGAAGCGGAACGGTAACAGATCCCGGAACCGAAGGGGGCACATCCGGAACAGAAGGCGGTACCGGCACAGAAGGAGGCACCGCCGGTACGGAAGGCGGTAGTGGAACCGGCACTGGAACGGAAAGCGGCTCGCAGGGCAGTACCGGCACGGAGACTGGTACACAAACCGGCGGCAGTACGGGAACTGAGACCGGCACGGAGGGAAGCTCCGGCAATGATGCAGGAGGCCAAACCGGTACCGAGAACACCGGAACGTCCGGCGAAAGCGGGACGGGAGACTCTGGACAGACTTCTGGCACAGAAGGCACCACAGAACCCGGATTTTCCATCATAGAGCAGCCTCCTGCGGCTTAAAAGATCAAAACAGAAAGGAAATCAGATATGGCACCAAATATGACACCGAAAGAATTGGCGATCATTGCGGCAAAAGCTCTGGACGAGAAAAAGGGCAAGGAGATTTCTGCGATTGAGATCACGGATTTGACCACGCTGGCGGATTACTTTGTGATTGCCACCGGTACCTCCAATACGCAGATCAACGCGCTGTGCGGCGCAGTGGAGAAGGCCATGAAAGAACAGGCGGATGAGCTGCCTCTGCGCCGGGAAGGATACCGGGATGGGACCTGGGTCCTGCTGGACTATGGCTGCGTGACGGTGCACGTGTTCTCTGCGGAGGCCCGGGAGTTCTATTCCCTGGAACGGCTGTGGAGTGACGGAAAACCGCTGGATTTGAGCAGCGTGCTGACTGAAGAGTCTGCAAAGTGAAGATTTCGGCAAGGCGGCGGAAGCAGATGCTTCCGCCGCCTTGTTTGGGGGAAAGAGTGTTCTGATTTTGCGAAAAATGGGAAAAAGACCTTGCATTCCGGCAGCAAACTTGTTACCATAACAAAATGAAACCTACTGCAAGGAGGATCATGCGTGGTCATTCATGAATCTGCCGAGGATTATCTGGAGTCGATCCTGGTGCTGCAGGAGCGACGGGGGTATGTGCGCTCCATTGATATTGTCAATGAGCTGGGATATTCGAAGCCCAGTGTCAGCGTTGCCATGAAGAAACTGCGGGAGAGCGGATACATTTCCATGGCGCCAGATGGCAGCATTACGTTGAATGAAAGTGGATTGGAAGTAGCCAGCCGGGTGTATGGCCGCCATAAAACGCTGAAGCAGTTTTTTGTGATGCTGGGTGTGAATCCGGAAGTTGCATCCGAGGATGCCTGCAAAGTGGAACATGATATCAGCAATGAGACGTTTTCCAAAATTCGGGAGTTTGTTGGCGAGCAGGGTGTGCAGCTTGGAGAAGCGCATGTGCACGAAAAAGAAAATCATAAAAAATGAAAGAAAGACTTTACAGCGAGATAAAAATCTGCTATACTAAAAAAGATGTGTGAGGAATCACAGATCGTGTAAATATGCGCCCGTAGCTCAGTTGGATAGAGTGACAGACTCCGACTCTGTAGGCCACTGGTTCGAATCCAGCCGGGCGTACCAAAAGCCACCGAAAACATTAGGTTTTCGGTGGCTTTTCTATTTTAAGCGTGCAGGGCCCTGTGAGTAGACTTCGCGAAAGAATCCTGATATTGCCAGAATCCTGTCTTGACGGAAATGAAGGCGGAAATCATTGCCATAGGGAACTTGTGCGCTACTTGTATTGCGCAGATGCTTTTGATACACTCAGAGCGATATCCGTTTGGCAAAAACAGTGGTGCGCGGATATGCGTTGGAATGAGACCGCAAGCAGAGAAAATGGAGATGCCCTATGATTTTGTAAGAAAACCGTAAGGATTTTCTTGACGTTGCTGTAAGATTTCCGTGGGATACTGACTTTGGCTCAAGGAGGGAAGCAATATGAACGAGTGCATTCTGGTGGTGGACGACGATGCCGAGATCGTGGGCGCCATTGCCATCACACTGGAGCGGGAAGGTTACCGGTGCCTCAAGGCCTACGACGGTCTCCAGGCTCTGGACTTGTGTCTGGACCCGGCGGTGAAGCTGATCCTCATCGACGTGATGATGCCCCGCTTGGACGGCCTGTCCGCCCTGATGCGCATCCGGGAGAAGCGGAACCTGCCGGTGATCGTTCTCTCCGCCAAAAGCGAGGATTCTGATAAGATCCTGGGCCTTTCCATGGGAGCGGATGATTATGTCACCAAGCCCTTTAATCCCCAGGAGCTCCTGGCCCGGGTGAAAAGTCAGCTGCGCCGCTACACCCAGCTGGGAGACGTCCACGCCCAGGAGCGGGCAGGGGTGTTGGTGAACGGACGCCTCACCTACGACCCGGAGAGCCGCCAGCTCACCGCCGATGGCGAGCCGGTGCGCCTCACCGCCACGGAGACAAAGATCGTGGACCTG
>ENA-UEYL01001772-UEYL01001772.1-human-gut-metagenome-genome-assembly--contig:-NODE-1772-length-17579-cov-4.013198_pt1 | contig 17579 bp, 15 predicted proteins | sample MGYA00242941_ERZ507946 | MGnify/ENA primary metagenome ERZ507946 (study PRJEB26167, sample SAMN06115482) | human gut metagenome | host: Homo sapiens | place: China:Guizhou | collected 2015-03-11...
GGACCGGTGATGCCGATGACCCCCTCGCAGTTCCCGTCCACATAGATGGGCAGGTTTACCCCCTGCTGAGCGCCCGGTCCCTCCTCTCCGGCGGCCACCTCCAGCACCGGAAGCTGCTGCTCCAGGATTTCCTTGGCGATGGTGTGCAGCTGACCGATCCGCTTGGGGTCGGTACTGGCCAGAATGGTGCCCGTGTGGTCCATGATGTTCACATCCCGGCCGATGGTCTCCTTGATTTCCTCTACGATCCGCATTCCGTTCTCTTTGGTCAGGAACATGGTGCTCGCCTCCTGGGGTTTGTATTTCATATAAAAATTTTATCTTACTTTTGGCCCAAATACAAGAACGGGTTTGCTATATTGAGGATAACAAAACAGAACCTGAAGGAGGAATTCTGAATGAAAATCGTAGTTCTGGATGGATATACCGAGAACCCCGGCGATCTGAGCTGGGACGAGCTGGCCAAGCTGGGCGATGTGACCGTCTATGACCGCACCTCCTATGTGGAGGATCCCATCATTGCCGAGCGCATCGGCGACGCCGAGGTGGTCATCACCAACAAGACCCCCATCTCCAAGCAGACCATTGACAAGTGCCCCAACATGAAGCTCATCGCCTTCCTGGCTACCGGCTACAACGTGGCCGACTACAACTACGCCAAGGAGAAGGGCGTGCTGGTGTGCAACGTGCCCACTTACGGCACCGCCTGCGTGGGTCAGTACGCCATCGCTCTGCTGCTGGAGGTGTGCCACCACATCGGCCACCACGATAAGACCGTCCACGAGGGCAAGTGGGCCAATCACATCGACTGGTGCTACTGGGATTACCCCCTCATCGAGCTGGACGGCAAGACTGCCGGTATCATCGGCTTTGGCCGCATCGGCCAGACCACCGGCCGCATTGCCAAGGCTCTGGGCATGAAGGTGCTGGCCTATGACCTGTATCCCAACGACTCCGGCAAAGCCATTGCCGAGTACGTGGATCTGGACACCCTGCTAGCCCAGTCTGACGTGGTCTTCCTGCACTGCAACCTCACTGCCGACAACGAGAAGATGATCAACAAGGCCAACATCGTCAAGATGAAGGACGGCGCCATCCTCATCAACAACTCCCGCGGTCAGCTCATTGACGAGCAGGACGTCACCGACGCTCTGAAGTCCGGCAAGCTGGGCGCCGCCGGCCTGGACGTGGTGTACACCGAGCCCATCAAGGCGGACAACCCCCTGCTCACCGCCCCCAACTGCATCATCACGCCCCACATGTCCTGGGGTGCCAAGGAAGCCCGCCAGCGTATCATGGATATCACCGTGGACAACGTGAAGGCCTACATCAATGGCAGCCCCATCAACGTGGTGAATAAATAAGCCAGTTTGTTTTCCCTTCCTACGGTACGCCCCCTGAGCCCAATGGCTCAGGGGGCGTACTGCGTTTGCATCTGGATATGACAGCAGCCCCATTGCAGTGCCGTTCTGCAATGGGGCTGCCGTCATGTTTTACTGGAAAGACCAAAGTGTCACTGGAAGTTGCGGATCTGGATGCCCTCAGCTTCAAACTCCTTGCGGATGCGCTCCACAAAGGCCAGAGCCTTGGCGCCGTCGCCGTGGACGCACAGGGTGTCGCCCTGGATAGCGACTTCCTTGCCGGTAATGGCGGTGACCTTGTGCTCCTTGATCATCTTGATGCAGCGCTCCACCGCCAGGTCCTCATCGGTGATCATGGAGCCGGGCTGCTTGCGGGGGACCAGGGACAGGTCCTCCATGTAGGCGCGGTCGGCGAAGATCTCAGCCGCGGTCTTCAGGCCGATCTTCTGAGCCTCCTGGCCCAGAACAGCGCCGGCGCAGTAGAAGATGCGGATGGAGGGGTCGATCTCATATACCGCCTCACAGATGGCGCGGGAGACCTCCCGGTCATACTGGCACAGGTTGCCCAGTGCGCCGTGGGGAGCCACATGCTGCAGCTTCAGGCCATAGCTCTGGGTGAAGGCCATCAGAGCGCCGATCTGATACTTCATGTAGTTTTTGACCTCGTCGGTGGACAGGACCATCTTCCGGCGGCCAAAGCCCATCAGATCGGGATAGCCGGGGTGAGCGCCCACGGCCACGCCCCGCTCCTTGGCCATGCGGACCACCTTATCCATGACCATGGGGTCGCCGGCGTGGTAGCCGCAGGCTACGTTGGTGGAGGTGATGTGCTGGATGATGCCCTCGTCGTTTCCGATGCGGTAAGCGCCGAAGCTTTCGCCCATGTCGCTGTTCAAATCGATGGTATACATGAAACGCACCTCTTTCTGTTACTGGGAGACCACCTGGATGGAGGTCTCATAGACTTTTCCGTTGACGGTAATGCGGTAACGGCGCACAGGACCAGGCAGGGTAGTCGCGGGGTAAACGGGAGACTGGTGAGCCTGGACCGAAGGCTGAGCCTGGGGCGCCGGAGCATTCAGATTTTGATCCAGAGTATTGAGCCGCTGCTGCATCTCCCGCCACAGCTGGTGGGCCTGGGGGACGGTGACCGACTGGAAGCGGATAACGTCGCCGGGGCGGCACTGGCCGATGACGGGCAGGTCGGCGGTGATGACGGTGGCGATCTTGGTGTAGCCGCCCACGGTCTGGCGTTCGGCCAGCATGATGATGGGCAGACCCGAGGTGGGCACCTGGATGGCGCCGGTGACCATGCCGTCGGAGATGATGTTGCCGTCTACTTTATGCTCGATGACCGGGCCGTCCAGACGGCAGCCCATACGGTCAAAGTCGTTGGTCACATGATAGGGCTGGCCCAGGAAGGTTTCGATGCCTTTGGGGGTGAAGGCGTCGTCCTGGGGACCGAGAATGACCCGCAGGACCCGCTGGTTTCCGGCGGGCATGGGGTGGTCGGTGCGGCGGGATTCCATGCGGGGCAGGGTGGTCTTGGGAGCCAGGAAGGAGATCTCATCTCCCTTGGCCAGCTTGCGGCCCTCCAGGCCGCCTACCTTATTCTGCACACCGGTGGCCCGGCTGCCCATCACCTCGGGGACATCCAGTCCGCCGGCAAAGGCCACGTAGGTCCGGCAGCCGGTGCGGGCAGCCCGCAGCTTCAGCACTGAACCCGCCTTTACCAGAACCGCCTGGTTCATGGGCAGGGGCTTCTCGTCCAGCAGGGGCATCATATCCCCGCCGGTAACGGCGATGATGTTGTCCTGAGTAAAGCGCAGGGTGGGACCCAGCATGGTGGCCTCCAGAGCGCTGAGATCTCTGGAATTGCCCACCAGAATATTGGCGATCTGGAAGGACTCCAGATCCATAGGGCCGGAGGGGGAGACGCCGAACTGCTCATAGCCGTACCGGCCTTTATCCTGAATGGTGGTCAGGACTCCGGGATTTTCTACTACGATGCCCATGTTCAGCCCTCCTTTTCATAGGTCTTGGGCTGGTAGCAGCCAAGCTCTACCTGCCGCTTGATATCCATGAATTCCGCCTTATCCACCGGGACATGGCGGATCCACTGGCCCGCCTTGAGCAGGAAGGGGTTCTTCTTGCGGTAGTCACAGGCCAGAATGGGAGTGGTGCCGATGATGTTCCAGCCGCAGGGCTGATCGAAGGGGATGATGTCGCTCAGGCCCAGCTGCACCACGATGCTGCCGCCGGGAATGCGTACCCGGGGGGTCTCACGCCGCTTGAAGGAGAAGGGGTTCTCAAAGCGGGCGGTGTAGGGGTGGCCGGGCGCAAAGCCCAGCATATACACATAATAATCGCTCTGACTGTGGATGCGGATGATCTCTTCCTCGGTCTTGCCCTCGATGCGGGCGATCTCCTCCAGATCCAGGGCATATTCGCCTTCGTAGAGGACAGGGATCTCGGTGACAATGGACTTGGGGAGGCTAGACAGATCCAGGTGCTTGACGCCCTGATCAATGGCCTGCTTCAACTGGTCCAGATCTGCGGTGAGAGGGTCATAATGGATGACCAGGGAACGGTAGGTGGGGATGAGTTCTCCGATCCCGGGGAGCCGCCGCTCCTCCAGAGCACGCTTCAGGGCCACCACCTTCCGGTTGACCTCCATGCTGATCTCATTTTCGAATTCTACCAACAGGGCCTGATCGCCCACGTCATGTAAGGTATACATAAAGGTTCCTCCACTTGTCCGGCCGGTCCATGGTTATGGACCGGCCGGATGGATTTATAGGTGCAGAATGACAGGGCGGCAAAGGATCAGCTGTTGTAGATCTCCTTGTCGAACTCCTTCTCGCTGGTGGAGACGATCACGGTGGTAGCCGCGTCGCCCACCACGTTCAGGGTGGTCAGGACCATCTCGCAGGGCTTGTTCATGGCAAGCACCAGAGAGTAGATGAGGGTACAAAGCTCGGTGTTGAAGCCGGCGCCGGTGAGAACCGCGTACAGCATAACGGAACCGGCGGCGGGGATGGCGGGGGTGCCCATGGAGGCGGCGATGGCCAGCAGGGTCATGGTCAGGTAGTTCATGGGGGTGACTTCCAGACCGGCGCAGGTGGCGATGAAGGCGGCGCCGATGATGTGCATGATGGCGGTGCCGTTCATGTTGATGGTCATGCCCACGGGCAGTACGAAGTCGGTGATCTCCTCAGAGCAGCCCAGCTCCTTCACGCAGGTCTCACGGTTGAGGGGCAGGGCGGGGGCAGAGGCGGCGGCGCCGAAGGCGATGATGGCCACCTTGATCATCTTCTTCATGAAGATGAAGGGGTTGCAGCGGGTGGCAGCACCGATGGCGATGGGATAGGCCACCAGCAGGTAGATGATCAGGACAATGATGGTGATGAGGATGTAAGAGAAGATGTTGCTGACCTGGTCGATGCCGTAGATGGCGAAGGTGCGGGTGATCATGCAGAACACGGAGAAGGGGCTGCACACGATGATCAGGAAGTCCAGGAACTTCTGCACGATCTGGCTGCACTCGTCGCAGAAGACCTTGAAGACCTTGATCTTGTCTTCCATAGCGGCGATGCTCACGCCGATGATGACGGAGCAGGTGATGACCGCCAGCATCTTGTTGTTGCTGCTCAGGGCGGAGATCATATTGTCGGGCACCGCGTTGACGATGGTGACCAGGATGTTGCTGGTCTCGGCCTCGGTGACGTCGGCGGCCAGGCTGTCCACCACGAACTCACGGTACAGGCCCATGTTGATGACCAGCTCAGAGACCACAGCGGCGAAGAAGCAGGCCACCAGGTAGAACAGAACGAAGGTGATGATGGTCTTGCCGGCGATGCGGCCCAGCTTCCTCATGTCGTTCATGCCGCACACGGACATGATGATGGAGAAAAAGACCATGGGCACGATGGCCAGCTTCAGTGCGTTGGTAAATACGGTTTGAATAATGTAGAACAGGCCGATGGCATTGCGCCCCTCGCTGACCGTGATGTCCTGGAAGAAGATCTTATTCAGGATATCCCACGTGGCCGGGGACATGGAGGGTTTTAATAAGGAGATGACAATACCCAATATAACACCCAAGATGAGGGCTGTCACCATGCGCTTGACAAAGCTTTTCCGTTTCTTCTCAACCATGATTTCAACTCCCGTATACAACATTTATCTCGTATCCCGCTCTTTATGGGATGCGCAAGGTTTGGTTCGGCGGCTGATTCTTGGGTCACCGGTGTCGACAGGAGAAAACCTATCTTAATTGCCCAAAAAACAACGGCCTCACCGTCTGAATTAAGGATAACATCTCCAAAGTTTTTCGACAAATAAATATTCCGAACGTCTTTTATTTATTTTCTTAATATTTAAACGGCGGTATCCAGCGCAAAAGCCCGCAGAGTGTGCTCTGACGGGCTTTTATTGTATTTCTAAATAATTCTTATCACACATATTCATTTTACAAATATAATTTCTGTGCGCTATAATGAGCCCACAAGCAAGAGAACAAGAAAAACTGATGGATCATACAAAAATCAACCTGGATATACAGGAAAGGAGAATCGGTATGTTTGAAACTGCTAAGCGTATGGAGATGCTCCCGTTTTCCGGCATCCGTGTCATGATGGAGAAGGCCACCCAGATGCAGAAGAAGGGTGAGGACGTCATTCATATGGAGATCGGCCGCCCCGACTTCGATACCCCCCAGGTCATTAAGGATGCCGCCTATGACAGCATCCGCCGGGGCAACGTGTTCTACACCTCTAACTATGGTACCCCTGAGCTGCGCAAGGCCATTGCCGAAAAGCTCAAGCGGGACAACAACGTGGACTACACCGCCGACGAGATCCTGGTGACCATCGGCGTGGGCGAGGGCACCTACGCCGCGGTAGCCGCCTTCCTCAACCCCGGCGACGAGGTTCTGGTTCCCGATCCCGTGTGGCTCAACTACATCCATGTGCCCAACTTCTTCGGCGCTGTTCCTGTCAGCTACAAGCTGCGGGAGGAGAACGACTTCCAGATCGACCTCAAGGAGCTGGAGAGCCTCATCACCGACAAGACCCGCATGCTGGTCATCAACACCCCCGGCAACCCCACCGGTGTGGTGCAGTCCTATGAGACCCTGAAGGGCCTGGCGGATATCGCGATCCGCCACGACCTGATCGTGGTCTCCGACGAGATCTATGAGAAGCTGGTCTACGGCGGCGAGAAGCACATCAGCATCGCCTCTCTGCCCGGCATGAAGGAGCGCACCATCACCCTCAACGGCTTCTCCAAGTGCTACTCCATGACCGGCTGGCGTCTGGGCTATGCCGCCGCTCCCGTGGACTTCATCAAGGCTATGGTCCGCGTCCACCAGTACATCAACACCTGCGCCGCTTCCTTTGTCCAGGAGGCCGGTATCACCGCCCTGGAGAAGGCTGAGCCCGACGTGCAGGAGATGGTGAAGGAGTACGCCCGCCGCAGAGACTACATGGTCTCCGCCATCAACAGCATGGACGGCGTGAGCTGCAAGACCCCCGGCGGCGCCTTCTATGTCTTCATGAACATCAAGTCCTTCGGCATGTCCTCCGCTGACATGGCCAACTACCTGCTGGAGGAGGCTAAGATCGCCACCGTGCCCGGCTCTGCCTTCGGTTCTCAGGGCGAGGGCTACGTCCGCTTCTCCTACGCCTGCAGCTATGAGCGCATCGTAGAGGGCATGGAGCGCATGCGCAAGGCTCTGGCCAAGCTGCCCAAGAAGGCTTAAAAACGCTGCCAGGTCTGGCCGATGTGCAGATCGAATTTCAGATTCTGCAGATATTGAGCCAGGTTGCGTTCAAAATAGTCCAGCGCTTTTTCCGTAGTGATCAGAGGATTGCGGTGCTTGATCTTGTAGCAGCAGCGGTTGGGGGGAGGATTCTCCAGCCGGCTGACATATAGAGCGTGGCTGCCGTAGAGCTCATGGATCACCGATTCCGGGGCGATCATCCAGTACTGCTCTCTGGGGTTCCACATTTTGGAGATCACCGTAATGGTGTCGGCGGACAGACAGGGACGGGAATAACTGGTCAGCCACTGGTCGTGCCAGATCTGATAGGGATCGTCCCACTTTAAAAACAGCTCTTTGGCGGGGTCAAGCTCCTCGGTGTGGACCAGGGGCTTCTCCACCGCCGGGTTGGAGGACTGGACCAGGTACATCTGTTCCTCAAAGACACACTCACAGAGAATGTTTTTGTAGTAGAGCTGGTAGTACACAAAGGCCAGGTCGATGTCGTGGGCATCCAGGATGCTGTACAGCTCCGAGGACTGATGGGTGCGGATGTTGAGATCCAGCACCGTCCCGCTGTGGATGAGCTGCCGATAAAAAGGCGCCAGCAGGGCCACGTTCACGCTGTCGGTGCAGCCGATGGTGAGCAGCGTCCGCTCCCGCCGCCCCTGAAGCAGGCGGGTCTCCTTCCACAGAGACATCATCCGCTCCGCAATGGGGATGAAGTCGGCCCCCTCTGGGGTGAGCTCGATCTGTTTAAATCCCTTGCTGCGGAGAATCAGCGAGCAGTTCAGTTCCTTTTCCAGCAGCTTGAGCCGGTGGCTCACCGTAGGCTGGGAGAGAAAGAGAGCATCCGCTGTTTTGGAAATGCTCTTGGTACTGACAATGGAGAGAAACATCTCGATATCGGCCAGATCCATACAAACGCCTCCTTGGCACCCGGAAATGAGAGCGTAAAAAGTTACTGACAGTTTACCACACAATCCGCGGTTATTTCAATCGCTTTAAATCATTGTATTGAAAGAAGGATCTTATCATGGCAGTTGGATGCAGAATTAAAAAGAATATCGTTCGTCCCGATCGCAGACTCGTGGAGGCGTTCCGCCGCATTCCCCTGGCCCACATCGACGACTGCATGACCCGTCTCTCCGCCGTTCAGGCTGAGCTTTGCCCCATGAACTCCTCTCCCCTGCTGGGCACCGCCTTTACCGTAAAGTGCCCCGCTGGTGATAACCTCATGTTCCACAAGGCCCTGGATCTGGCCCAGCCCGGCGACGTGCTGGTCATTGCTGCCGGCGGCAGCATGAGCCGTGCTCTGTGCGGTGAGATCATGGCCACCTATGCCCGTAGCCGCGGCATCGCCGGTTTCATCATCGACGGCTGTGTCCGTGACCGGGACGAGCTGGCTCAGTTCACCGACTTCCCTGTCTATGCCAAGGGCGTTATCCCCAACGGCCCCTATAAGAACGGCCCCGGCGAGATCAACTTCCCCGTCAGCGTGGGCGGCCAGGTCATCTGCCCGGGCGACATCCTGGTGGGCGACGGCGACAGCATCCTGGTGATCAAGCCTGAGGACGCGGAAGAGCTGGCCAAGGCCGCCAAGGCGGTCAAGGTCAAAGAGGAGGGCCAGCTGGAGGGCATCAAGACCGGCAAGGGCTTCCCCCGTCCCTTCGTGGACCAGATCCTGGAGCAGATCGGCGTAGAGTACGTGGACTGATTCCCCTCTCATCAACCATATACCCCCGGCGGCGAAGGACCGGCTTTATGCCGGCCCTTCGCTGCGTTTTTCGAGAATATATATAACAGCACCCCTGTGGGATGACCACAGGGGTGCTGTTGTTAACGGTTTTTTGAAAAAATCAGTAGTTCTCGCAGTGGATCTCGAAGAAGCTCTGGCTGTAGCGGCAGGTGGGGCACACCTCGGGGGCAGCGGTGCCCACCACGATGTGACCGCAGTTGCGGCACTCCCAAACCTTGACCTCGCTCTTTTCAAAGACCTGGGCGGTCTCCACATTGCGCAGCAGGGCGCGGTAGCGCTCCTCGTGGCGCTTCTCAATGGCAGCGACCAGACGGAATTTGGCGGCCAGCTCGGGGAAACCCTCCTCCTCGGCGGTCTTGGCAAAGCCGTCATACATGTCCGTCCACTCGTAGTTTTCACCCTCGGCGGCGTGGAGCAGATTGTGGGCGGTGTCTCCCAGGCCGCCCAGCTCCTCGAACCACAGCTTGGCGTGGGCCATCTCGTTTTCCGCGGTCTGCCGGAACAGGGCGGCGATCTGCTCATATCCCTCCTGCTGGGCTACCGTGGAGAAATAAGTGTACTTATTCCGGGCCTGAGACTCTCCGGCAAAGGCGGCCTCCAGGTTTTTCTCGGTCTGGGTGCCGGCGTACTTGCTGCCGCTCTTGGCAGGGGCCTGCTCCAGCTTTTCAAAGGAGGAGGCGGGCTGCTTGCACAGGGGGCAGGTAAAGTCCTCGGGCAGAGTTTCGCCCTCATAGATATAGCCGCAAATCTTACATTTCCACTTATTCATCGGTTTTTCGTCCTTTCTTTTTCTGATATCGCTGCGGTCGTAGTAGGTCGTATGCAGCATCTGTTCCGCCAGCTCACTGAGGGGCTGGCCGTAGAAGGCCTCATAGACAGCCTTGATTTCAGGGTTTTCATGGCTGCTGCGCAGCGTCATGGAGCCGTCCCGCTGATACAGGGCCGCGATACGGCTCTTGCGAGTCTCATCGGCATTTTTCATCAGATCCTTGGGCTGTCCGCCACCGCCGATGCAGCCTCCCGGACAGGCCATGACCTCCACAAAGTGGTACTGCTTGCCGCTTCCCTTCATGTGCTCCAGGAAGCGGCGGGCATTGGCAGTGCCGTATACCACCGCCACCTGCAGAGTCAGATCACCGATGATCACCTGAGCCTCACGAACGCCATCGTACCCGCGCACCGGATCCAGCTGCAGCAGGGATTCCGGGGCGCTCTGGCCGGTGAGGTATGCGTAGGCGGTGCGCAGGGCAGCCTCCATCACACCGCCGGTGTTGCCGAAGATCACGCCGGCTCCTGAGGCCTTGCCCATCAGGGAGTCGTAGGCGGAGTCCTCCAGAGCGGTCCAGTCGATGCCGGCGGCCTTGGCCCACCGGGCCAGCTCCCGGGTGGTGATGACCTGGTCGGTGTCCCGCATTCCCTGGATGCCTTGGTAGTCACCGGCGGCGTGCATCTCCTCCCGCCGGACCTCGAATTTCTTGGCCGTACACGGAGTCAGAGTAACGTGGACGATCTGCCGGGGATCCAGTCCCATCTGTTTGGCAAAGTAGGTCTTAACCGTGGGACCCTGCATGCCGATAGGGCTTTTGGCGGTGGAGAGATGGGGCAGCAGTTCCGGGGCATAGATCTCAGTAAAGTGTACCCAGCCGGGACAGCAGCTGGTGAACTGGGGAAGGGGGCGATCCTTTTCCGTGATTCGGCGGATCAGCTCGCTGGCCTCCTCTACGATGGTCAGGTCGGCGGCGAAGTTGGTGTCCAGCACATAGTCCACACCCAGAGCGCGGAGCAGGGCCACCATCTTGCCCTCTACAAAGGCGCCGGGTTCCATGCCGAATTCCTCACCCAGAGCGGCACGGACCGCCGGAGAGGTGCTGACCACCACCACCTTGTTGGGGTCGGCAATGGCCTGCTGTACCTGGGGACATTCGTCCCGCTCGGTGATGCTGTCCACCGGGCAGACGTTGGCGCACTGGCCGCAGTAGATGCATACGGCGTTTCCGCCGGTCTGCTGGAGGGTATAGGTGCCGTGCACGCCCATTAAATTGGCACAGGCATCCTTGCACATCCCGCAGCGGATGCACTTTTCCTCCAGACGCACGATACTGGGGTTGTCCTCCTCAATGGGGACGCGAACGGATAAGGGCAGATGTTTCAGCTTCCTCACATTCCTTTCTCTTGCGATTCTTTCCTGCACGCTTCACATAGATACATCAGCTTCAGATCATAGGAGAGAATGGGGATCCCCACTTTTTGCTCCAGCTGGGCGGTCAGATCTCCCAGGTCCACATCCAGCAGCCGGCCGCACTTCCGGCACACCAGATGGTCGTGCCGTACCATCCGGTCGTACCGGTCGGCCATGCCCTCCACAGATACCTTGCGGACCCGGCCCTCCTCCCACAATCGGTTGAGGTTATTATACACGGTGGCCAGCACCACTGTGGGATACGTTTCCCGCAGCTGCGCAAAGACCTGCTCTGCGGTCAGGTGGCTGCGGGAGGTCTCCACGATCTCCAGAATTTTCTTTGCATATTTGGTCATGCGCATCAACACCGTTTTTAGAATGATTCTAAATTTATTATATTTTCCGGGAGAAGTCAAGAGAAAAATAAAGACACCGGGCGCGATCAATCTTCCAGCGGATCGGGCAGCAGCCGCTCGGCGGCCAGACGGTGGAACACCACGGCAAACACCAGGCCGAACGTCACACCCAGGCAGGTATCCACGATTCGCAGGATCACCGCTCCGCCGAGACCGTAGATCCCGGTGGCCAGCATCAGCGCGCCGAAGCAGTTCATGGCCGTCTTATACCGGTAGTCGGCGCAAAAGCCCAGGCACAGACCGCCCAGCGGGCCCATCAGGGAATGGAAGGACTCCGGTGTCAGCAGATAGAGCACAAAAAATGCGCACGACCCCGCCACGGCTCCTGCGATCCGCTGGCGGAAGCGGACGAATGGATTGTCGGGATACGGATAGGCCGACAGCAGCGACGCGCAGGCAAAGCCCATCCACATAAACCGCTCCACGGCAAACACCTGCCCGGCGGTCAGCACCAGGCTGACGCCCAGCGCCATGCGCAGCTGCCACAGGTGGACCGGCGCGGAGAGGTCAAACCTCCGCAGCACATGGTGAAACCGAACGGCGCTGTGCTTGTGACGGTGCTTGGCAAACAAAATGGCGCCGCAGATCAAATACCCCACCAGCGCCAAAAGTCCCCGGCGCACCAGCGCCTCGCCCAGTACCGGGTTGCCGGTCAGATAGATGTAGGCAAAGCTGTACAGGCCGCCGTTGCCCATCTCGGGCCGCTGGGAGGTCATATAGAGCAGCGAGAAAAAGGCTGCGAAGTGGAGCGGGATCAAAAGAAGCGGCGGCACTACCGCCGCTGCGCTGGGTGCCAGGACCAAAATGGCCAGCACCGCCGCCAAAGTGAGAAGCGAATCGCCGATGCAGTATTCAAAATGGACGAATCGGATGCCCAGCATCATGCAGAACAGGGCCACGGCCATGGGCGTGTTGTCTGCACCGAACAGGGCGGACAGCAGGCTGATGAACACGATGGCAAAGGCGACGATCAGTACGGAGCGCACTGCCATAGCTGTCCAGTAATATGCTTTTTCCCGCCGGGTATCACAGGCGGCGATCTGCCGTTTCAGTATGGCGGGGTCCATTTGCAGCGCGTCATAGAACTTCATGGTCACGGGTGGTTTCCTTTCCTTTCTCGATGTGTGCGGCAAGTTTGTCCGCGTAATACATAAATGCCTCGAACTCTTCGCCGGAGCTGCGCCAAAGATCATAAAAGGGCTGCAGGATGCTCTCGTAGCCCTGCTTCAGGGCGGCCAGTCCGTCTTCGGTGATAAAGAGGCGGTAGCTTCGCTCATCGGATGTCTGCCGCTCTTTGCGGATACAGTTTTTCTCATAGAGTGATTTTAGGCAGCGGCTGACCGCTTCTTTTTTCATGCCGCTGCTCTGGCTGAGCAGCACCGGGGTGTTTTGCTCCGGCTGCAGGTACAGGTGCGCCAAAAGCTCGCACTCACTGGCGGTCAGCATGGATTTTCGCACGGGCAGCAAAGCGCGCATGACCTTTTGCACCTGCTGCTGGTAATGCATCATATCGGTCCATTCCACGGGCATCTCATCCTTTTTAATTAGTTAACTTTGTTAAGTATATGCCGGGGATCGTGATCTGTCAAGTGCTCCGGGATGCTTTGCACCTGGGCTGTGGCTATCCATACAGGAGAGAGTAAAAAATGAGACGCCCGCAGAAGGCGGGCGTCTCATTTGGCAAAAAGCCAGGTGCACTCAAAGGCGTTTACAGGCAGGAGCGCTCATAAAACAAAAAATGTACAGCTTGCAGGCGGGAGCAGCACGGTTCCCTGGGGCTGCGGCTGGGGGGCCAGCGGGGGAAGATCGCAAAGTCCGGAGAGGGCCAACTCCGTTCCGTTGAGCAGCATGGTGGAAGAACGCAGGTCCTCGGCGTGCAGGGTATAGCGCAGGGCGGGGGTGGGGAGTGTGACGGCAAGGGGATCGGTGAGCGAGTTGTTGATGATGAGGTAAACGGCTCCGGGCAGCCGGTCTTTGCGGGAGCGGCAGAAAACATGGACCTGCTCCCCGCCAAGGTCCCCGCAGTCGTATACATCCGGCCCCATGAGCCGGTTCCACAGCAAAACGGCGAAGTAATTGGGGCGGGGCAGGAAGGTGCCGTGCTCCAAAAGCCCGTAGTCCGAGGAGGCCAGCGTGTTGTGGAAGATCACGCCGTCGGTGATGGTGCCGTAGCTGCCCAGCTCGTTGAGCGTGCGCAGGACGTCCAGATAGGTGGAGGCCCGGGTGTTTCCGCCGCCGCCGGCGTCGCCGGATTCGGTGACCCACATGGGCCCGCCGGGGACGAATTTGTCCCGCAGGGCCGCATGGGCTGCGGCGCAGTCCGGTGCCACCGCCAGATAGGGGTCGCTGTGGGCCAGCTGAGCAGACCAGTGGGCGGAGGGCATGGCTCCGGCGATCCGCTCGGAGACCCCGTTATAGTAGTGGTAGCTGAAAACGTCCAGAGGAACGCAGGTGCCTGCCAGCAGCTCCTGGGTGGTGCAGGTCTTGGTCAGCTCAGCGATTCCCGCGCCGAACCCCTTGCTGGTCTCGCTCACGGCAGAGGGATCGCCGGTGGTGCACGGGCCCACCAGCAGGCATTTGGGGTAGTTTGCCCGCACCCAGGTGTACAAAATGTCCTGATCCCTGGCGTAGTCGGCGGCGCAATAGCCCTTTGGGGCGCCGGACAGCTCCAGCATGTTGGGCTCATTCATAAATTCGATGGCGTCAATGTCCACACCGTATTCATGACTGAGAGCGAAGATCTTCTTTGCCTGGGTCAGATCCAGCGGCCCGCCGTCGGGATGGTCGCCGGCACAGTTGCTGACAGAGATCAGCAGCTTGGCACCCACGCAGGCAGCAAAGTCCAAAACCCCGATCCACTGGGACTTGGTCAGCACACTGGCATAGCCTTCCGGCGCTGTCCCGCCGGTCACGCCGTCAAAGTCATAGTAGGTTTTTGTGGCCCACGTGCCGGACACCCGGATCCATGCCGGTCCCAGCTGCCTGGCAAGCGCTCTTAGCCGCTGGTCATACAGGTCGATGGGCGGATAGTACTCCGTCAGTTCCGGCATGGCGGTCGGGTCCGTAAAGCTTTTGACAGGAGGAAATCCCTCCGTGCCGGCAATTTGCCCGGGGGTATAGGACTTCCAGAAGGTCCCGCCGGTGACCTCGGTCATCTCGATGTTGTAGGAAACGAGCCGCTCATCCACATGGCGGATCAGGCGGGAGGGGCGGTCATTCAGGGAGATCGTCTCTCTGCGGGATTGGTGTTCGCTTTTCATACCGTGATATGCTCCTTGTTTTGAAATGGACGGATCTCTTTTTCGGCGTCCTGCCGGATGAGGGAAAGGGCGGAAATACAGCCCTGGCACAGGATTTCCCGCCGGACGTCACGGGGAGGGCTTCTCTGTTTTGTGCCGGCTGCGCAGGAATATGACCAGATCAAAGATCCCTGTGCCCACCAGCGCGGCGCCGGTGAAGAGCCATAAGACCTCTGTGGAGGGGAAGGGACTGGTGAGCGTCACCACGCCGCAGATCAAAGTAACGGCCGCGTTGACTGCGGGCCAGCCCCACTGGCTGCTTTTTAAACGGACCAGGTCCACAGCGGATTGGATCTTGCTGATGCCGGCCAGCAGGAGGATCATCCCGTACAATATGGTCAGTACCGGAAATGTGGCCACGAACCAGTCCTGCCGCACCGCGCAGAACACGCCCGCCAGAAGAAAGATGAGGCTCTTGGTGAGCATTTGCTCCATTGCTGCCTCTTTGGCGTCGGCTCTGAAATATTTCACTCCATCGGCAAGTCCCAAGACGATGAGAATGATGCCGATCCCGGTAATGACCGTGGATGTGAATTTGGCGGGGTCCAGCAGAAGCAGCGTGCCGGCAAGCAGCTCCACGGCGCATGCGGCCAGACCGGTTGCAGAACCTTTCAAAATTTTCATGCAAAAATTCCTCCAACGCAAAAATAAACACACGCTGCCGGTATGCCTCAGGAAGTCAGTACACAGCCTGCCGCCATGCGGATATTTTCACATAACGGACGCCTTTGGAAAGGAGAATGCCTTATGGGCGGACCTCCTGCGGGAGTGCGGTCGGCTTTTGACGCTGGTGCTCCGGAGGCTTTTGGAACAAAGAGGAAACGGCGCGCATAGGATAGGCATGGATGACCTGGAAAACGGAAGCCTGTCGGCTTCCGGCTCGCGCCGAAGGACGGCTCCATCCGGCAGATCCGGAGTTTTCCGGCATCCCGTTTGGAGGAACGGTCGGCTGAAATCCTCTTCACACAGGGAAAGTGTATTTATTGTAGGGAAAAAAGAACCGCATTTCATTGGGCAAAGAGGCCTTCCCGTTACACTTTTCCTCAGCTCCGGGGCCAGTGTTACATTTTGGGACAAAAGCAGCAGTTTGTCCCGTGATTTCAGGAGAAGAATCCTTGACAAAGCGCTGCCGGCCGTGTAATGTTAAAACACTCTTTGCGCTGCATTACATTCCGTTTGGAATGCGAGTTCAACAGTACAAACTGAACAGGCGATGACGGACGGTCATTTGCCGGGCCATTGCGGCAGCGGATGAAAGCATCTGCGGGACAGTTGTATGTCCCGCAGGTGCTTTTTCTATCCACCTGGGGAAACGAGAATCTTCAATGTGTGCCCGAAAGAGGAATCCCTGATCGATCGACTATGGACAGGAGGAATTTCAGATGAAAACCCCGAACAAGCAGACCGACACCGTTTCCCGCAAGAATGGCGTGGATGAGGCCACCGCGATCCGCAAGATGTCTTTTGTAAGCCTTGCCGGAAACACGGTGCTGTCAGCATTCAAATTTTTTGCCGGCGTCACGGGCAATTCCGGCGCCATGATCTCCGACTCGATCCACTCCTTTTCCGATGTGATCACCACGGTGATCGCCTGGATCGGGGTGAAGGCCTCCAAGAAAGAGGCGGATTCTGCCCACCCCTATGGACACGAGCGCGTCGAGTGCATCGCGTCGCTGCTTTTGGGGATCATTCTGCTGGCCACCGGGCTGGGTGTGGGAAAAGTGGGCGTGGAGCATATTGTTTCCGGCAGCTATGACACGCTGGCTGTACCCAGCATGATCGCGCTGGTGGCGGCGGCCGTCTCCATCGTCAGCAAGGAGGCCATGTACTGGTACACCCGTTATTACGCCAAACTCATCCACTCCTCAGCGTTTTTGGCGGACGCCTGGCACCACCGTTCCGACGCGTTTTCTTCCATTGGGTCCCTCATCGGCATCGGCGGCGCTATGCTGGGATTTCCCGTGATGGACTCTGTGGCCAGTGTGGTGATCTGTCTATTTATCGTAAAGGCGTCTTACGATATTTTGAAAGACGGCGTGGTCAAGCTGCTGGACACCTCCTGCGGGGAGACCTATGACAGGAAGATGGAGGAATACATTGCGGGGCAGGACGGCGTGGTCTGTGTGGATTCGCTCCGCTCCAGAATGTTCGGAAACAAAGTCTATATTGATCTGGAGATCCAGGTGGACGGGGATAAGTCCCTGCGGGACGCCCACAAGGTGGCCCAGCGCATCCACGACGAAGTGGAGCGGGCGTTTCCGGATGTGAAGCACATCATGATCCATCTGAACCCCGCCAAGGAGGCCGGCTGACTGCCGCGGAGGCCGCAGCGGGCAAATTGGGACACACGCGCTGATTTGTCCAAAGAGAAACGGACCGGTAATATTGAGAATCGCGGGGCGATATGATATAGTAAACTCTATAAGGGAGTAGTCAGCACTCTGGTGTGATGATACCAACATACTGGAACTTTCCTGGTATTATCTTAAATGACGAGACTTATCTGCCATGGGCAGGTAAGTCTCTTTTTTTACATGCCGAAAAATTTTTGGCAGAAGAAACGGCGGCGGAGGACGCAAAGCACGGCCAAGCCGTAGACGAAGCCGCAGCCGGCGAGCGGGTTTTCCGGGGCGCCCGGCCTTGATGCAGCGCGTACAGGCGCGGGGAAAGGAGATCATGCATGGCAGATTCCAATATTACAAAGCGGGCATTGGCGAATTCCCTGAAGGAGCTGATGATGGAGCAGCCCTTTGACAAGATCAATGTGGCGCAGATCTGCGAGCGCTGCAACATGAATCGGAAGA
>ENA-UEYL01001783-UEYL01001783.1-human-gut-metagenome-genome-assembly--contig:-NODE-1783-length-17529-cov-6.562514_pt1 | contig 17529 bp, 16 predicted proteins | sample MGYA00242941_ERZ507946 | MGnify/ENA primary metagenome ERZ507946 (study PRJEB26167, sample SAMN06115482) | human gut metagenome | host: Homo sapiens | place: China:Guizhou | collected 2015-03-11...
ATAATTCGCGTAAAATCAGATCTACACGCTTCAAAAAAAGAACCAGATTCTTCAAATTCTTCCGTCCCATCAGGCAAATCTCTATCTGTATATTTATAAAGCAGACTAATAACCACTGAAGTATGGTCAATAAAATGAACGAACCATGTTCGAATTTCAGGAAATAAATAACTCAAGGTGTTATCTATTTTTTTTATTATCGGCTGGACAACAGGAAAGAATAGCTTCATAATTTTTTGTAGCAAACTCATATTAAACTTTCCTACTTTTCCAGCATCCACGCCAGCGTTGCCTTGAGGCCATGACATGGGATTGTCCCGATGCAACCTTCAAGCTTTTTAGGGGATCCGATCAGCTTATCCACTTCATGGGGACGTACAAAGGAGGGGTTGACTCTGATTTCAGGATGATGCCCGGTCAGTTCGCGCAGCATATCGAGAATCTGTGCCAGCGTGTACCCCACCCCCGAACAAATATTAAACGGCCCCCATGGGGCCCCTGCCTCAGCGAGTCGCGCATAAATGGCAGCGACATCACGCACATCACCGAATTCACGGGTCACATTCGTATTGCCGAGTTCAATGAAGGGAAGACGTTCACGGAAGTGCTTTACCAGCTTGGGAATAAGGAAAGCTTCGGGCTGCCCGCATCCGGTATAATTGAAAGGGCGAACAATGGTGAGAGGAAGCTGATCACGCCAGATACAGGCCATGTACTCTGCGGCGAGCTTACTGACGGCGTAGTCATTGCGCGGATCCGGAGGCGTTGACTCATCAAGGATTCCACCGGCGTTTCCATAAAGGTTAGCTGTGCTAGCAAGCATGGTGAAGAAAGGCGGTGTTTCCAGCTTTGCAAGTGCAGCAATCAGATTGCGTCCCGAAGTAATGTTAATTCGGTAAATAGCGTCCGGGGAACTCTGCACATGACTGATCCCTGCGAGATGAAAAACCATATCCGGATGTATTTTGGAAACAAAAGACACCGTTGCATCAACATCAAGCAGATCCACCTGCCCGTATGCATCCAACGGAACATTTTCTGGACGCGGCCTGATACCTATTCCCGCAACCGAGTACCCGCGATGAACCAGTTCTTCTGCCAGATAGCGCCCAGTAAAGCCTCCTATTCCGGTAATCAGTGCAGTCCCCATCAACCTTTCTCCCTGTTCTCAATATGCTGTGAAGTCCGGGAAATTTCCCCGGACCACACAGCAAAGAGCTACTCTTATATGGACAGATCCAGAAAATGACTAGGCATTCCTACGAAGGTCGGCTTCCACCATCATCTGGCACAGTCCCTCCAGCGTGGATTGAGGCTTCCAACCGAGTATTTCATACGCCCTAGTTGCATCGCCGATCAGAAGTTCGACTTCGGAAGGACGGAAGAAGGCGGGATTAACGCGGACACGCATTTTCCCGGTCTTCGGCTCGACCGCATATTCTTCGGCACCTTTCCCATGCCATTCAAGTTCCATATCCACGGCCTTGGCCGCCATCTCGACGAAATCGCGGATGCTCTGAGTGCGTCCTGTGGCAAGAACGTAGGTGTCGGGACGATCCTGCTGGAGCATCCGCCACATGCCCTCGACATACTCCGCCGCGTAGCCCCAGTCACGCTTGGCATCAAGGTTCCCAAGTTCAACGAATTCTTGCTTGCCCAGAGACATCTTAGCAAAGGCATCTGTAACCTTGCGGGTCACAAACTCGATCCCGCGCAGGGGGGATTCATGGTTGAAGAGAATCCCGCTGCATCCGAAGATGTCGTAGCTTTCACGGTAGTTGAGTGTGATCCAATGAGCATAAAGCTTGGCCACGCCATACGGACTACGGGGGTAGAAAGGCGTCGTTTCCTTCTGGGGGATCTCCTGCACCTTGCCGAACATTTCCGACGTACTCGCCTGGTAATACCGGATGCGGGGGTTAACCATCCGGACTGCTTCCAGAAGGCGTAGAGCACCAAGGCCGGTGATCTGCGCCGTCGTTTCCGGCTGGTCAAAGGACACGCCGACAAAGCTCTGCGCCGCAAGGTTGTAGATTTCATCGGGCTTAACCCGATCAAGTAGGCGCAGACTGCTTCCGGTATCCGTCAGATCATATTCTACAAGATGGAAATCCGGATGATTATCCACACCAAGTTCATTGATGCGCCAGAAATTCAAGGCACTCGTACGACGGTAGGTTCCCCACACACAATAACCCTTTTCGAGAAGGAGCTGTGCAAGATACGCGCCATCCTGACCTGTAATCCCAGTAATGAGAGCCGTCTTCATAGTTCTTCCTATGTGCTTATTTCGGATGATCATCATCCGATGTTATGTAAAAATCAGTTTACATTATTAACAGACTGACTAAGCTTGACTTTTCACATCTCGCCCGTATGCATCCTCAAAGCGGACTATGTCATCCTCGCCGAGATACGAACCTGACTGGATCTCAATGATCACTAGCGGAACCCTGCCAGGATTCTTCAATCTGTGCACAGTCCCCAACGGGATATAGGTGGACTGGTTTTCCGAATAAAGCCGGACATCCTCTCCATTAGTGATCTCTGCCGTTCCGCTGACGACAACCCAGTGCTCCGCACGATGATAGTGCATCTGAAGGGAAAGCTGCGCGCCGGGGTTCACCGTAATGCGCTTAACCTGGAACCGTGCGCCGACAGCCAGCGACTCATAGCTCCCCCACGGACGATAGACAAGGGGATGGAGCCTGTATTCCGGACGCCCTGCCGCCTTGAGGCCAGTCACGATATGCTTGACGCCCTGCACGGAAGAACGCGGAGCCACAAGAATCGAATCCTGCGTTTCAATGACGGCGAGTTCCTTGATATCCAGAGCGGCGATAAGCCGATGCGTCCCGTGAAGGTAGCAGTCATGAACATTTTCCTGAACAATATCGCCGGTGCAGACGTTGCCGTCCTTGTCCTTCTCGCCGGCCTGATAGAAAGCCTCCCACGAACCGAGATCATTCCAGTCTGTGACGAGTGGACAAACGGCAGCCAGCTTGGTATGTTCCATGACCGCATAGTCGATGGAATTAGAAGGCGAATCCATGAAGGCCTGCTTTTCAGGATGGACGAAGGCCCCATCCTCGCGGCGGGCTTCCCATGCCTCGCAGCAATGAGCATATATTTCAGGAGAAAACGCCTGAAGTTCATTCAGATATACCGATGCTCGGAACAGGAACATGCCACTGTTCCACGAATATCCACCTTCGGCAAGCATGGTGAAAGCGGTCTTCTTATCCGGCTTTTCAACAAAGCGGACAACTCTGAAACCGTCGCCACCCAGCGCCTCACCCTGTCTGATATAGCCGAATCCGGTCTTAGGACCGTCGGGGGTAATGCCGAAAGTAACGATATGGCCTTTCCGGGCAAGATTCGCCGCCTTTGCCACGCCTTCGTTGAACTCCTCCGTATTCTGGAGCATATGATCTGAAGGGAGAATCAGCAGGATAGGATCCTCGCCTTCAGCCCGCGCGGCAAATGCGGCCAAGGCGATGGCGGGAGCCGTATTGCGCGGAGCGGGTTCCAGGAGGATTCGGCCCTGCATTCCACATTCGAGCAGGCTAGCACTTACATAAAAGCGGTGCTTTTCATTACAGACGATGAACGGTACCCCGATATCCGGAAGAGAGGCAACCCTGCGCACAGTATCTTTGAAAAGTGTCCGGTCACCTCCCAGATCAACGAATTGCTTAGGGTACATATCACGAGAAAGAGGCCAGAGGCGTGTTCCACTGCCACCACAAAGTATAACCGGATGAAGCATATCAATATCCTTTAAACTCATTGAAGTGTCACATTCATCATAATAGGAAAACACTAATCGTCAGTATTAGTATCCCATCCTTTTATGAACGCAACGTTAAAGAATGACGGGGGAAATGCTGTCCCACCTGCCGGAAATCCATCCTCTTTCAATCTTATAGCCGGAAAGATTCCCGCAGAATGGGAATCGTCAGTGCCGCCGTCTTTTCCCATGAATACCTCGCGGCTAGCTCCTTTCCTGCAGCCCGTTCCACGCTATCTATCCGCTCCTCGGCATATTGCAGCAAAGCCTGCCTGAGCTCCTCTTCAGAATGAGGATCAATATAGGCAACATGTTCTCCGCAGGTTTCCCGCACCGGAGGAATATCCGAAGCAATGACGGGCGTTCCGCAGGCTAGTGCCTCAAGTGGGGGAAAGCCGAATCCTTCATACAGAGACGGGAAAACTAATGCCGACGCATGGTGTGTTACAGCGCGGAGTGTCCTAGAATCAACCAGCCCCGTGCAATGGATTCTTCCGGGGACAAGACCTTCAATGGAAGCCCCGTCAAGCCCGGTGAGAAAACCCTCCTTCTTTCCGAGCAGAACCAGATGCTGGGGAATACGGTCCGCTACCCAAGCAAAGGCATGGCATAATGCCAGCAGGTTCTTATGCGGTTTGAGATTGCCCACAGCAAGGAAATAAGGAAAGGAAAACGGAGGCGCAACACCGCACGGCTCAAACCACTCCTGTGCGATGCCGAGCGGCGTCACAGCCGATTTACAACGAGGTATGCCGACGATACGCTGAAATTCCCGTGCCGTGAACGTTGAATTAAAAAGGAGGGCTTTTGCCCGAACTCTGACCCCGGAAAACAACACTCGGGCATAACAACGCTGGAGACGTCCGAAAATTTCCGGTAAAGTAAGGTGAGCAAGATCATGTACCGTAACGACAAGAGGGACTGGTGCCAGAAGCGGAATGGCATAATGCGGCACCCAGAGCCCCTGCGTCCCCCGAACAAGAAGAGGCAGTTCCTGTTGTTCCTGGAGGCTGTATATTCTGGAGGAGGCCCGGACAAAAACGGCATTCCCCGGCAGAGGAAACGGCAGCGGATTGTTCCCGATGAGCCTGAACGAAACATGCGGAAAAGCCATGATGCAGGCAGGAACAAGATTCCGGATATACTCGCCGATACCGGACATTTCAGCCATCCGGCAGTCAATACATATTTTTTTCCCGTCGTTCATTCTTTTCGATGCATCACAGAGTGGGATTACAGGGTTCTCTTATATTCCTCGATAATATCGGCAGGCTTCCCAGTTTTCACGACAGAGCCGTTGGCAATCCATAAGATGAAATCACATTGTTCAACAGTCGTCAGACGATGGGCAATGATAATAACAGTCAGCGTATTCTTCAGGGAATGGATGGTTTCCATGATGGACGCCTCCGTCCCCTGATCGAGCGCGCTGGTTGATTCATCAAGGATAAGGACCTCAGGATTGGCGTACAGCGCGCGGGCGATGGATACCCGCTGGACCTGGCCGCCAGACAAGCCTGTACCCTGCTCCCCAATAGGGTATTCAATCCCGCGTGGATCCTTGTCCACGACATCAAGCGCCGCCATGCGACAGGCTTTCCAAACACGCTCTTCATCGTACGGCTTACCCCACTGGCTGAAGGCAACATTCTCCGCTATGGTCCCACCCATAATATATGGAGTCTGGGGGACATAGCCGACGCGAGAACAATAGGCGGAAAGCTGTGCGTCATTGAGGGCAGCACCGTCAACACTGACCCCCCCCCCCTGTGCCCGCATGAGCCCGCTTAGGATGCCTACAAGCGTACTCTTCCCCGCTCCGGACGGGCCGATAATCCCGACCTGTGCGCCTTTCGGGATAGTTATGCTGATGTCCACAAGCGACGGCCGTTCCGCATTGGGATAGCTGAATGCGATATGCTTGAGTTCAATGGCTTTTCTGAATTGAAAATCTGGATCAGGCTCAGGCTGCGGGGGCAGATTCTGGGTCTGTATGTTTTCCAGACGCTCAAGGCAGTTGATGGCCATGGGGCGCACACTCCGGACGACGACAAGGCAACCGAGCGAACGGTTCAGGATAGGCAGGATTCGCCATGCGGCAAGCATGACCATTGTGACGACGCTGGCAATCTGCGCCATGTTGGCATCCTGCGTCCTAATCAGCAGCCACACCGTTGTTGGGATAACAGCGAATCCGAATATTTCAAGAATCCATGAGGGGATGGGGGGGGCAATGGTCAGAAAAGAACGGGCGCGCACGCCGGAACGGCAGGCCTCAATGTATTTCTGAAAAAAAACAGGTTGCTGCCCGTAAATCAGGACTTCCCGAATGCCGTTCATGGCGTTGAAGGTTGTCTTGTTCTCTTCGGCCGAAGATACCGCGACCTGCATCCCCGACCGATCAATGGCATTCTTCATCGTCTTGTAAACGGCATAGGAAATCAGCCCAGTCGCAAAAAGGCAACCGATAATAACGCCAGGGGTCGCTGTGATAAGGGCAAAAAACAAAGCAACGGCAGTTATTGCATATGTATAGACATTCAAAAGGTTCACCAGAAGCTGGCTCAGCTGGCTTTTCCAGCCGAGAGCCTGAAACATATCTGAACTGTTACTTGAAATATGCCACATATAGTTGCTGTTCAGATAATGATTCATTATTCGGCTTCCGGAAAAAATGGCAACATCTTCGCCTATGCATGAACTTTTCCATCCGACAAGCGCAGAAAGCATATTCTTAAGGACTGTCAGGATGACGACTCCCCATGCAGATATCAATGTAAAATATCTAATATCTTTACATTTTTTAGCAAGTTCAGGGAATTCAGCCATAATCCATTTCACATTCGGATCATCCAGAATTATCTGCGGTGCCGCGACGCTCATCCCCATAAAAGACATGGATAGGATAGAAAGTACTTCAAAAAGGGCAAGAATAAACATCAGAAAAAAGAGTATATAAATACGAGTCCTGATGGAACGAGGCAGAAGATTCATAATCCTCGTTACATCAGAAATAAACAGTTTCTTGGCGACACTCACAAATACTCCTTAGAATTTCCAGAATAGTTCGGAGATAGTTCTTCTGTCAATTTTTTCAATGACGCGCGGGATAAACGACATTCCTTCCCTCAAGCCTTCTTCAGAAAATAGCGAGGTCTGATTCCGCAGACCATATTAATTCGTCAAAATACTCGAAGCGTTTTAAAGTTTCAACCACTGAATCCACATCCTGTTTTCCAAAGAAGAGACACGTCTCCTCTTCCCGTACGCTGTTGAGCATCCCCCCTCTGGCGATGACAGGGCGTCCTTCCGCAGCGGCCTCAAGCAAGGTAATACCAAAATACTCCTCGACCGGAGAACAGGAACGCGAGCAGCCAGCGTACAGGGCAGGAAGCACGGCAGACGGCCCACACGTCAGCCTGCCATTTTTTCAAGCCGATCCGCTTTGTCCCTTCACCAGATACGATGAGCTGCCGACCGGGGCTGTGCAGGCTTTGACCGCCAGATCGACACGCTTATAACTGACAAGCTCTCCGAGGCACAGATAATAGCTACCAGCTTCAGGTTGTCCGGGAAGAGTTTTCAGCAGGTCGAGATTAGGCTTGGAAAAGGCCGCGACATCCACAGGTGGATGGATGACGGTTACTTCTTTCCCCCACCACCGTCTAATCCGCTGCTGTACCGTATGGAAATTGGCGATGACGTGGTCAACCCACTAGGCAGAAGAAAGCTACATAGACGGAGCCTACGAAAAAGCGACCGCATAAGCAGCCCCGTCAGCGGGGCCGTGGATTCAAGATAGTCCTGATAAAAATCCCAGAGGTAGCGCATAGGGGAATGGCAGTAGCAGATATGCATCGTGTCGGCCCGGGCGATGACTCCTTTGGCTGGCCTGAATTCACTGGAAATGGCCAGATTATAGGAACTGCTCGAGCACCAGCGACATAAGAGGCAGAATAGTTCTGATAGCGGTGTACACTTCCGGGAAATTTCTGGATGAACGTGGTATGGATGGGGTGCGATCGGATCGGCTTTGACAGCACCTCGCGGCGCACGACATGGGTATAAATGTCCGCCTGCGGGAAAAGTCTGCACAGGGATTCAACAATGCGTTCTCCGCCACGCATTCCGGTAAGCCAGAAATGAATAATGGCTACCCGTAATTGCGAAAAACCTTTTTTGCTCATAGTGTGCATCCTTACACAACCGCTATACGTCGGGCATTACTTCCGTGCCTCGGCAACGCGCTCCGGAAGTGACGCGAGATAACACCATAACCAGATTTCTTCAAAGGTGCCACAAAATTCAGCAGTTGTTCAGTCTAAATATACCCTTTCCGCCAGACGATTTCCTCCAGACAGGGACTTGAGCCCCTGCCATGTTTCGATGGTCTGCACAAACGTGCCCGCAGCCATGATCGAATCATGAGGCCCGTATCAACCATGCAATGCCGCGTCCCATCAGACCACATGGGCTTTCTGGCCCGGAGGTAGGTGAGGTAGGTATTGTTCACATCCATGATTCCAGATCCCCACGAGCGGACGGATCGAGCGGGTGATGCCCACCAGTCCGAATCATAAAAATACAGCCCCATCACGGCATAATAGGAACGGGGGTGCTGCGGCTTCTCCTCCAGCGACAGGACTCGCATGTCGGCGTCGAACTCTACCATGCCGTAACGCTCCCTCACATGGTAGTAGAACACCGTCACCCTCTCTATTCCGCTCCCGTGCCCCACAAGCAGTTTTTAGCCCGTTCCCCCCAAAAATATTGTCGCCAAGAGTAAGGCAGATATGGCTTCTACGAATGAAATCCGCCGTCAGGAGAAACGGCTGTGCGATTCCTTTGGGTTTCGGCTGGATGACATACTCAAAGGAACAGAATCACTGGCTACCGTTTCCAACGGAGTTTGCGGTATGCCACATATCCTCAGGGGTGGTGATGATAGCGATTTCACGAATCCTCGACAGCATGAATACTGACATAGGAAGTAACTCATCGGTTTGTTATATACCGGCAACAACTGCTTACTGACGCTCAGCTGCGGGATACCATATCCGCCCCTCACTGTGCCTTACCAGCCCTTCTTTGAAATCCTTTGTCATACGCAGACGCACCATCCAACGTGGCGGAATGGGCACGGTTTCCCCGGTATGCGAATTACATCCGAGTGTTACCGCCCCATTGGTCACGGGGAGGATGACGAGGCATCATCGACAAGCTACTTTTCGGATTAACGTAGACCACCAGCATTAGGCTCTCGGCTTCCGCAGAGGTAACATCCAGCATTTTCGCGATGTGTTGAACATATCTTTTTTGTCGCCTTTATCGCCATCTGTTCCCCCACGACCAGGCTGACAATATCAGCTAAAAAAACAAAACGAGGCCTTCTGCCTGGAAGCTCTCTGAGATCATGCTCACACGAGAATCTCCACTCTTCCGGTGGACCGGCTCAACGTTCGTTGAAGTTCTGGACGATCACGCACGCAGAGTCAACCGTTTTCTGTACAGCAGCCAGCTCCAGAGACAATGTAACCGTCCGCACCATATCCAGTTCCCGATTGGGAGAACAAAAAGATATGCAATATCAGTCCGCCAGATCCATATCTGTGGTCAATTAAACACAGGTGGGAAAACTCACCTCCCCTCATCCGCAACAACTCTTCTGCCGCTCTGCGCGGCGGGGACGCGGGTGAAAGGCGACGAATCGACCATAGCCGATTCTACAAAGTTATGTTGATTTAACCATAGACCAAAAACAGTTTAGGCTCAAACTTTTTCAATCTGTCTTCATCCTGCGAAGAAAGCAGGACAGTGTTCGTCACCTGCCGTCTCCTACGGAACAGCATCCACCCTGCTCCCCTTCTCAGCAACTTCAGCCTCTGTGCATAATTTGTCCTGATTCAGCTGCGGTACTCCCCCCTCTGGACGTTCTCCACCCATGCCCTGTTGTCGAGATACTACTGGCACCATCTCGCGCAGGCCGTCTTCAAAACGATGCACTGGCTACCAGCCGAGTTCCGTGCTGATCTTCGTACTGTTTGAGATCAGCATAAGTCCCTTCACCTTGAGGGCCGGAATTTTCAAGGATGGTACAAACGCCTTTCACAACCTCCAGATTCGTCAGTCAGAATGACCGACGATGTTACAGGTCTGTCCTGCCGGATTCAAGCACACACTGGACGGTAGTGCAGAGATCCCCGGCATACAAGCCAGCCACGAATGTTGGAGCCAGTTCCATACACGGCAACGGCCTGCAGACCAGCGTATTCAGAGTCACTAGCGAGATGTGTTTTTCCAGGAACTAACGAGGTCCGTAACTGTTGGAACAGTTCGTGAACAACGTGGGGAAACCGCAGTTTTCGTGGAAGGCTCGAATAAAGTGGTCGCTCGAAATCTTTGAAGCGAAATACGGACTGTTCGGGCTGCAGGGGGGTGACTGCCGTGAATACAGGGGATCCGATTGCAGCGCGCCGAATAACGACCGAGAGCACCCACCATCCAGGGCCTGTGTCCGATGAGAATCCGTGAGAGAGCTACGGGCATGCAGTATTCCCCGGTCGTTGCCAATGCCTTCCTGAGTCTATATCATGTCTGTTTCATTGAGGCTCTTCGTGATACCCGGCTGAATGCATCACTGACACGGTTGTGGAAGATTTTTCCGTGGAAGTGGAGTCCCGGTCATATAGGAGCTGTGTACGGTGTTCATGAAGCTCATTGATGCGAAATCGACCTCGACAGCCCACCATTTCTGACCGGATGACTACAAACAAAGAAACTGATGACACTTGGCCCACCTTCCTGCCGTTCCATTCGAAATAACCTGAACGTTTACTAGGCAGTGTCGTCACAAAATTTTGCACCATAGAACGATGCAACGCACCTAGACTGCTGCGAGGAAAGAAGAGCTCCTTTTGGCATAACGCGTGGCAACAGCTCGCCACTGCTTGAGAGACAAAAAAGTATTCTCGATGATATGACGTATGTATAAATATTTGTCGTATTCAATGAGAGAACGATTTCCTCGCTGAATGGGCGGTATTACGGCCTGCACATCGTTTTCCTTCAGCTGTTCACGAAATCTATGGACCCTATAGGCCTTATCCGCAAGAACGAACCGGGCATCTATACCTTGAATGAGTGGGAAAGCCTGACCGATATCAGAACAGGAACCCGCTGTAATAATGATTCTGACCGGCATACCATGCGCATCCACGGCCAGATGTAAGTGTTGAGCCCCTTTTGTGCGGCTCATGTCCTGATTACCGTCTTTTGCCCCTGCTGCATAGGCATGTACCTTGCAGTAATGTGGAGTCAATTATCAGCCACTCAAAATCCGGCATATCCATCAGATTTGCAAGGACATGTTCCCATGTACCTTTATCACGCCAACGACAAAAACGACGATGAGTATTTTTCCAGCCACCATATTCCGGTGGAAGGTCTCGCCATGGAGCGCCTGTCCGTAAAATCCAAAAGATTGCATTGACAAAAAGGCGATTGTCTTTGACTCGCCCACCCCAAGCGCCACGTCTTCCGGGCAAAAGCGGAGCTAACAAACTCCATGCATGATCCGAAATATCATGACGATGCATTGCAGAACCCATAAGCTCCTCCATAGAGAAGAATACATGAATTCAATGTGTTAATCAACTCATGACGACACTGCCTAGCTAGCCACATTAAAAGAAGGGAGTACCGGTTTCTGCTATCCCCCTCATAGGGACGGCGACTTGCCCGGTTCGGCGTGATAGCGTATCAGTCCAACCATATTTAATATGTCCAAACAGATATGCAACCGTATTCGATGACTACAAAAAATTTTATGGTAACCATCTTTGTTATCGGCGGTGCGGGGTTCATCGGCTCCTGTTATGTCCTTGCCCGATGTGCGGTCAGAGGCGATTATCAACCTGGACAAGCTCACCTATTCTGCTAATCCCGAAAACGTGGCCTCGCTGTCCGGCAATCCTCGGCATATTTTCGTGATGGCGACATCGACAATGCAGAGATTGTGGAGCATCCCTTCAATGCCTATCGGAACGACACCGTGGTCAACTTTGCCGCCGAAAGCCATATGGACCATTCCATTCTCGACTCGGAAGCCTTTTTGTGTGTACCAATGTCCTCGGAACCCGCACGCTTTTGCGCACTGCCAAAGCCTGATGGAATGAATTGGACGCCAGCAAAAAAGCCGCAACATCTGAAATCCAGCTATGCCGTGGCCGGGCTCTAATTCTATGACCAGAATGTCGTGGACATCAACGCTCAACCTCCCCTTCTGCACGCGGCGAACTGGAAATTACGGATGTGAACCGAGTTTATCTTGAGGCGGGCAATTTGCATGTGGAGCTGATGGGCACGGGATCGCTTGGCTGGATGCAGGGACGTACGATTCCCTTACGACGGCGGGAACCTTTGTGCAGTCCATCAAAACGCGCCAAGGGCTCAAAGTGACTTGCCTTGGGAAATCGCATGGTGAAAAGGATATATTTCGACTGAACAACTGCTGAATCTTGCGGCTCCGTTGAAGAAATCTGGTTATGGCGATTATCTCGCGTCACTTCCGGAACGCGTTGCCGAGGCATGGAAGTATCAGACAAATAACGGTTGTGTAAGGATGCGCCCTATGGGCGAAAAATTTTTTCGCAATTGCGGGTAGCCATTATTCATTTCTAGCTTACCGGAATACTCGGGGGAGAAAGGGTTGTCGAGTCGCTGTACAAGATGCTCCCGCAAGCGAATATCTACACACATGTCGTGTGTCCCGAAGCCCTGCCCCAAACGCTGCTCGCGCATCCTATCTATACGACGTTTATCCAAAAGCTTCCCGGAAGCATCAAGCTCTACCAGAAATACCTTCCGTTGATGCCCTTAACGTTGGAACAACTCGACTTGTGCGGTTACGATTTGGTTATTTCCAGCGAATCCGGTCCCACCAAAGGCGTCATCACAAGGGCTGACACGCCACACATTTGCTATTGCCACTCCCCGATGCGCTATCTCTGAGATTTTTATCAGGGTTATCTCGAGTCTACCAGTCCGGCAACGCGTTTTCTCATGTGCCTGCTCTTCCATCGCCTGCGGCTATGGGATTATGCTTCGGCCCAGCGGATCGATCACATCATCGCCAACTCTCAGGCCGTACAGCGTCGGATCAAACGTTGGTGGGGGCGAGAATCCACCGTCATCCATCCACCCGTGGATATCTCCTCCTTCGCGACCCCGGATATATCACAGTTGGAAAAAGTGTTGGGACATCCCGAAACCGGAAGCTATTACCTCTGCCTCGGACAGCTTGTCAGTTACAAACGGGTAGATCTCGCGGTACAAACCTGTATCGCAACTAAGCGGAATCTCATTGTTGCTGGAGACGGCCCGGAGGGGGAAAAAGCTGGAGGAGATGGCGGGCCCTAGTGTTCGCTTTTTGAGACATGTGCCTAACGAGGCTATTCCCGCTCTCTACGCGGGATGCAGGGCTTTCCTTTTTCCCAGCGAAGAAAATTTTGGGATTACTCCGCTGGAAGCTTCTGCGGCAGGCCGCCCCGTCATCGCCTATGGAAAGGGTGGCGTACTGGACAGCATAATCTCAGACAAAACCGGTTTATTTTTTGAACAGCAGAATATCGACTCCCTAATCACTGCATTTGATGATCTTGAGACTGCCGAAGACATAGTTGGAATACGGACAGGCTGAAGGCCCACGCACAGAGTTTCTCGAAGTGCTCTTCCACGAGCGGATGGGGCTTACATTCGAAAAGCGGTTGAAGATACAAAGTAACACGCTTGTGCGTCCCACAGAACAATTCATCAGTACGTACATATTTACAAAATATTTTAAAACATTACATCAGGCTGCACTGAATAAATGTATTGCAAAGAACAGGCTCGGGCATTCTGAACTTTTTCATAATGGAACAGGGCTGTTACTGTGGGCTATCGCCTAGTATGCCCCAATCATGCTGAGTTCCTCACTCAGCCCGTTTTTCTATGAAGTACCGCCCCATTTTTCAAAATATGGCGGATGAACCTCCAAAGCTCTTCCGCCGCTCAACGGTAAAAACAAACCGCCCCCGCTCAACTCCCTCCAACTACTCTTCCTTCAGCTGCCTTCCCATGAGGGCCTGTACCGCCTCGCGGGGCGCGAACCCCTCATACAAGACGCTGTACATGGTGCCGGTCACGGGCATGTCCACGCCGAGGCGCTGCGCCAGCCGGTGCACGGCCTGCGTGGTCTTGACCCCCTCGGCCACCATGCACATGGATGAGGCGATGTCTTCCAGAGACTCTCCCGCCCCGAGGCGAAGTCCGACCTGACGGTTACGGGACAGATCGCCCGAACAGGTGAGCATAAGGTCCCCGAGCCCGGAAAGGCCCATAAAAGTCGACGCCCGCGCCCCAAGCGCTACACCGAGGCGGCTTGTTTCCGCAAGGCCGCGCGTGACCAGCGCCGCCCTAGCGTTCAGCCCGAAGCCGAGGCCGTCGCTGAGGCCCGCGGCGATGGCGATGACGTTCTTGATCGCGCCGCCAAGCTCCACGCCCGGCACGTCCGTACTGGAATAGGATCGGAACCACGGCGTGGCGAACACTTCCCTCAGCCGCGCCCCAAGCCGCTCGTCGCGGCAGCCGAGCACCACTGCCGTGGGCTTGCAGGTCGCCACCTCAAGGGCGAACGACGGCCCGGAAAGGACGGCGTAGCGGTCCACGAATCCGGGCAGCTCTTCCCGGACCATGCGCTCCACCGTAACCAGCTCGGAAACTTCGATTCCTTTTGCCGTATTGACAAGAACGCAGTCCGGGGGCACAACGCCCGCCAACCGGCGAAGCGTCCCCCGCATGGCTTGGCAAGGGACCGACAGGACCAGAATGGAGACGCCCGCCAGCACTTCCGCCTGTTCCGGACCGCCCGTGTCCCCGGCAACAGCCCGGATGCCCGGATGCAGCGGTACGCCCCGCAGGTAACGCGGGTTCTCATGGTGCGCGTTGATGTGCGCGGCCTGCTCCGCATCCCGTAACAGCAGCGCCACCGAATGCCCGGCATGGGCCAACAGATGGGCCAGCGCCGTCCCCCAGCTTCCGCCCCCGAGAACCGCTATCGAAGTTTTGCCTGACATACACTCTCCCGTGGAAAAATCGGTGGAAAACCGCCGGAACGGGCCGCTTGCTCCGGCTTGCGGCCCGGGCGGATTCAACATACAATGCCCGTTATCGTTTCCTAAAATCATCCTATGAGGCTTTTACCATGTATCGCAATACAAAAAACGTTCCTTACTATGTGTTCGGGCGGGGATCTCTGGCTCAGCTCGGCGACTTGCTGAAACCCCGCCGCGAAGCCGTGGACGGTCCGGTCGTCTATTTCGTCGACCACTTCTTCCGCGATCATGAACTGATCGGCCGTCTGCCCATGGAAAAGGGCGACCAGCTCCATTTCGTCGACTCCAGTTCCGAGCCGGAAGTCACCCGCATCGACGCCTTCAAGGAAGCCGTATCCGCCGCCGACAGCCGCACCCCCTGCTGCGTCGTGGGCATCGGCGGAGGGAACGCCCTCGACACCGCCAAGGCCGTCGCCAACCTGCTCACCAACCCCGGCAAGGCCGAAGACTATCAGGGCTGGGAACTCGTCAAGAATCCCGCCGTCTACAAGATCGGCATCCCGACCCTTTCCGGCACGGGCTCCGAGTGCTCCCGCACCTGTGTCCTTACCAACATCCCCAAAAATCTCAAACTGGGCATGAACAGCGACTACACGGTCTATGATCAGCTCCTGCTCGATCCCGACCTGCTCGCCACCGTTCCCCGCGACCAGTATTTCTACACCGGCATCGATACCTTCATGCACTGCGTCGAATCGCTTCAGGGCAGCTACCGCAACGCCATCATCGACGCCTTCTCCGTACGCGCCGTGCAGCTCTGCGAGGAAATTTTCCTCTCCGACGACATGATGAGCGAAGAAAACCGCGAAAAAATGATGATCGCCTCCTACATCGGCGGCATGGCCGCCGGGAACGTGGGCGTCATCCATCCCTTCTCCGCCGGGCTCGGCGTCGTCCTGCATGTGGCCCACGGCCTCGGCAACTGCCTCGCCCTGAACGTCCTTGGGGACATATACCCCAAAGAATACAAGCAGTTCCGCACCATGATCGAACGGCAGGGCGTCAACCTGCCCACCGGCATCTGCAAGGATCTCACCAAAGAGCAGTACGAAGGCCTCTATCGCGGCTGCATCGTCCACGAAAAGCCCCTCACCAATGCCCTCGGCCCCGACTTCAAGCAGATCCTCACCAGAGAAAACCTCATCGAACGCTACAAGAGCATCTAGCGGGAGCGCCTCCGGCGGACTTGTGCCCGCGAGGGACCATGCGGCCCCTTGACCCGCTAAGCGGGGAGACGGAGGCCCCCACCGCCGCGTCAATTGTCCCGAAAAACATAAGGGAACCCGAAGCGGCTATACCGTTTCGGGTTCCGCACTGGGCAATCAGAGACAGGACATCTTATGGACATCAAAGTTAATTTCAGCGGACGTGCGATCAAGTACACCGAAGACGAGATCGCTGTGGTCGTGGAAGCCATGCGGAACGCGGAACCGCTGACGCAGGGCAAGCATCTGCAAGCCTTTCAGAAGGCGTTCGGCGAGTACATCGGGGCCGAGCATTGCTTTGCGGTGATGAACGGCGTGTCCGCGCTTGAGCTTTCCGCGCAGCTCTGCAACTTCAAGCCCGGCGATGAAGTCGTCATCCCCTCGCACACCTTCACCGCCTCGGCCTACCCCTACGCCAAGAAGGGCGCGAAGCTCGTCTGGGCGGACGTCGATCCCGTCACGCATGTGGTCAACGCCGAAACCATCGAAAAGTGCATCACGCCCAGAACGAAAGCCATCGTCGTCGTGCACCTGTACGGCTACGTGGCGGACATGCCCGCGATCATGGAAGTGGCGAAGCGGCACAACGTGCTCGTCATCGAGGACGCGGCCCAGTCCATCGGCGCGGACGTCGACGGCATCAAGTCCGGCGCGTGGGGCGACATGGCAATCTTTTCGTTCCATTCCCACAAGAACCTCACCACGCTCGGTGAGGGCGGCATGCTGGTCGTCAAAGACCCGAAGCTCGCCGCGCTGGTTCCCGCCCTGCGCCACAACGGGCACTGCGGCTATCCCGAGCCCCGGCCCAACTACTGGACCCCCGCGATGGGCAATGTGGACATGCCCATGCTCGACGGCGACATGCTCTGGCCGAACAACTACTGCCTCGGCGAAATCGAGTGCGCCCTCGGCGTCAAGATGCTTGAGCGCATCGACCGGATCAACGCCGAAAAGCGCGCCCGGGCCATCCGTTTCATCGACGCGCTCAAGGATTACCCCGAGCTGGAGTTCCTCCGCGAGGACACCACCCGCCACAACTACCACCTGCTCGCGGGCTGCATGAAAAACGGCAAGCGCGACGCCTTCATGCACGCCATTTCCGAAGAAAAGGGCATCAAGTGCGTGGTGCAGTATATCCCGCTCGACCGCTACGATTTCTACAAGAAGCTCGGACTCGGGGAAGCCAACTGCCCCAACGCCGACGCCTTCTTCGACGGCCAGATCTCCTTCCCCTTCCAGCACTGGCTCAGCGAAGAGGACTTCGACTACATGGTGAAGTCCACCCGCGAAGTGTTGGAAAGCTTGAGGCAGGAAGAGGAATTGTGAGAAGATTGGAGGGGGCGGGAGGGCCTTTCTGAAGAAAGCCCCTCCCGCCCCCTCC
>ENA-UEYL01001786-UEYL01001786.1-human-gut-metagenome-genome-assembly--contig:-NODE-1786-length-17493-cov-15.633383_pt1 | contig 17493 bp, 14 predicted proteins | sample MGYA00242941_ERZ507946 | MGnify/ENA primary metagenome ERZ507946 (study PRJEB26167, sample SAMN06115482) | human gut metagenome | host: Homo sapiens | place: China:Guizhou | collected 2015-03-11...
TATTGCAATTGCAAGTATTCATGGACCTTGTTATAAAGGCGAGCGGACGGAAGAGGCAATCACGGCGGCATACCTTGCGGCAATGGAGAATCCGCTGATTCACATTATTGGACATCCGGATGACGGAAGAGGCCGCCTTTAAGGCGCATTACCTGGCCTTCGTCAATGCCAACGCGACGTTTCTCTTGCCGGCGGATTTCACGGTGGAGGTCCAATATAGCGGGACAAGCCGCCTCTATTCAGGGAACAGCGAGGTCGATCCCCGCCATACGATCAATTTGAGCGTACGCAAGAAGTTTGCCGACAACCGTTTCCTTCTGACGGCTTCCGCCAATAACATTTTCGACCGCCAACAGTCTTTCGTCAGCCGTATCGACGCCTACACGACTTACAGCCGGTACGAAAGCGCCCTTTCGGGACGGACTTTCAAAGTATCCCTCACGTGGAACTTCAACAGCGGGAAGAAAGTGAAAAAGAGCAAGATCGAAAGAAGTTCGGCGGACGAAAGAAGCCGTCTCAATGAAAAATAATTATCTTTGAATTAATAAATTACATACGAACAAAATAAAAAACAAATAAAGTCATGGAAGACAGAAAATTAAACGAAAAAGAGAGTCTGGAGCTAATAGCCAGGATGATTAAGGAAACCCAGGAAAACACAGCCCGCTATGCCGCCTATCCACGCCTGATATGGGGGTACACGACGGTCCTTGTCGCAATCGTCATTTGGTGTACCTATTTGCTGACCGGCTCATACAAGGTGAACTATATATGGTTTGCCCTACCCGCTATAGCCGGTCCCTTCACATGGTTTTTCAGCAGGAAAAATGATAAAAGAGGGATAAAGAATTATTTAACTCAAGAATATAAAAGTCCGGGGAACTTATACTTCGGACTTTTAATCTGTATCTATTTTGTTTATGCCATAGAAGCTACCTTTCGTGTAGCCATAAATAATAGTACAGCAGCTGCGATAATAATAGACTTTGGATCAAGGCTGGTAGTGCCATGATTAATCATACCGATAAATACTTCTCTTATTGTTCCCCAAGCTGCTTCCAATCCGCCTAACCATACGAAAAGTACGGCAGCCACAGTCATTACGAAAGCGCTCCAGATACGAGCCAGGCGATTACTACGATCGGGTAAGTGGTGCATGACACGGCGACTGAATCCGTTATCTGCTATTTCCTGCTTGTTTTCTGCGAAGAAATCGCGCAAGAGCTTATCATTGTCTATTTCTGTCATAACCGTTTTGTTTTAAATACGTTGCTAATTTTTCTTTCCCGCGTGACAGATGGCTTTTCACTGTCCCTGACGGTACTCCTACAATCCCTGCAATTTTGTCGATACTAATGTCCTCCATGTAGAACAACGTGATGCAGGTTCTTTCCACTTCTTTAAGCATTTTGAGTGACTGGTAGACATCCATTTTTTGCCCGATATTCTCCTGTTCGGTGCTGTTGATGGCGTCTATTTCTCTTGTATCCAAGTCGGCTGTCTCTTTCCGGCTGCGAATATAATCATAAAAAACATTATAAGCAATACGATACAGCCACGTAGAGAAACTTGACAAGTTCCGGAAAGAGGCAATGTTCGTATACGCTTTGATAAATGTATCTTGCGCAAGGTCGTCACTCAATTCGCTGTCGCCGCAAGTCAGGTTCAGGAAGAATCGCCGGATGGGCGACTGATACTCCTTCACCAACTGGTCAAAGGCCCTGGTGTTCTTGAACACCACGACCTGTGCGACTAACGATATATCATTGAGTTGGCTCATTTATTCTCGTCGTTCTTTTCTTCGTTTACTCCTTTGTCTTTCTCTTCGGATTCGGAAGGGATGATTTCGAAACTATCGGTTCTAACGTTATTCGGGTTCTTTTTTTCATCCTTATTACCCGTATACATCCGGGTAGCATTTGCGTCTTGAGTCTGTTGTTTACTACCGATAATCCATTGTCCGATACCCATGAATGTAACGAGTAAGCCGATAGCTCCAATTCCGAATTCGCCGGTGATTGCCCAGAGGAAGATGAAAAGACCGATACCCGTAAAGGTGTTCTTGATGCCTTGTGAACGCGAATCGACTGTTTTGTTTTCGCGGATAAACTCTGCCGGAAGCGGTTGGCCGGCAGCAAGTGCCTGTTCGGCAAGGCGATAACGTGCTTTCCGGTTTTTATAACGGAAGAAGAAGATTACAAATAGAATGAATACCGGAAATCCGAATACAGCAATGATTGCAATGATTGCTACCAGAATACCTCCGCCGGCACTAACATTGTGGAAGGGGAAATCGCTGTCATCCGAATCGAATGTGAAGCTGGCTTTGCCATGAGTGGTGCTAACATTACTTGAGTTTGCATTTACGTCTGCAGAATCAGCATCTGCTGTGTCTACACCAATCACTGTGACAGCAGTATTGTTCGTATTTGCTTTATTGTCTTTGGTCACAGTTACTTTTACTTTCCCGATGGAATCACGAACAACGGTGGTCTGGGCAACAGCCAGTGTGCAAGTGGTCAGTACAACCATCAATGCTAATAGAAAATTTTTCATATCAATAGTTTTTTAATTTATTTCTTTATCTGTTAGACGTAGTTAATATCATAGAAAGTTGCAAAGAGACGAAATATTTTTGATATTTGCGGAAATTAATAAACGAAAGATGGAATTACCTGCTTCTTTTATAGACTACACCCGCGCTCTATTGGGCGATGAAGAATACGACAAACTGGCTGTTGCCCTCCAACAGGAACCACCGGTTAGCATCCGGTTGAATCAATTGAAAATCAATCATTCTTTATCGGATAAAGTACCTTGGTCTTCCGAAGGATTCTATTTGGAGGAGCGTCTCACTTTCACGTTCGATCCCTTATTCCATGCAGGCTGTTATTATGTTCAGGAAGCTTCTTCCATGTTTGTGGAGCAGGTACTCCGGCAATATATCACGGGACCGGTGAAGATGTTGGATCTTTGTGCGGCTCCCGGTGGAAAATCGACTCATGCCCGTAGTGTACTTCCCGAAGGGAGCCTGTTGGTAGCCAATGAGGTAATCCGGAATCGTTCGCAGATTCTTGCTGAAAACCTGACGAAGTGGGGACATCCGGATGTGGTAGTGACCAATAATGATCCGGCAGATTTTTCGGCTTTACTCTCTTTCTTTGATGTGATTCTTACAGATGTTCCCTGTTCCGGTGAAGGTATGTTCCGTAAAGACCCGGTAGCTGTGGAAGAGTGGAGCCCCGAGAATGTGGAAATCTGTTGGCAGCGCCAGCGACGGATTATTGCAGATATCTGGGATGCGTTGAAGCCCGGAGGTATTCTTATATATAGTACGTGTACATTTAATACAAAAGAGGATGAAGAGAATGCACGTTGGATTCAACAAGAGTATGGGGGCGAACCATTAACTGTGCAGGTGCAGGAGAATTGGAATATAACAGGAGATCTTTTGTCAGATAAAGGGGATCATTCTAAATCTTCTATTCCCGTTTATCATTTTTTCCCTCATAAGACGAAAGGTGAAGGCTTTTTTCTGGTGGCTTTTCGTAAGCCGGAGACGGAAGAAGAGATTCCGGTATCTTCTTTCGCGAAAGAGAAAGTTTTCAAGAAGAAGGATAAGAAAGGAGCAGCAGCATCTGCTCCTGTATCGAAAGAACATCTGAATATGGCTAAAAGCTGGTTGAATGATGAAAATTCGGACAAGTATTTTTTATTGGCGGAAGGAACAAATATCCGGGCTTTTTCGCAGTACTACACTAATGAATTGACGATGATGAAGCAAAGCCTGAAAATCGTGTCGGCAGGGATTGAGATAGGCGAGGTGAAAGGAAAGGATTTGATCCCTAACCATGCGTTGGCAATGTGTACCTCACTTTTATGCCGGGAAGCATTCGCTACGGAAGAAATAAGTTATGAACAGGCCATCACATATTTACGAAAAGAGGCCATTACCTTACCGGTAACAGCCCCTCGTGGATATGTTTTGCTTACTTATCGGCATATTCCTCTCGGATTTGTGAAGAACATCGGCAATCGTGCCAATAATCTTTATCCGCAAGAATGGCGCATCCGTAGTGGATACTTACCGGAAAATATACGCATCTTATCAGAATACGTTACTGATTAAGGCAGTATTCCCGCAGGTATTTCCTGTTGGGAAAGACTAAAGCTAAGCTGTCTGCCTTTTCCGATTTCTGTGCCTTCAGCTATTTCTTCCAGCGTGTAGGAAGGAGGAGGTGCAGGTGATGTCCGCGTTTCTCCAATGGGCGGAGTGTTCCAGTTCAGATTTAGGCTTTTATCCAACCGATGAAATAAGTACGAGTTTCCCCATATTATGAATTTATGATCGGAAACAGGTGTTGCCATATCTTCCGAAAAAGTGAGGGTTAGTGTCATTTTCTTATCGTCTCCTTCTTCTTTTTCCAGTTTGTAACTTCCTTGGGTTATTAATTCAAGTCCGGATGAAAAGGCGGTCTGTTCTCCTTGTTTGAAAAAATAAGCATCCCGTGCGTGGTTGTTAATCAGAAAAATGTCGGAAATACCGGGTAGAAGATTCGCATCTCCGTTGGGTAAGTTAGACAAGTAGCTGCGTAGCAACTCCATATTTTCGTAATTATCGACCACCTTGATTGGTAAAGTGCAGGTTTCTTGTGTGGCGTTGTCTGTTACTGTCAGATAAGTCGTTCCGGTGAGGATACCGGTTACATAAATCATACGTCCGGCAGGTACTCCACTCCAGCCAGTTTCAGTTCCGGCACTTGCGATGCGTGTGTCTTTCACTGCAAGTGAGTAGTCACCATTTCCGCTTTCCAGGCCGAGGTAACGTCTGCCACCCATAGGTACTTCGTATTCACCGTTGTAAAAACGCAGTGGATTGTCGTCATCATCTTTACAGCCACTTAGTAGCGTAAGGATGCAGCATAACATGAATAAATAGAAATGTTTAGGTCTCATAATTCAGATTTTATGTTCGTTGCAAATGTAATGTATTGTTTTGAAATATCCAGTCGGAATTTGAAGAAAAAGAGAGGAGATATATTTAGGCACGAATTACACGGATTAACACTGTTGCTTTATAGTTATGGCAATACTAAAGACCGTGAATTCTGTGTAATCCGTGCCTAATTTATTATATAAACATACTTATATAACTTAAAAATAGAAATTAGTATGTTCAGCGTAACCCATACCTAAAGGGTTTTTATGTACTATTTATAGCTTGCTTTTGTAAATCCGTGCCATTGCCTTTTGGTACTGATTTTCCAATTGCAGATAATTTTGATGACTTTGATAGATCACCGATACTTCAACGAAGTACTCGATCATACTAATTTGTCCACCTGTCAAAGCTTGTTTCAGCAATGCCAAATCTTGTTGAGACTGGAAAGTCTTGCTATATTCTTCCATTGAAGCATGCAGCGTTTTCGCTTCCCGGTAAAGTTGTGCCAATTCAGATTCCACTTGCAGTGTAGCATTATCCTTTTGCAAGTCGATGTTGAGTGCCTGCGCTTTAGCAATTTTCACCTTATTCCGATTTTCGAAAAGCGGGAAGGAAAAGCCCACCACTACACCGTTGAAAGGCACACCAGTCTCTGTATTCCGACGGTAGCCAAGTTCCAGTTTCGGCAGCCACTGGGATTTATTGACAGCAATCTGTTTACGGGCAACGAGGCTCTCGTTGCCTAGTGCCATTAAGGTACGGTCTGTAGCCATGACTTCCGATTTCAACATTTGGTAATCGCTTGGGAACGGTATAGCCGGATATTGGTTTTCTTCGAAAACCACCGGAATATTACCATTCAGCGTATTCAGTTCCTGCTGCTTATTGCGAAGTGCCGTTTCGTTCAGAGACGCTTCCGTTTTGACATTCAACAGTTCCAAGTTGATTTTATTGGTTTCGAGAGCATTTGCATCCCCTGTTTGGAGACGTTTGGCGTACATTTTAGCAAGTTCTTCCGCATTGCGGAGACGTTCCTCCAAAATATGCTTTTGCTGACGAAGCATGATAATGTCCAGGCAAAGTTCTTTTGCCTGTAACAGTTTCTCCTGACGAAAAACATCCGACTGACTGTCAAGAGTTCCGGCTTTCAGACGGTTTAACTTGTTACGTGTGGCGTATAAACTAGGGAAATCAAAGCTTTGTGAAACAACCAGCTCACCGATTGTTTCGCTTTTATCTTTTGCTCCCCATAGATGCGCGTAAGAGAGAGTAGGATCAGGCAAGTTATTATCCGTTTTGGCTTCCAACTTCTGCGAGGTAATCAGTTGCTCGTTTGCCTGCAACTCCTTATTGTTCGTTTCGATATTCTTCAATACCTGTTCAATTCCGTTTTGGGCTTGCACTTCGCCTATGGTTAAGAAAAGAAGTGCAGCGCTTATGGTCATGATTTGTTTCATTTCTAATTTCTTTATTTATTACAAGCTATTGTTGATAGATACTTTATGATAAGGCATCTATTTGTTTGACACCGGGGAACGACCCGTTCCTCACCGAGAAACACTTGTTTCCTCACTGGGGAACGATGGTTTTCTCACCGAGGAAAAATATCCCTCTCTACAGGCTTTTCTGGGCCTTTTTCCGATGCATCATCAGATAAACAATCGGAACGATAAAACCGTTCAAAAAAGTAGACGTTAATAATCCTCCTAGAATCACTTTTGCCATCGGACTTTGAATTTCGTTACCGGGCAAGTCGCCGGCAAGTGCCAATGGAATCAGTGCCAGTGCAGAAGACAATGCCGTCATTAAAATCGGATTCAGGCGGTCGAGAGAACCTTGAATCACACTATCATATACATTCAAACCTTCTTCCTTTTGCAAATGATTGTAGTGGCTGATGAGCAACATACCGTTACGGGTCGCAATACCGAATAAGGAAATGAAACCGATGATAGCCGGAATGCTGACTTCCCCTGTTGTAATCACCAAGGCAAAGACACCACCGATCAATGCTAGCGGAAGATTCAGCAAGATAACCCCGGATTCTTTCACGCTGCGGAACTCATTATACAACAACAGGAAGATAACCACTATACTGATAAATGAAGTCAACGCTAATGTCCGGCTGGCAGCCTGCTCGCTTTCAAACTGTCCACCATACTCGATATGATAACCTTCGGGTAATTGTACCGATGTGTCGATGCGTTTCTGAATATCATTCACGACACTGCGCAAATCACGATCGGCCACATTGGCGGAAATGACAATTTTACGTTTCACATTCTCGCGGTTGATCGTATTCGGACCCATGGCCGATACCACTTCCGCTACATAGCTCAAAGGAACTTTTCGGCCGTCGTTCGTGTCTACCATCAGGTTACGGATTTTCTCCATCTCATCCCGGGCATCATCCTTCACTTTTACAATCAGGTCAAAACTCTTCCCCTGTTCATACACTTGTGAGATTACTTTTCCAGCCAAAGCCACATTCACATATTCTGAAAATTCCAGCAGAGTAATACCGAACTTAGCCAGCATTTCCCGTTTAGGCTGTATTTTCAGCTGCGGACGTTCAATCTGTTGTTCCACGTTCAGGTCGGCAACACCGGGAATGTCACTGATCGCTCCTTTGATTTGATTACCGAGTGAAAACATCTTATTCAGATCGTCACCGAATAACTTGATAGCGATATTCGCTTTCGTACCCGATAGCATTGCGTCGATACGGTGGCTGATCGGTTGTCCGATTTCTATGTTTGCTCCGGTGATCGTACCTAATTTTTCACGTACATCAGCTACCAGTTCACTGCGCGAGCGGTCTTTCAATTCGAACGGAGCTTCTATTTCAGAAACATTGACTCCTAACGCATGTTCATCCAATTCAGCACGTCCCGTTTTCCGGGCTACCGTTTGTATTTCGGGAATTGTCATCAATAACTCTTCGGCACGATGTCCCATTTTGTTGCTTTCTTCCAGCGAAATACCTGGCAGAGAACTGATATTGATAGTAAACGATCCTTCATTGAACGAAGGAAGGAAGCTGCGTCCAAGTGTGAAAAACACTCCGAGGGCAACTACAAAAAGTCCGATTGTACTTCCGAGAGTCACACGTTTATGTGCCAGTACCCAAGTCAGTGCTTTTTCATAAATCCCTTTCATCCAGCGGGCAACAGGAGCTTCTTTCAGTTCCTTGTTCGTCTTATTGCTTCCTAATAGATAAGAGCAGAGTACCGGAGTTAGTGTCAGGGCAACTATCGTAGACGCAAACAGGGCCACGATAAAAGCAACACCTAGTGGAACCAACATTCTGCCTTCCATGCCGCTCAAGAAAAATAACGGAACAAAACTGACTACGATAATCAACGTTGAATTAAGGATAGGCATGCGCACCTCTTTCGACGCATTGAATACCACTTCGAGCGTACTTAGTCTTTCTGCTTCCGCTTTCAGGCGGTTCTCCCGCAGTCGTTTATATACGTTTTCCACATCGACAATGGCGTCGTCTACCAATGAACCGATAGCTATCGCCATACCTCCAAGACTCATGGTGTTGATTGTCAGCCCCATGTAGTGTAAAGTCAGGATCGAAACGAGCAGGGAAAGAGGCAGTGTCACCAATGAGATCAGCGTAGTACGTACATTTGCCAGGAACAGGAAAAGCACGATGACAACGAAAATACCTCCTTCAAAGAGTGATTTTTTCACATTGCCGATGGAGCTTTCGATAAAGCGGCTTTGACGGAATATGTCCGTTGAAACTTTTACGTCCGGCGGCAGATTTTTCTGGAGGTCTTTCAGAGATGCTTCCAGTTTGTCCGTCAGTTCCAGTGTGCTGGTAGCCGGTTGCTTGGTAACAGTCATCAGGACGGCAGATTTGCCGCGTTCTGAAGCAGTACCCAGTTTCGGAGCCTTCGGGCCGATGGTTACGTTTGCAATATCTTCCAGCGTGACAGGGAAGTTATTCACTGTCTTTACTACCGCTTTGCCAAGTTGCTCTGTTTTCGAAGTGGAGAGTACACCACGTACAATATATTCATTTCCGAATTCATAGAGCACACCTCCATTGGCATTTAGGTTCATATCCTGTGTTACAGCCATCACTTCTCCCATCGAGATGCCGTAATGACGCATCCGTTCGGGATCTAGCTGAATCTGGTATTCTTTGATATCTCCTCCGAGCACAGCCACTTGTGCCACTCCTCCGGTAGACAGCAGGCGTGGACGGATGGTCCAGTCCGCAATCGTGCGAAGATCGAGCATGGAAGTGGAGTCGGCAGTCAGACCGACGATGAGCATTTCGCCTAAGATAGAAGACTGTGGTCCAAGAGTCGGTTTGCCGACATTGACCGGCAGCGATTCGCTGACCACCGCTAATTTCTCACTAACAATCTGACGAGCGAGATAAATATCCGTTCCCCAATCAAATTCTACCCAAACAACGGAAAATCCGTTAGTAGAGGAAGAGCGGACACGGCGCACACCCGTAGCTCCGTTTACGGCAGTTTCAACAGGAAAAGTAACGAGTTGTTCAACTTCTTCCGCAGCCATACCGTTCGCTTCGGTCATGATTACTACCGTAGGTGCATTTAGGTCGGGGAATACGTCTACTTCCGTATGCATGGCGGTATACGTTCCCGCAATAAGCAGGAGGATGGCCGCACAAACTACCACCAGCCGGTTGTGTAGGGAGTAATGTATAATTTTATTAAGCATGATATTTCATTAATTGAGAGTTATAAATAACTTGATAGATGCGCCGCACAAAAAAAACGGTTGCGACGCCTAGTCTCTTTAGTGTTCGTGGCTGTGTGCCGGGATTGCATTGCTTGCGCTTGCCAGTCGAACCTGATAAGCACCCTCGGTCACTACACGGTCGCCAGCCTTTACACCAGTTAGGATTTGAACGCTTTTGCCGTTGTCGGCTCCTATCGTTACTTCCTGTTTTTTATAACCCTCTTCGTCCAGTTGCAGATATATGAAGAATATGCCTTGTTCCTCTGTCAGCGCGGTGCGCGGAAGAGAAATCACGTTTTCCATTGCTGAAGAAAGCAGGAATACCTCCACAAATGAGCCGGGAATCACTTCCCCTTTGTTGTCGAACTCAAAAGTGACAGGCACATAAAAAGAATTGTCTCCGGCAGCTTTTCCGAAAGAGAGAAGTTTACCGTTCAATGCTTTCAACTCGTACACCTGATTATTATAAGGAGTCTGGAAATTGGCGGAACTGATGGTGCGGAGATACGGGTAATACTTTTCCGACACTTCGGCACGGAGGAAAAGACGACGGTTCTGCGTCACGCTTACCAGCGGTTGTCCGATTGTCACATAGTCACCTTCTTTCACGAGAATACTTTTCACATATCCGGCAATAGGAGCCGTAATGCTTTGGCCGATAGCCGAATGATTCTTGGAAAGAGCTTCGTAACTAAGACGGGCGTTTTCGTAACTTTGCTCCGCTTGTGCAAAATCCTTGTCGGATACGATTTTGTTTTTAACAAGCTCCTTCATACGTTCGTATTCCTTCTTGGATACCTCGTAGGCAATGCGGGCACGTTGCACCGGATCACCATCGGCGATATTCTTTGAAGAAATAGTGACTAGCGGAGTGCCGCTGCCGACGCTCATACCTTCCGTTACTTTTCCACGGAAAGATACCACGCCGGCTACTGTAGCTACGGCAACCGATTCATCCCCTTGAGCAGCCAGCACCTGTCCGCTGGTTTTAATCACTTGCTGGAAAGGTGCAGGTTCAATAACGCTCACCTTTACACCGGCTGCTTCAGCTTTCGCTTTCGGAAGAATGATTTCATCACTGTGGGCTTCGGCAGCTTCGTTGTATTCATCGGCTGCTTCATGATTGTGTTCTCCGCTACATTCGCCTTCATGGGAATGATCGGGTCCTTCTGCCTCGTGATTATGTCCTTCCGCGGCATGATCGTGTTCATCGTGTGTGTGTGTGACGGTACTATTATTACAGGATCCCAGCACGAATAAGCCCAGGATTCCCACGAAAATAAGTTTTTTCATAATGATATTTTCCTACTAAATTTTACTGTTTTCTTTTTACGCTACAAAGATAAGGTAGCGCAGATGCAACTAATTTGCATTTACGCTTTTACGCAAAAACAGAGTAGGGAGGGGCACGAAGAGAAGTGGTACGATGAGTATCCGTACCATGCAGAGAGTCTCGGTAAACATAATAGTTTTTAATCCGTTTCTCTTGCGGTCGTAATAAATGCTCGATGATTACATCCGTGAATAAGGTAGCGATGAATACGTAATCCGGTCCGCTATCCGTATGTATGGATGGAGTGGGAGAGTAGAAACGAGTCATACATTCACTGCTGCAACATGAGTCGTTTCCCGGGTGATGATGATGCGTGGGACATTGCTGTTCTACAGGCAAGTCCTGCTTCATGCAAATCATTCCGTTGGGGTGATGATGATGGGGAATAACCGCTGCCACCAACATAATAATGTTGATAAAAAACAGCAGAGTTACTATAATTCGTTTCTTCCCTTTCATCCTTTCTTTTAGAGGTTATCCGCTTTTCAGAGCTTCAAAGTGCAAATATACAAATACTTTTATTTCGCCTGTAGCCGATACCCTCTTTTTATTATTTATTATTTCTTTTCCAGTTCTTGCAACGAATCCATTTTCTTCTTTTCGAGGAACTCATAGATACCGCAAAGATGTTCCGTCACCTTTTGATTACCGAACTCATACACCTTGGTAACCAGCCCGTCAAGGAAGTCACGGTCGTGTGAAACGACGATCAGCGTACCATCAAAATCCAGCAATGCCTGTTTTAGAATATCTTTCGTTTTCATGTCCAGATGATTCGTCGGCTCATCTAAAATCAGGAGGTTGACAGGTTCCAGCAATAATTTAATCATAGCCAGACGGGTACGCTCTCCACCCGAAAGCACTTTGACCTTTTTCATCGATTCCTCGGGACCGCCAAACATAAACGCTCCCAGCAAATCACGAATCTTGTTCCGGATATCCCCTTTGGCTACATCGTCAATCGTTTGGAAAACCGTCAGGTTTTCATCCATCAGCGAAGCCTGATTTTGAGCGAAATATCCAATTTGCACATTATGTCCGAGAGTCAATGTACCGTCATGCTCAATCTCCTTCATGATACACTTCACGAGCGTAGACTTACCCTCACCGTTCTTACCAACGAAAGCTACCTTATCACCACGCTCAATCGTCAGATTAGCATTGCGGAATACCACTTTGTCTCCGTATGTCTTTCCAACACCCTCCATGATGACCGGGTAACTGCCCGAACGGGGTGAAGGTGGGAATTTCAGTCGCAATGCAGAAGTATCCTCCTCGTCCACTTCGAGCAATTCCAGCTTCTCCAGCATTTTGACACGGCTCTGCACCTGCAACGTCTTTGAATAAGTCCCCTTGAACCGTTCGATAAACTCCTTCGTTTCAGCAATAAACTTCTGCTGCTCGTCATAAGCCTTCTGTTGCTGTTCGCGGCGGTCCTTGCGCAGCTGCAAATATTGCGAGTAATTTACCTTGTAATCATAGATACGTCCCATCGTCACTTCGATGGTGCGTGTTGTAATATTATCCACGAATTTACGGTCGTGACTAATTACAATGACCGCTTTTCCATTATTAATAAGAAAATCCTCCAGCCATTGAATAGATTCGATATCCAGATGATTCGTCGGCTCATCGAGCAAGAGCACATCCGGTTTCTGCAACAGCAATTTGGCGAGTTCGATACGCATTCGCCATCCACCGCTGAAATCACTCGTCTGGCGTTGGAAATCTCCTCGGGTGAATCCTAATCCAAGCAATGCCTTTTCCACATCCTCTTCATAATTAGTAGCATCGATTGAATAAAACTTCTCGCTCAAGCTGGACACTTCCTCGATCAGCGCCATGTAACTGTCGCTCTCGTAGTCCGTCCGTGTTTCAAGCTCCTTGTTCAACTTTTCGATCTGCGCTTCCATCTCATGAAGATGTGAAAAAGCCTGTGCCGTTTCGTCAAACACTGTTCTTCCGTCTTCCGTCATCAGATGTTGAGGCAGGTATGCTACTACGCGATCTTTGGGTGCGGAAACTTTTCCACGTGTCGGTTGCCGTGCGCCTGCCAAAATCTTCAGCAGCGTACTTTTTCCAGCCCCGTTTTTGCCCATCAGAGCGATGCGGTCTTTTTCATTAATTACGAAAGAAATATCACTAAATAAAGCAGTGCCGCCAAACTCTACGGCTAGTCCGTCAACAGAAATCATACTATTCTTTTAAATTGAGGCGCAAAGATAGCGAAATATATGAATATTTTTTATACCTTGCGGGCTGAAAAGGAAGATAGCTCTAAAAAAACAGATAAAAAAAACAATATATAAGCGATATGGAAAGCGAACAAATGAATGAATTCAGACCTTTAATTTTGGTAGCTGAAGACGATGACAGCAACTTTAAATTAATCAAGGCTATCATAGGCAAAAAGTGTGATATCGAGTGGGCTAAAAATGGCCAGGAAATGGTGGAGTTGTTTCAGCAACACCAGCAAAGAGCCAAAGCAATGCTAATGGATATTAAGATGCCGGTGATGAACGGATTGGAAGCAACGAAGATAATTCGTGAATCTAACACAGAAATTCCTATTATCATGCAGACGGCTTATGCTTTTAGCTCGGATAAGGAAAATGCAATGAATGCAGGAGCAACTGAAGTATTAGTGAAACCTATCACCTTGGGTATTCTCCGCACTACGTTGAGTAAATATTTACCCGATTTGCAGTGGTAAGATTGATTCTTACGAGATTTTTTTTAGTTTATTAAAAAAGTGCTTAAGCGTTAAAAACGTAAAAGCATGGAAAAGAAGTATGATTGGGTAGAAAAATGGTATTACTCTAACTTCATCTAATGCATTTGGATAAAATAAAATAGGCGAACCTCACGGTTGGCCTATTTTTGTTCGTCTCTGTTAATTTGTTAGAGTACAGAAACGACTCTATGTAAAGTCTCTCTTTTGAGAGATTTTAAGTTCATTATTTGTTTCCGCCAGCCCACCATACGGCCTCGCTATATACGTACTGTCCATCACCGAAAGCAGCTTTCACTTCAGGATTTGCCAATACATCGTCTGCTCCATAACCGAAGCGCAATGGGAATTTACTGCTGTTCTGCGGGTTTTTCAGTACAATGAAGTTTTCTCCTGCACCTTTCAGACGGCGGTAGTCATTATAGGCTTCCAGTGATTCGCCGGATGCGCCGAAGAAAGCAAGATACTTCTGTATCATTGTCTCTTGCAGAGGGTTGGCATCGAATAACGGTTCCACTTCATCCGTGAAATAGGCTTCTGCCACATCTGCACCCAAATCGCTGTCACCATCATATATCCAAGTGTCTGCAGCATCTATAATTGAATTTCCCAGATTCTCGAATCCGGCAGTGACTGCATCTTTCAAAGCAGTCTTAGCTTCGCCCAGTCTGCCTCCCAAACGGCACAATGCTTCTGCTTCAAGGAATTTCACTTCGTGATAGCTGATTAAAAGAGTAGGAGCCGACATAGCCCATGATATCATCGACATACCATAATTATTCTGCAACTCTTGCGGAGTTCCGTTAGGAGCCGCTTTGATGCCTGCGATGTCCGTAGCTTGCGTAGCTCCGTATCCATAAGTGATATATCCGGTAGGATCAGGTTCCAGGAACGCTTGCGGTGCTCTGGGGTCATTGCGCTCAACGAACTTTTCAATCAGACTTGCACTAGCTGCTAAACTGTTGCGGCTGTAGCTGAAGGACCAAAGCGGATTCAATTGCGAATCAGCATCGTAAACGGCCAACTTACATTCTTCACTTGCGTTGGCAAATGATTTGCTCACATAAGTAAGAATATTCTGAAGATCTGTAGTCTTGTTGGCACTTTTATTGAGCAGACGCATTGTATAACGTGCTTTTAACGCATAGGCCGTTTTAAGCCACATACTTGCCTGTGTACTGGTGTTTGAACCATAGATCAAGTCTTTAGAACCGACTGCACCGGATAAGCCCGTATCTTTGGCAGTACCGTTATTCAGTAGAGTGATGGCATCATCCAGGTTCTGCATTACTTCCTGATAGATACTTTCCTGTGTATCCATTTTAGGTTGCATATACATCGGTGTACCGTCCGGATTGAGGATACCTGTCTGGCTATACGGTGTGTTTCCAAACACATCGGCTGCCACAGCTCCATTGTAGGCGAGCAGGATTTTAGCAATCGCTTCCGTCACTACGTTTCCTTTTTCCGAAGGATCTTCTTCGCATTTCTTGATAACGATTTTAGCATTCTTGATATTTGAGTACACGTTGATCCATGCATTGTTGTAGGTAGTAGCCGTTGTGGGCTCTCCGCTGCGTACTTCCGCGCGGTAAAGCTGGTTGGATATACCCGTTTCATGTTCTATGTAAACAGAAGAATAGAGCGAGAAATCCCCTCCTACAGTGCTGAATGCAGTACTTACGCCTAAGTCCGTAATTAAGAACTTAGCGGGCGCATCCAACGGATTGTTAGGGTTTTCATTGATTTTATCCATTGCGTCTTCCGTACAAGCAGAAGCAATGGTAGCAGTCAAGAAAGAAACTGCCAGCAATTTTCCTATTGATTTATATTTTTTCATTGTCTTGCAGATTAAAATTTAATGTTGAAACCAAAGCCGAAACTAGCTGTCTGCGGCATTGAATAATCTTCAAATGCTCCTGCCATGTTGTTGTTACCCTGACTGGCTTCCGGATCGAGGTCAGGCAATTGTGCCCAGATCAGAATGTTTCTGGCAAATGCGTTTACAGAAAGTTCAATCGAACGTTTTTGAAGAATTTTGTAGTTGACAGCCACTTCACGCAGTTTGATGAAAGAGTTGTCATATACAGAAGATTCGTCGATGTCGTTCAAACGGCTGTAATATACCTGTTGTGCGTTTGCACCTGTGATGGCGATATCGTTTTTAGTTCCATCAGTTTTGTAGCCGTCAAAGATGATAGTACCATCACGGTTTTCCGTTCTCTTGCTGACACCATAGTAGTCTGCCAGTCCGGTTGTCCTACTATACATCTGACCACCCTGTTTCCAATCGAGCACTGCGCTGATTGTACACTTCCATAAGCGTAATGTGGTGTTGAAGCCCATCAGGAAGTCCGGAGAAACCTTACCGATAACCTGTGCTTCACCAGCGATAGGTAAACCGTTTTCGTCTACCAGACGATTACCATTCGCATCTCTCTTGAAGCCTACACCGTAGATGACAGGGAATTTCTCACCTGCTGAAGCGCGTACCTGCGGAGTAACGTATCCTCCCAGAGAGATATTCTCCACACCCGGTGCCAGTTCATCTACGTAGTTGTCGATCTTCGTCCAGTTGAATGCAAAATCCCAGTTGATATTCTTCGTCCGGATTGGATTGAAGCCAAGAGTGAATTCATGCGTGTTGGTATGAATCTTACCACCGTTGGTGAGCAGTTTGCTAGCACCGGTAGAAGAAGCCAAAGGCACTTCAAAAATCTGGTCTTTAACGTTCTGGCGTGAGTACGTATAACTGAATGTGATTAAGTTATCGAGGAAGTTCACGTCAGCGCCCACTTCATACGAACGTGTATTCTGCGGTTTCAGTTTCGGGTCGAAAATCGTGTAGTACGGAGTATAGGCGGTAGTACCTTTCATCGGGTACATGATTGGAGTTAACGTATAGAATCCACCTCCATACGTAGGAGTAGAGTAGTAGTTTTCAAGGAAATCACCTGCTTGTCCTACTTCCGCATACGATACTCTCAATTTGGCGTGATTAACTATATTGTTTTTCAATGCATCTAATTCCGTCAGGATAAAACCAGCCGAAATAGAAGGATAGAAGAAAGAGCGGTTGTTACGTGGCATATTGGATACATAGTCCTGACGTCCGGTGAGGGTCAGATAAAGCATATTTCTGTAAGAAGCCGATACGTTACCGAAGAATCCCACCGTACGGTTTTTCCATGTCTCTTCCTCTGTCTGTTGAGTAGTGGCGTTGTTGATGTGGTTCCATCCCGGGAAGTTGTAGTTCGTACCATATTCATAATACTTCTTTCTGTTACTTTGGATAATTTCGTTACCCAATACAGCATTCAATCCCCAGTCCTCGTTGATGCGCCAGTCATAGTTGATGGTCAGCAAAGAGTTGTATGTAGCGTTCGTCCAGCCGTAGTTTTCGATTTGTCCGCGACCGCCACCCGTGTTACTACCGTATCCGTAGCTGTCTACATAGTGAGTGGTGTAAGCATCCACACCAACCATGTATTTCGCGTTCAACTTGTGGTTCGTTGTGCCGAAATCAGTCTGATAGCTTGCATACACATTTCCGAAGAAGCGGTTGGTATCTTCCGTAAATTTGTTGTTTTCCATCGCCCAGTAAGCGTTGTCAAAGCTGCCACGGAAAGAATTCTGTGTGTACGGGTTACCGTCTACGTGACTTGGAATACCGGCCAGATCATAGCTGGGAGGAGCTGCGTAAACCGTTCTCAACAGACCGTTACCGGAAGTCACTGCCTTGTCGATAGAAGT
>ENA-UEYL01001799-UEYL01001799.1-human-gut-metagenome-genome-assembly--contig:-NODE-1799-length-17392-cov-3.905111_pt1 | contig 17392 bp, 19 predicted proteins | sample MGYA00242941_ERZ507946 | MGnify/ENA primary metagenome ERZ507946 (study PRJEB26167, sample SAMN06115482) | human gut metagenome | host: Homo sapiens | place: China:Guizhou | collected 2015-03-11...
CATGCTTTTCAATGGGGTTTGGTGAAAAATCATACTCGTCGTCCGGTGAGGCGTATCCAACGCAATGAGCGCAATCGATATACAACCAATGAAATAAATCTCGGACAAAATCTTCGATATCGTTTGCTGTTGGTTTCATGTCTATCCCCCCTTGACTTTGTACCATCATCATAACGGACCGAGGACAAGTTGTGTAGGACTATTTTTGTCGCATGCAATGTGAACAGGGGAGATGAAGGCCGAGAAATTGCTCCATGACAAGAATAGACCTTTCCAATACATTCCAATCTGATTATAATAGTATATATCCTATTTAACAATCACTCCGGGGGATCGATATGAATAAAGTGCGGCTGAACCAGTTGTTCTCCAACTATATAGAAAAGTTTGAGTACATCAATAATCCAGATAATAATGAGACATACAAATGGGCGGCAGTTGAACAATACCGTGAGTCTTTCAACCTGGAAGCACCCGATCTACCTGGAATGCTTTATGAGGCGTGGAAGGCCAGTGAAAACCTCATCGACAGTGCCAACCAGCAGCCCTTCTATGCTTTGGTATCTTACGCAAAGGAAGAACCGGAGACCGTTCGGAAAATGTTCCGGGATCTCTTTGCTGATGACGGTGAAAATCTCGCGGAACGGCAGGAGAAGATCATTGCATTCATCCAATCGAGCGAAGAATTAAAGGCAAAATATGCGCCTGGGAGCTGGAGATATACTAACGACCAGCGCTCTGTGATGGCTTACCTGTTTTTTCATGATCCAGAGCACAATTACCTCTATAAGGCTACCCAGGCTCACGAATTTGCTGACTGTGTTGAGTTCCTCGATGATTGGGGAGCTGGCGCAAACTTCAAACTGGATGTGTATTATCGGATGTGTGATGAACTGGTAGCCGCAATAAAGGACTCACCAGCATTGCTCCAAACCCACATGAGCCGATACGAGGAAAATGCTGATCAGCTCTATGAGGATCCGGCCTATCATGTCTTAGCCTTTGATATGATCTACTCATCCCAAGTCTATAACCTCTATGATGGCATCCAGTACGATCACCCCAAGGGACCAGAAAAGAAACTCCATCGTGAGCGTATGGAAAAGGCAGCCGCACTGAAGGAATCGTATGAGCAAGCTCGTGCCGACTTTGAGTGCCTGGAAGAAATCCGGGCAGTAATCCTATCTCACTTACAGGCTGGCTCAAACATCATCCACAAGGTGTATGGCACCGGCACAATTGTCTCCATGGAGGGACAGGCTATTTCCATTCAGTTCCCAGCACAGGCAGGACCCAAAAAATTCATGTTCTTACCCTCGCTTGGCGGCGGCTTTCTGAGACTGGGCACTGAGGATGACCTCCTTGTTCAGAGCAACGCTAAGCTGCTGCAGATGGATGGGAGTTTGGAACGACGTCTGAAGAGCGCCGAGGCTGCACTGGAGCCATATCAACAATACCTATAAACCAGCAACCGCTCCCTCCGAGCAAAGGAGGGAGCGGTTTTTATACGACCTTTTCGAGAATATCTTCTATGTCGCAGCACAGAATTCTGGCAAGCATTACAAGGTATTCGACTTGTGCTTTATTGATGTTTTTCTGGCGCTGTTCGTATTGCTGGATCGTCCGGATGGGCACTCCGGACGCATCGGCCAGCTCTTTCTGGGTGAGCTTCACCTTCTGCCGGCGCAGTTTCAGGTTGGTATCCGGTTTCGCAACCCGGTATAACTCGTTCATCCGATCACAAAATTGGCGAATGTCCATCTCATGGTAGGGATGATAAAATGCGGACACTTGCCGAATGGGAATATAGGCATTGATCTCCTCAAAGGAAAGCCCTGTCTCCCATTGATAATAGGCCAGGGCCCAGCCGGTCCAGTATTCAACGCTGCGGTCAACCGGATAGTTTGGTTTGACCCGCTTTCTGCTGATGCCGGATTGCTCCAGAACATCATAGGCAAGCTCTACTCCGGACTGACCAACGATGACTGTGAAGTCACCACGGCCAAATCGATCTGCGATACCGGAGGCCAAAAAGAGGCCGTAGAACGTCTCCAGACTGTATCCCAGGTCATGCACTGCAAAGTCCAGCATACGCCCGAGGGCGGTGCGCGCCTTCTCCAGATAAACCTTATCGTAAGCGTTCATCATCGGGCTTCATCTCCTCGTCCAAAATCTGCGTGATATACAGATCGCCACGCTGCCGCTTGTTGCGCTCAACGCTGAAGTACTCGCGTCGGGCTGACCGGTCTCGCAGCATCTTTTTTGCGTACCATTCATCATGATCAGCCACTTCATAACCAAGGAATTGAATCCGATCAAATGCCTGTTTGCTCTTCAAAACGAATTGCTGCCCCAGTTTTCCCAGATGCATCGCATTGTTGAGCTGCCGATAGGAGATCGTACCGTTGATAAAGTCCTGGGCAAAAGAAAAGTAACTGTCGTCGGCGCGATATCCGATGATGGCATCCTGTGACTGATAATCTACGCGAAAAGTATTCAGGATATATTCTTTGGCCTCCAGCGCCAGTCCGGAGGGCACATCAAACTCACGGTTTTCCAAAAGCACAGCGAGCCAGTGAAGGATATTGAAAGAAGGTCCGTTCAGATCCAAAATTTTGAGACCTTCACAGTCCAGCTCATAGCGGTTGGCATACCCGTTCCGATTCTGAGCCACGCCCCATTCTTTTGCCATTTCCAGACTGTCGGTACAGTAAAACCCCAGGCCATAGTCATTATATACTTTACCATAACCAAATTGGGGCTTCTCTATGATGCTGGGGGATCCATGAAATAACTGACGGATCATACTGCCACCTCCTTAAAAGGATTATACTCCTTTGGGAGTATAAAGTCAACTTGGTTGGATACCGGGGGGAATGGTTGTCTTTCCATTGTCATTCCCGTATAATAAACTAAAAAGGAGAATCAACGCGAAAGGGGGACAATGGCTTGTGAAAGAGGAGCAGCTGATTGCCGAAGTGTTGTATGGCGAGGAAACTGCAGATCGTTCCCGATATGCGTTATATGAGAATGGTACATACATGGTGATCTCCAAGTTCGCATATCTCATCGGTGTTCCGTTCCATATCTTTGAAAATGAGCATGAGCCCCCGAAGATGGAGTGGTATGAAGCGCTTGAAAAAGATAAGAATGCCCGGATCATTCGGAACCTCTGCATGCTGCGGACAGCATTCGAGCGCAACTACCGGAACATCTTTCAGGCTATGCGGTATGATTTGAAGGGCATTGCCAGTATGCCGGAGTATATTCCGAGAGAATGTATCGATCAGCTGTCGGCAGATGGCCTTTCCATCTATCGAGCAAATGCTCAGCCCATTCAGTATATTATAGATATCAACAACCATATTGCAAACCGGATCAACAACTGCAAGAACCTTTTCCCCATCTGGTTGAATTGGTCTTACATCCGCCAACTGTTTATCATGCCAGGCGGTACAACGGAGAAAGGCGCCAAAGGCGCTGCCGCTGACTATTATGCCCATAAGGAGATTTATCCCTATCAAGTTTACATGAACTGGTCAGCTCCATCTGATGTGGGCAACATCCTATATAACGACAAGAAATTTGTCCGTCTTCTCTACGAGCATCATGAGGACTACTTCACGGACATGAGCAAGGTCACAGATGCAGGGCTCATAGCCAAAAACGGAATCTATGACTTTTTGGAGCGAAGCAGCAGAACCGCTGTCGTTGTAGACTGCGAGAATGCGGATCCCTACAAGCTCTATGCCACGCTGAACAATCTGGACCAGGCGGCACTTCTGGGGAAAATCAGCAAGATTATTTTGTACGACGATGTCCATACCACCACTGCCTGGAAGATCCTTGAGAAATTCACCCAGATCCCGATCGAGCACAATATGATCGAGCGCATCAAGGAGAACAAATCTCTGGTGGATATTCGCCTTACCACTGGAACTTGCCGGGAATTCTTTCAGAACGACACAGATTCCTTTATTTTGGCCTCCAGCGACTCGGACTACTGGGGCCTAATCTCGGCCATGCCAGAGGCGCATTTCCTGGTCCTTGTGGAGTCGGACAAGTGTGGGCCGGATATCAAGCGAGCCATGATCGATGCGGGCATTACCTATTGCTATATGGACGACTTCTGCACCGGAAACAGCGACGAGATTCGCATTCAGGCGGTTTTGAATGAGGTCAGAAAGAGCTTGGACGAAGCAGTCCATTTCAATATCCAGGAATTGTTTCAAGAGGCCATCCGCCGCACCAGGGCCGAGCTCTCCACCGGTGAGCAGGCGCAGTTTTACGATCGCTACCTTATCCCAAAACGCTGGAGCTCGAACTATAAGGGCATTGATGATCTGCTGCTCTCCTTTATTGAGCGCCGGCGGATCACGGATTCGATTTTTGGAAGGTTATAAGCAAAGGGGACTGTGTATGGAGACATACGCAGCCCCCTTTCTTACCGTATGAGAGGAGGAATTTAACCATGGAAGAGTTGAAAATCTTTTTTTCTGATTTGAATGAGGAGACACAGCAGCGTGTCCTGAAATTCTACGGCATGGCTGATCCCAAAGAGGGCAATTTCGATTCGGATATTGTCCCGCTGTTTATCCTGGAATGCTCTGAGGAGGAAATGTGATATGGGATACAGAAGCAATTTCTTGCTGACGGCAAAACCGATGACGGAAGATCTCTATCAGAGAATCAGCGATGAACTGAAACAGTATGTTCCGTACATCATGTGTGAGTGCATGGAAGGCGGGGCTGGGGTTTGGCTGAATGAGGACGATACATGGTATAGCTGCCAGAGTGATATGATTCAGCTCTCCAAAGACTTCCCAGATACTTTTTTTGAACTGTCTGTTGAAGGTGAAAATCACAACGATGACTGGAGAGCCTATTTTTCCGATGGTAAGTATCAGGTAAACGATGCTCTGCGGTTGTTCTGGCCATTTATCCCAAGCGAACTGCGCGAGGATCACTCGGACGAGGACGCTTTGGACTATGCCGGTTGTGTCAGGCTTGAGCATCTGAAAGTGACAAGGGCAGCAATTTATCATAGCCTCCGAATACTCTTAGCAAAAGACGAAAAGGACTTTCCATGGGATGAAGATTTGATCCAGGCAGCTGAGGCTATGTGCAGAGAATTCCTTACATCAAAAGGTTTTGCAGTTCCGACGGCTGAGCAGCCTGATGGCAAGCAGGAAAAAGACGGAGGAAACGATGATGAACGAGAAAAAACATGAACGCTTTATCCGCATTGTTGAGCGGCGTATGGATGTCCTGATCAACGATTTTGAGAAGTTGGGAAACTGCGCTTCCAAGGTGTCGTATGACTATACCGAAGAAGAGGTTGAGCGTATTGTGGAGGAGCTGGAACGGCAGGTTGCGCTGTTGCGTGAACGCTTCGCTGGAAAAAAGAACTTTTCACTTTCGGCGGATACCACTACACAGGGTCGATAGATAATCTGTATAGAGGCAATCACAACAGTTGCCCAAGCATAATCCAAAAGGACAAAGACGCCTGTGCTGAGCATAGGCGTCTATCATTTTGGGCCAAAGCATAGGGGAGCACCAGAATTACAATGAAAAGGCCGAAGAAAGGGGCAAGGTTCAGTTTACTTTTTCTCCATTTATATAAAGGGATATTTTATGCTCAGTCAGGAGGTGTTTCTCTTGGAACTCTACTCGCGCAGTCAGGCTGCTGCCATGTTGGGAATCACAGTACGGAAACTGGATATGCTTCGTGCCAATAGATTGATTGGCTATTACCAGCCATACCCTGGAGGGAAGGTACAGTTTTCGCAGGCTCATATTGAGAAGTATCTCCAGCGGATTGAAAAGCCGCCCAGGGCAATTACCAAGTCCAGATAGGGTGGTCACCTTATCAGAAAACAGCACGCGTGGCAGAAGCCTTGCCACGTGTGCTGTTCTATTGCATTCCAAAATACTGCATCCTTATCCAAGAGACACAGTCAGCTTACTACCATTTTGGGAGGGCACTCGTAACCTCTTTTGTAACCTCAAACGTAAAAATTAAGTTTTGTAACCTCTAAATAACCATATATATTGTGTCCAAAATTAGTCTAATGAACTATATATAGTACCACGTTGCAACGACGGAATGCGAATGGCAAAAAACAAGTTTAGAACAATTAGATAAAAAAATCCCGGAAAACCGAAGTTTTCCGGGAAAATTTGAAACATTTTAGCGCTTGGAGAACTGGGGAGCACGCCGCGCGGCCTTCAGACCGTACTTCTTACGCTCCTTCATACGAGGATCGCGGGTGAGCAGACCGGCAGCCTTCAGGGCGGGACGGTACTCCTCGTTGGCCAGCAGCAGGGCGCGGGCCACACCGTGACGGATAGCGCCGGCCTGGCCGGTCACGCCGCCGCCGGTGACGGTAGCAACGATATCCATCTTGCCCAGGGTGTCGGTGGTAGCCAGGGGCTGACGGACCAGCAGCTTCAGGGTCTCCAGACCAAAGTACTCGTCGATGTCACGGCCGTTGATGGTGATGGAGCCGGTGCCGTTGGGGAACAGGTGAACACGGGCCACGGAGGACTTCCGACGGCCGGTGCCATAGAAATAGGGCTTCTTGCTCTGATACATGATCGTCTACCTCCTGATTACTGAGCGTCCCAGAGCTCGGGCTTCTGGGCAGCGTGCTCATGCTCGCCGCCGCGATAGATCTTCAGGCGGGTCAGGGCACTGTTGGACAGGGAGTTCTTGGGCAGCATACCCTTCACAGCCAGCTTCATGGCCAGCTCGGGGCGCTCGCTCATCAGGGTGCGGTACTTGACTTCCTTCAGACCGCCGACCCAGCCGGAGTGACGGCGATAGTACTTCTGATCCAGCTTCTTGCCGGTCAGCACGGCCTTGTCAGCGTTGATGACGATGACGAAGTCGCCGCAGTCGGCGTTGGGAGTGAACTCAGGCTTGTGCTTGCCCCGCAGCAGGGTGGCGGCGGCGGCAGCGGTCTTGCCCAGGGGCTTGTTCGCGGCGTCCAGGATATACCACTTACGCTCGATGTTCCCCTTGTTGGCCATAAAAGTGGACATAGGTGAAACCTCCATTTTCGTGTGCTTATGTTGAACCACGGTGTTTGGAATAAAATCTTGGGCTCCACTGTACAAGCGGAGCGTTTTGTATTATAGTATTTGGGCGGTCAAGTGTCAACGACTTTTTTGACCATTTTTTACTGAGTTTCAAAAATCTCTCGTATTCTCACGAAATCTCCTGATATCTCTTGATATCTCACGTTCAATTTTTAAATTGTTTTGCGGGAAATGTTGTGAAACGGGGCTGTTTTGCCCGGAAGGAGACAGAAATGAACCGTATTCTATCCCTGGTCCGACGCTGTGTGGAGGACTATGAGATGATCGCCCCCAATGACCGGGTGGCGGTGGGTGTTTCCGGGGGAAAGGACTCCCTGATGCTGCTTACCGCCCTGGCTAAGCTGCGGGAATTTTACCCCATTCCCTTCGAGGTGGAGGCCATCACCTTAGATATGGGCCACGCCGACGGCCGTCCGGGTATGGACTTTACCCCTGTGGCCCGCTACTGCCAGGAGCTGGGCGTTCCCTATACCCTGATTCCCAGCGAGATCCACCATATTATCTTTGATGTGCGCAAGGAGAAGAACCCCTGCTCCATGTGCGCCAAAATGCGCCGTGGCGCCCTGCACAACGCCATGAAGGAGCGGGGGATCACCAAGATCGCCCTGGGGCACCACTATGACGACGCGGTGGAGACTCTCTTTATGTCCCTTATCTTTGAAGGGCGCCTGTCCTGTTTCCAGCCGGTGACCTGGCTGGACCGCATGGGCATCACCCAGATCCGCCCCATGCTCTACTGCGGGGAGCAGATGGTGCGCCACACCGCCCAGCGGCTGGCCCTGCCTGTGGTGGAAAATCCCTGTCCCGCCAACGGCAACACCAAGCGCCAGGAGATCAAGGAGCTGATCTACGAGCTCAACGGCCGCTATCCGGGTTTGAAGTCCCGGGCCTTTGGGGCCATGCAGCGCCTGCCCCTGCCTGCCTGGGGTCCCGTGGAGCACCGCAGACGGCCTCTGCCCGAGGAACCGGAGGATTTTCAGTAAAAATGACCGAAGAAAATTCCCGTTTTTGCTGGAATCCATGAAAATAGGGTGCTATAATGTGACGGAACGTGGAACAATACTTTGATACAGCGCGGGGGTTCTCCCGCCTGAGAGGAGTCGAATTGATATGAGCGAAGAGACCGTTTACAGCGCCAATCCGGGCAAGCAGCTGATCCGTACCGTGGACGGAGTGGACTACCAGCGCATTCCCATCAAAACCCACCTGATCACCAAGGCGGACAAGATGGAGGATGTGGTGTGCCGCTATGCCAAGGAGCAGATGCAGCCCGGCGACATCCTGTTTATTTCCGAGAAGGCGGTGGCCTGCACCCAGAGCCGCGCCATCCCCATGGAGGACATTAAGCCCCGCAAGCTGGCCGTCACCCTCAGCCGCTACGTCACCAAGACCCCTGCCGGTATCGGCCTGGGCATCCCTGAGACCATGGAGATGGCTCTCCAGGAGTGCGGCACCCCCCGCATCCTGTTTGCCGCTTTCTGCAGTGTGATCGGTAAGATTTTGGGCAAGAAGGGCTGGTTCTACATCGTAGCCGGTCCCAAGGCCCGGGGCATTGACGGTCCCACCGAGGGCACCATTCCTCCCTATGACCACTATGTGGTCCTCACCCCTGACGACCCCATGGGTACCTCCAAGAAGCTGGCCGCCGCTCTGGGCCACCCGGTGGCCATTGTGGACATCAACGACCTGGGCGCCAACATCCTGGGCTTCTCCGAGAAGGAGCCCTCCATGGACCAGATCGCCAAGATCCTGGGGGACAACCCCCTGGGCCAGTCCAGCGAGTCCACCCCCATGGGTATCATTCGCAAAGCCTGATCAAGATATTTCTTTTTCCCTGCCGCACCAGCGGCGGGGAATTTTTTGCCTTCCGGGGGAATTTTAGTTCTAAAACGGCCATAATGGGCGTAGATTCAGGGGATGGAAAAGGGGTTGCAGGCGACTTTTTCCCTTTACTGTGTTAAAAATACACAAACACATTTGTCCATCAGACGCGGAAATTTGGCGGATGCGAAGAAAACTTCCAAAAGGAGGAAGAAAATAATTTTCAGACATTCAATAAAAGCATACAAAACATGAAAAAGAAGAATATTAAAACCGGAAAAGCGCAGCAAAACTCTGAAATTTATGAAAATGCAAGATAAAATGAGTAAACTTGCAAAACGAAAAACCGGGTGCTATAATCTGGAACCACAAACAACCAAGCGCCGACGGGCCGGAAGGTGTGTTGGACGGCGTCGGTTTTCATTAAGGGAGGAATCACTATGGCGATCAAGAATGCATATCTGAACCGTGTATACCAGGACCTGGCTGGACGTTACGCCGATCAGAAGGAATTTCTGCAGGCAGTGCAGGAGGTCTTGACCTCGCTGGAGCCGGTGTTTGAGCGCCGCCCCGAGCTGGAGGAGATGGGCATTATTGAGCGCCTGGTGGAGCCGGAGCGCAGCCTGCTGTTCCGGGTGTCCTGGGTGGACGACCGGGGCAAGATCCAGGTCAACCGGGGCTACCGGGTGCAGTTCTCCACCTCCATCGGACCCTCCAAGGGCGGCCTGCGCTTCCACCCCAGCGTGAACCTGTCGGTCATCAAGTTCCTGGGCTTTGAGCAGATCTTCAAAAACTCCCTCACCGGCCTGCCCATGGGCGGCGGCAAGGGCGGCTCCGACTTTGATCCCAAGGGCAAGAGCAACAACGAGATCATGCGTTTCTGCCAGTCCTTTATGATCGAGCTGCAGCGCCATATCGGCCCCGATACCGACGTACCCGCCGGTGACATGGGCGTGGGCAGCCGGGAGATCGGCTATATGTTCGGCCAGTATAAGCGCATCCGCAACGAGTTCAGCGGCGTGCTCACCGGCAAGGACCCCAGCTCCGGCGGCTCCCTGGCCCGCCCCGAGGCCACCGGCTTCGGCCTGTGCTACTTCACCCAGGAGATGCTCCACGAGCGCAATACCTCCTTCCAGGGCAAGCGGGTGGTGATCTCCGGCTCCGGCAACGTGGCCACCTACGCAAACCAGAAGGCCACCCAGTTGGGAGCCAAGGTGGTGGCCATGAGCGACTCCAACGGCTATATCGTGGATGAGAACGGTATCGACTACCGCACCATCCAGCTCATCAAGGAGGTCAAGCGGGACCACATCAAGACCTATGTGGACTATGTGCCCACCGCCAAATATGTGGAAGACCCCAGAGGCATCTGGACTGTCCCCTGTGACATCGCCCTTCCCTGCGCCACCCAGAACGAGCTGCCCATCGAGGGCGCCCGGGCGCTGAAGGAGAACGGCTGTATCGCCGTGGCCGAGGGCGCCAACATGCCCACCACCCTGGAGGCCACCAAGTATCTCCAGGACAACGGCATCCTCTTTGGTCCCGCCAAGGCGGCCAACGCCGGCGGCGTGGCGGTCTCCGGTCTGGAGATGAGCCAGAACTCCATGCGTATGCCCTGGAGCTTTGAGGAAGTGGATGAGCACCTGAAGAAGATCATGGTGAACATCTATCACAACATCGACCAGGCCGCCAAGGACTACGGTGCGCCGGGCAACCTGGTGATGGGCGCCAACATCGCCGGCTTTGAAAAGGTATGCCAGGCAATGATCTGGCAGGGCGTGTCCTTCTGATTGGAATAGAAAAGGAACCCCCGTGCTTGCAGCACGGGGGTTCCTTTTGTACGGAGATGATTTATTCCGCGCTCTGCTTGGACTGGTCAAACAGGGCCAGCACAGAGGCGTCGGGCTTGGGGGTGAGTAGAGAGACCACCACAATGGCGATCAGCGCGCTGAGGAAGGCAGGCAGCAGCTCGTAGATAGCCAGAGCGCCGCCCATCGGGGCGATGAGGAACTTCCACACAAAGACCATCACACCGCCCACCACAAGGCCGGCCAAAATGCCCTGGCGGTTACTCCGCTTCCAGAACAGAGCGCACAAAATGGCGGGACCGAAGGTGGCGCCGAAACCGGCCCACGCGAAGGAGACGATGGCAAAGACGCTGCTGTTGGGGTCAGAGGCCAGGAAGACCGCAATAATGGCGATGCAGATAACGGTGCCCCGGGCCACCAGCATGGTCTGCTTGGGAGTAAGTTTCATGCCGAAGACGTCCTGGAGCAGGTTCTCCGAGAATGCGGAGGAGGCTGCCAGCAGCTGGGAGTCGGCGGTGGACATGGTAGCGGCCAGGATACCGGCCAGAATGAGACCGGCGACAATGGCGGCCAGCCAGCCGTAAGTAGAGAGCAGGTTGGCAATCTGGACGATGATAGTCTCGGAGGCGCTGCCTTCCAGGGTGGGGATGTGGCCGGCTTTGGAGACGCTGTTGCCGATCATGCCGATGCACACGGCCACCGTCATGGAGATGACTACCCACACCGCGGCAATGCGGCGGGACAGGGTCAGCTCCTTCTCATCCCGGATGGCCATAAAGCGCACCAGAATGTGGGGCATGCCGAAGTAGCCCAGGCCCCAGGCCAGCATGGAGAAGATGTTGATAGCGGGGTAGGGTTTGGCGAAACCGGCAACCGGGTCGTAGGTCTGGAAGAAGCTGAGGTATCCGTCCATAGACTTGGCGTTCTCCACCACGGCGTCCACGCCGCCCGCCTGGTTGATGCTGAACACGGTGATGACCACCAGAGCCACCGTCATAATGATGGACTGGATGAGGTCCATGGTGGCCACGGCGGAGAAGCCGCCCACCGAGGTGTAGCTGATAATGACCAGGGCGCCGATAATGACAGCCAGCATGTAGTTCCAGCCAAACAGGCTGTTAAACAGCTTGCCGATGGCGGCCAGGCCGGAGGCCACATAGGGGACGAAGAAGATCAGGATGATAAGGGAGGCGATGCACATAATTATGGGCCGCTTCTCCTGATAGCGCTTGGAGATGAAAGAGGGGATGGTGATGGCGTCCAGCTGCACGCTGTAACGGCGGATGCGTTTGGCCACCAGCAGGAAGTTGAGATAGGTGCCCAGAGCCAGACCGATGGCAGTCCAGCTGGCGTCAGCCACGCCGCTGAGGTAGGCCACGCCGGGCAGGCCCATCAGCAGCCAGGAGGACATGTCGCTGGCCTCGGCGCTCATGGCGGTGACCAGAGGACCGATGCCGCGGCCGCCCAGATAAAACCCTTCGGCGCTTTTCTTGCTCCGGCGGCCGATCAGCACGCCGGTGCAGATGACAAAACAGAGGTAGAGGATAATGGTCGCGGTGATAAACATCTGTGCGCTTGTCATGCAGAACTCTCCTTTTGTTTCACTTACCTGCCCTTCCGCACACACTTCGGAACGGCAATGGGGACATTATAGCATAAAAAAAGCCGGAGTAAAATGCAGAATGGTGTATAGAATAAATTCTATACACCATTCTTGTGTATTCCGACAAAATCCTTAAAAATTAAGGAAAATATAAAATACGCTTTTAAGGAGTGTTGGTAGACGATGTGCGCCGAAAGCCGCCAAAGAACAGGGGCAGCATGGTCTGGCTGTACTGGGGCAGGGAGTAGCCGCCGCCGGACAGGCACCAGTCATAGATGAGCGCCCGCTCACAAAGGGCGTATACCCGCACCAGCTCGCTCACCGTCACGTCACTGCGCAGCTCTCCTCTCTGCTGGCCCTGGGCCATGATCTGCCGCAGCAATTTATAATAGGTGCGGTTGTGGTCCAGCAGGTGCTTCTCGCCCCGGGTCACCAGTTGGGAGGAGTAGAGCCGGGCCAGCAGATCCAGGGAGATGGAGTTTTCGATCATGATGAATAGCTCCCGGTTCAAGTACATCAGCTGGTCAAAGCGGTCCTGCTGGGGGTCCAGGGTGGGGGAGAGCTCCTCATACTTCCGGTCAAAGAGGTAGGACAGGGAGGAGAGCAGGGCGTCTTTGCCCTCAAAGTAGTGGTAGAAGGAGCCGCGGGAGGTGCCCGACTCCTGGATGATCTCCTCCACCGTGGTGTCGTCGTAGCCCTGACGGTAGAAGAGGCTCCAGGCCGCCTCGATGATGCGGCCCTTGGTATCCCGGTTGTTTTTCTTGGCCATGGGGAGCGCTCCCTTCCAATATGGAGTAAAATAGAGTGAAAATGTGGGGTGCAACCGTTGGTTGCGGCCCATTCCAAGGGGACTTGGTTGCCCGGAGCGGGTCCTTCCTTTATAATAGGGGCAAAGAAAGGAGGGGAGGACCTTTGACTCTGGGAGAAAAAATCTGCACGCTGCGCACCGGGAAAGGGCTGTCCCAGGAGGATCTGGCGGCAAAGTTGGAGGTATCCCGGCAGAGCGTGAGCAAGTGGGAGACGGGCCAGTCGGTGCCCGACCTGGAGAAGATTATCAAATTGGCCGACCTGTTTGGGGTGAACGTGGACGAGCTGGTGCGGGAGGGGGAACGCCCCCAGCCGCCCAAACCGGAGACCAAAGTGGTCTATGTGAAGGAGAAGCGGGAGTGGACGGCGGCCCAAAAGGTAGGGATCTGTCTGCTGGCGGTGGGAGGAGCCCTCACCCTGCTTGGGCTGGCTTACGGCGGGGTGCTGTCTCTGGTAGGGGTGGCACTGTTGGTGCTGGGCCTGCCCTTGCTGCTGGCAAAGAAACACCCCTGGATCGCGTTGGGGTGGACATGTGTTGCGTTGAGCCTGTTGGTACTCAACCCCCATACCTCCATCACCCCCTGGGGACTGATCGGCGGAGTGCGGATGTTCCTTGCCTGCTACCCGGAACACTGGTACTATGCCACCCAGCTGGGGGTATCCATCTCGGTGGTCCGGGGTCTGCTGACCCTGGTGCTGATGGTCTTTACCTGGCGGGCCTGGAGAAAGAAAAAACAAGAAAAAGAGCTGCCTTGAGCGGCTCTTTTTCATTATCCCCAATTTTTCTGCCTCCGTCAACCGGATTCTGCCCGGCCCGACGGTTTACATCTCTTTACCCTTGTGATAGAATGATTTCCATCTTTGAAAGGGGGCGGGACTATGGCCTACCACTTTTTTCCCATGATCGCCCGCATGCGGTACATTAACCGCTGGGGACTCATGCGCAACACCGATCCGGAAAATATTCAGGAGCATTCCCACATGGTGGCCGTCCTGGCTCACGCCCTGGCAGTTATCCACAATGAAAAGTTCGGCGGCCAGGTGGACCCGGGTACGGTGGCGGTGGCTGCCCTCTACCACGACGCCAGCGAGATCCTTACCGGCGATATGCCTACCCCCATCAAGTATGACAACCCGGATATCCAGTCGGCCTATAAGGCGGTGGAGGCGGTGGCGGAGCAGAAGCTGCTGAGCATGCTGCCTCCCGACCTGAGGGGAGCCTACGACGAGGTGCTTACCATCCCTGACCCGGAGGTGCGCGCCCTGGTCAAGGCGGCGGATAAGCTCTCTGCCTATCTCAAGTGTGTGGAGGAGCTGAAGGCAGGCAACAACGAGTTTAAGAAGGCAAAGGAACAGACCTTGGCCGCTCTGGAGGAAAATACCCTGCCAGCTCTGCAATACTTTATGGAGGAGTTTCTCCCCGGCTTTGAGCTCACCCTGGATGAGCTGCAAGACAGCGTAAATCGTTGATCCATAATATTTATATATAAGGAAAGGATTCGAGACTATGAAAGCCATTGTCACTGTCATCGGCAAGGACCAGGTGGGCATCACTGCCGCCGTGTGTTCTCTGCTGGCCCAGCACAACATTAACATCCTGGACATCAGCCAGACCATTCTGCAGGACTACTTCACCATGGTTATGTTGGTGGATACTTCTGCCTGTCAGTTGTCCATCGGCGAGCTCTCCGACCTGCTGGACCAGGCAGGCAAGGAGCGGGCTCTGTCCATCCGCATCCAGCGGGAGGATATCTTCAATGCTATGCATAGAATTTAAGCAGGAGGACAACCATGCTCAATCAAAATGAAATTATGCAGACGATCCAGATGATCGACCAGCAGCATCTGGATGTGCGCACCATCACCATGGGAATTTCCCTGCTCTCCTGCGCCCGCAGCGACCCCAAGGCCGCCTGCGACGCTATCTACGATAAGATCACCCGTTATGCCGAGAATCTGGTGGCCACCGGCGAGGCCATCGAGAAGGAGTTCGGCATCCCCATCGTCAATAAGCGCATCTCTGTCACTCCCATCGCCCTGGTAGCCGCCGCGGCGGATACCGACAACTACGCCCCCTTCGCCGTGGCTCTGGACAAAGCTGCCAAGACCACCGGCGTCAACTTCATCGGCGGCTTCTCTGCTCTGGTGCAGAAGGGCATGACCCAGGCCGACCGCAATCTCATCGCCTCCATCCCCGAGGCCCTGTCCACCACCGATCTGGTGTGCTCCAGCGTCAACGTGGGCTCCACCAAGGCGGGCATCGACATGGACGCTGTGGCCCTCATGGGCCGCACCATCAAGGATCTGGCCCAGCGCACCGCTGACCAGGGCGGCTTCGGCTGCGCCAAGCTGGTGGTATTCTGCAACGCCGTGGAGGACAACCCCTTCATGGCCGGCGCCTTCCACGGCGTGGGCGAGCCCGAGCGGGTCATCAACGTGGGTGTCTCCGGCCCTGGCGTGGTGTACCACGCCCTCCAGAGCGTGAAGGGACAGCCCTTCGACGTGGTGGCTGAGACCATCAAGAAGACCGCTTTCCGCATCACCCGCATGGGGCAGCTGGTGGCCCAGGAGGCCTCTCGCCGCCTGGATACCCCCTTCGGCATTGTGGACCTCAGCTTGGCTCCCACCCCCGCCATCGGCGACAGTGTGGCCCGCATCCTGGAGGAGATGGGCCTGGAGGTCTGCGGCACCCACGGTACCACTGCTGCTCTGGCCCTCCTCAACGACGCGGTGAAGAAGGGCGGCGTCATGGCCTCCTCCCACGTGGGTGGCCTGAGCGGCGCTTTCATCCCGGTCAGCGAGGACGAGGGCATGATCGCCGCCGCCTCTTCCGGCGCTCTGACCCTGGACAAGCTGGAGGCCATGACCTGCGTGTGCTCTGTGGGTCTGGATATGATCGCTGTCCCCGGCGACACCCCCGCCGAGACCATCTCCGCCATCATTGCCGACGAGGCGGCCATCGGTATGGTCAACTCCAAGACCACTGCCGTGCGCCTCATCCCTGCCCCCGGCAAGGAGGTGGGCGACATGGTGGAGTTTGGCGGCCTGCTGGGCTCCGCCCCCGTACAGCCCGTCCATCCCTTCTCCGCCAAGGCCTTTGTGGACCGCGGCGGCCGCATCCCTGCCCCCATGCAGAGTCTCAAGAACTGACGCGGCCGCCCAATCCCCGTCGTCCTTCTCCGCGCCCGGCCTGTGCCGGGCGCATTTTTTTGCTTCAAAATTTCCAAAATCCCCCTAGGAAAGCGGCCCGCTTTGGTGTATACTGGGAGCCAGGACAAGCCTTATTTTGAGGAGGGTCAATTTATGTTAGAGCTGAATACTTCCAACTGCACCCCGTTTCTGCCCGAGGACTGGCTGACCAGCCGGCTGGACGCGCTGGAGAGCGCCCGCGTCAAGCTGGAGGAGGGCAGCGGCCTGGGCGGCGCCTACACCGGCTGGGTTCACCTGCCCCGGGACTACGACAAGGAGGGGTTTGCCCGCATCCAGGCGGCGGCGGAGCGCATCCGCAGCGACTCCCAGGCCCTGGTGGTCATCGGCATCGGCGGCTCCTATCTGGGCGCCCGCGCGGTGGTGGAGCTGCTTCACTCCCCCAATTTCAACCTGACCCACAAGGGCGGACCCGACATCTACTTTGCCGGCAACGGCCTCTCCTCCGACGCCATGCTGGAGGTCATCGAGCTGGTGAAGGACAAGGACTTCTCCATCAATGTCATCTCCAAGTCGGGCACTACCACCGAGCCGGCAGTAGCCTTCCGCATCTTCAAGGCCCTGCTGGAGGAGAAGTACGGCAAGGAGGGGGCCCGCAGGCGCATCTACGCCACCACCGACGCCCACAAGGGGGCCTTGAAGGGCCTGGCCGACGCGGAGGGCTATGAGGAGTTTGTGGTGCCCGACGCGGTGGGCGGCCGCTATTCCGTCCTCACCGCCGTGGGCCTGTTGCCCATCGCCTGCGCCGGGGTGGATATCGCCGCCCTGATGGAGGGCGCCGCCCAGGCCATGGAGGCCCTGGCCGCCCCCGGTGCGGACAACCCGGCCTGGCAGTACGCCGCCGCCCGCCACGCCCTGTATACCCAGGGCAAGAAGGTGGAAATCCTGGTGGGGTACGAGCCCTCCTTCCGCTTCTTTGGCGAGTGGTGGAAACAGCTCTTCGGCGAGAGCGAGGGCAAGGAGGGCAAGGGCCTCTTCCCCGCCAGCGTGGAGTTCACCGCCGATCTGCACTCCATGGGCCAGTACATCCAGCAGGGTGAGC
>ENA-UEYL01001800-UEYL01001800.1-human-gut-metagenome-genome-assembly--contig:-NODE-1800-length-17391-cov-19.130877_pt1 | contig 17391 bp, 15 predicted proteins | sample MGYA00242941_ERZ507946 | MGnify/ENA primary metagenome ERZ507946 (study PRJEB26167, sample SAMN06115482) | human gut metagenome | host: Homo sapiens | place: China:Guizhou | collected 2015-03-11...
AACAGCTGGTTGTAGCTGGGGATGCGGGCAAACTTGACCATGCGGAACTTCATGACCATGTGGTCGATCAGCTCCTGTGCCTGACTTTCGGTCAGGATGCCCTTGTCCAGATCGCGCTGGATATAAATGTCAAGGAAGGTGGAGATGCGGCCCACGCTCATGGCAGCGCCGTTCTGGGTCTTGATGGCAGCCAGATAGCCGAAGTACAGCCACTGGCAGGCCTCCTTGGCGTCCTTGGCGGGCTGGGAGATGTCGTAGCCGTAGGCCTCGGCCATCTTCTTCATGCCCTTCAGGGCGCTGATCTGGCGGGCGATCTCCTCGCGCAGACGGATGACGTCATCGGTCATGGTGCCGTCGCCGCAGTTGGCAAGATCCTCCTGCTTGAACTGGATCAGGGCGTCAATGCCGTACAGGGCAACGCGGCGGTAGTCGCCCACGATGCGGCCGCGGCCGTAGGTGTCCGGCAGACCGGTGATGATGTGGGTGTGGCGTGCCTTCTTCATCTCGGGGGTGTAGGCATCGAACACGGCCTGATTGTGGGTGCGGGTGTAGTCGGTAAAAATCTTATGCAGCTCGGCAGAGGGCTGGTAGCCGTAGGTGGTGCAGGCCTGCTCTGCCATCTTGATGCCGCCGTAGGGCATAAAGGCGCGCTTGAGGGGCTTGTCGGTCTGCAAGCCAACGATCTGCTCCAGATCTTTCAGGTTTTCGTCAATATAGCCGGGGCCGTAGGAGGTCAGGCTACTGACCACCTCGGTCTCCATATCCAGCACGCCGCCCTTGGCGCGCTCGGCCTTCTGCAGCTGCTGCAAAGCACCCCAAAGCTTATCGGTAGCCTCGGTGGGGCCAGCCAGAAAGCTTTCGTCGCCGTCATACGGGGTGTAGTTTTTTTGGATGAAGTCACGCACATTGACTTCTTCCTTCCAGATGCGGCCTTCAAAGCCTTCCCACTGTTCAAACTGGATCATTGGAACCTCCTTGCTCCATTACGCAGTTAGCGTTTCCTAACTAATGAGCCTTTGAAAAACCGCTCTGTCTGGGCGGTTTTCTGGGGGCGAAACGGTCTTGCGCTGCCGTCTGCGGCAGCCCTTACTACAAGGTGTAGACAAAAATAAAAACCTGCCCACAAAATCTTGCGTTATTATAATAGCAAGAACCGTTTTAAAAAGCAATAGAAAACAAGTGGGTTTTCTTCCAGCGGAAAGGCTATTCTTTGGGCAGAATGTAGAAAAAACGCCGAAACCCCGGCGGCGCGGCAACTTTGCGAAAAAAATTGCAAATTAAGGGTTGACAAGACTAACCGTCTGTGGTATCCTGTTCTCGCAGCGGTGGTTAGCTAATTCTAACCACGTTGCACCAGAAAAAAGGAGCGTCTGCAAGCGCTCCGCTCCATTCCTCCATTCCTTTCTCTTTTCTACGGGAAGCGGCAGCACGGTTTGCTCTGCTGCTTCCGGCGCGGCACCGGCTGTGTTTGGTACCACAGCCGACGCAAAGAAAACAAAAACGGGACGTGCAGCTTGACCACCTGCACGCCCCGTTTTTTGTTTTTACTGCCCCAGCTCCGCCAGCTGTTCATACAGCTGCGCTGCGCCGCCGCCGGGGTATTTTACGCTGACATAGGCGCTGTTCAGGATGCACACGCCGTCGGAGTACACCGTCAGCAGAAACTTCTGGTTTTCGGCATCATCATAAAAGCTGACGGTGACCGACTGCACCGGGAAGGTATCGTGGGTGTAGGCAGAATAGTTCTGGTTCAACTTTTTACGGCAGGAGACGGTGGAAAGCAATTCTGCCGTTTGTTGGAACGCTTCGCTGTCCATGGAGAGGAGGTGATAGTCCATGTTGTTTGTGCTGCCAAAATGCGCCACTTCCTCGGTGCGGAGCGTGCCCTGCGAGCTGGCGCGTACCAGTGCTTTCAGGTCGATGGGATGGTATAGCACCGCAAAAGCTGCCAGTGCAAACAGGATAAAAAATAAAGCGGTGCGGGGAATGTGGAAGCTTTTCATCTGCTCACCCCTCCTTTGGCGGCTCCATTTGCGCCAGATGCCGCTGGGCGATGAAAAAGCCCACGGCGCTGGCGGCAAATACCACATAATAGCTGGCGATGCGGTAGAGCATCAACACGCTCATCACCTCACCCCGTTCCAGAAAACTGCCGAACACCAGCAGAAAGGCCGTTTCGATAGAGCCCATCCCGGCTACGTTGGGCAGGGCGTTGGAGACGAAGAGCATCAGACTGGTGAGCAGCTGCACCTGCCAGAAGCCCAGCGGCGAAAGCCCCATGAACCGGATGCACAGGTAGGGCAGGCAGAACAGCCCGAACAGCTTGAGCGCCTGCAGGGCGAAAATTTTTAGGCAGCGGGGCTTATCCGCCAGCAGACGGCGGCTCTCGGTGCCCAGCACTTCCAGCTGCTCCAGCCAGTCGGCACGGCGCTGCTGCCACTTTTCGGTCTTGGGCAGAAAGCCCAGCAGCCAGCGGGCGAGGTTCTGCACCAGCGGCGAAACGCACAGCAGTACCAGCGCCACGATAACTACCGCTACCACAGCGTATGCCATGGGCAGGTAGCGCATGACACCGGTGGTGTTGGCGGCAAGCCAGCGGCGCTGTAACAGCAGCATCACGGTGGCGTACAAAAGCACCGTGCTCTTGTGGAAAACGTATTCCAGTGTCATCAGGCCTGCGCCGGGGCCCAGCGGCAGCCCGGCCTTGTGCAGGTAGTACAGCTGCACCGGCACCGCACCGGCACCCAGCGTGACCACGTTGCCAAAGGTGCCGCACCAGCCTACATCTAACCCTTGCCACAGCTTGAACTGCGGCAGACGGCTGCGCACGATGACCCACGCCACGCACCCCTCCAGCAGGGGATAGCTGAGGCCGACCGCCAGCACCGCCAGCACCTGCCAAAACGACAGCTGCGCCAGCGCCGCGGTGATCTCAGCCCAGTGATCCTTAAAAGTGAACACAATGATGCAGGTAAGCACCAGCAGCACCAGCAGAGAGAGCGCGGTCTTTTTGCGGGAGGGCTGCTGCGCGGCGGCTTGGCTCATGGAAACAAAACTCCTTTCGGTATGGATGCTTTTAACCGGAAATTCTGGAACCAGTATAGCACATCTCCCGCCGCCCTTTGTGAACGGAAGCGGAACTTTGTTGGGCAATTTGGGGCATTTGATAAAATGGGGAGACCTCTCCCGTAAAAAACAATGCCGGGCAGCGTGCGGCTGTCCGGCATTGTTTTTTCAATTATTCTTCCCCGTCCGTCAGCTCTTTTACCAGCCTTGTCAGGGTGGCTACATAGGATTCGTTGGAGAACTGCTGCTCGTACAGGCGGCGGCAGCTGTCGTGCATGGAAGCCAGCACCTCCGGGTGCTCGATGGCCCATGTCAGCTTGTCGGCCAGCTGCTGCGGGTCGTCGTCTTTGTAGAGGAAACCGTCCACGCCCTCGGTGACCAGTCCGGCGGTGCCGGTGTGCTCCGATACGATGGAGGGCTTGCCGAAGATCAGACCCTCGGTGACGAAGGTGGGCATGGGGTCATCGCGGGAGGCGCACACTACGCAGTTGCACTGCTCCATCAGGGATTTGACCTCCGGGCGCTCCAGCCGCTTGCGGTAGAAAACGGTCTGGGGGTAGTCCCGCACCAGACTGTCCACGGCATTGTACATCCCCTTGTCGGCGGCTTTGCCCACAAAGAGGAAGGCGGCTTTCTCCCGCACCGCAGAGGGCAGCAGCCGGATGGCGTTGCACAGGATGTCCGGGCCCTTGCGGTGCTCCAGCGAGCCGACCGTTACAAAGAGGGGACGCCCCCCGGCAAAGCTGATGTCATAGCGGGGGAACTGCTCGGCGGCGTAGTCTGGCAGACCGTAGATCAATTGCTCGATCTCAAAATCCGGCCGGACGGAGTGCATGGCGGCGGTGGCGTGAGAGCCTACGGCGCAGGCGTGGATATTTTTTCCAAGCTCCTTGGGGATGCTGTGGGCGATGAAGGGATAGCCCGCAAAGGCATCGTGCAGCCACCACAGCACCGGCACAAAGGAGCCGTTCAGGGTGCTCACCACAGGGGCTTCCACCACCGTATTGGCCAGCACAAGGTCTGCGCTGGTGGCCAGCCCCCACAGGGCACTGGAAGTAACGCAGTCCGGGCGGGTGACCACGGCGGCTCCGGCATCCAGAAACAGCGGCAGCGAGCCTTCGTCCGAGGGACCCAGCACCACCACCTCAAAGCCTAAGCTGCGCAGCACCGGCACGGCGCTTACCAGCACGATGGGCGCGCCGGTCATGGTCAGCTCGTGGCTCAGGATCAGTGCACGGCGTCCCTTGGCGGAGAACACGTCGTCGGCGCACAGCTCCCGGCGGAAGTGCAGCAACGCCTGCGGGATGCGGCAGCTGTGCTGCGCCATGGAATGGGCCAGACGCAGCAGCTCGGTAACGCTGTCCTTGCCACGGGCGGCGGTGCGCACTTCGTCCAGCAATGCGCGGGACACCAGTGCGCAGCGGCTGCCGGGCAGGTGCTGGGTGCTCAGGTATAGGGCGGTAGCGCCGTCAAAGCCAAAGGAGGCGTCGCAGATCGCAAGGTCTGCGCCCTCCCGCAGGGCGGCGGCAAAATAGGTCAGGGCGGTGGGGGTGCACTCCACATCCTCGCTTACCAGCAGCACCCCGGCCACAGCGGGGGTCAGCTCGCCCTCCAGCTGTGTCACCAGACGGAACTTGCGGTGCAGCTGGTTTTGCAGCGCCGTTTCCAGCGCCTTGTGACGCCCCGGCGCGTAGACCAGAAGATAGGTGCTCTGGGTATCGGTATAGACCTGCTTGGACAATTGCTTGCGCTGCAGGGTACTGTAACTGGTGTACATGATCCAACTCCTCCGGGCAGAATATCGGGCGGGCTCAGTGGCCGCGCAGCAGGGTCAGCAGCCTGCGCAGCGGGGCGGTCAGCCGCCAGCTGCTGCTGGCGCGCATATTTTCCAGCGAGACCTGATATTCGTGCTGGATGCCCTGCAAGGTCAGCAGCTGCTGGTTCAGCCGCATACACTCGGCGCGGCTGGCCTGCAATACCTCGTCTGCTTCCTGTGCGGCGGCGGCGTTTTTCAGCTTCAGGTCGTTCAGCGCCCGCAGCAGGGATTTGCCGGGCTGCTCGTGCAGAAAACGTCCCAGCGGGTAGTAGTGATAGTTCACCGCAAACTTCATGCCGGCACCAAAGCCGGTGGTGCAGTGCAGCGAAAGGTTGGGGTCTACGTCCAAAAACAGCAGGCTGTCCTCCTGCAATACAAGGCCGTTGACCGGCTGAAAGCTGATGCGCTCGTCCGAGATGGCAAGGTCGGTGATGCAGCAGGCCAGCTCGCCCGGGTCCAGCCGGACGGCGCGGGCGTCCTCCGGCAGAATAAAGGTGACCGATACCTCGTGGGTCAGCTCGTTGTAGACATCCTCGGTGGCGACAAGGCATTCCCGGGGCGAGAAGCCGCTGCCGGTGTCATAGAACAGCTGCGGCAGAGTAAGGGTGATGTTCTCGGCTTCGGCGCTGTGCCTGGAAAGCTCGGTCTGGCAGGTCAGCAGCTGCTGTTCCAGCTCCAGACACCGCTGCGCCAGCTGGGAAACACCCTCGTCCGAAAGCTTGAGCTGCTGCTCCAGCTCGGCAATGTGCGCCTGCATAGCAGCAGGGGTCACGGGGGCATCGTGGTTCATAACGGGATCCTCCTCTTCCTTATCCTAAGCTCGGCTGCACCGCAGCCGGAACATTCAGAATATCAGTGCCGTGGGGTGTAGTGTACCTGCGGGGTGTGCCGCCGGGCGGGGAACAGCTTGATGATCAGGTCCCGCCGCCGTTGCAGCAGGGCGCAGACAAGCCAGATGGAGCCCAGCGAAAGGACATATTGCAGACAGATGCCCAAAACAGGGCGGTCGGCGTATTTCGCCGCGAACAGATACCACGGAATAGCGGTAAGCTCCACCGTATGTATGCAGAAGATGTACAGGGAGCGGCGGCCAATGGCCTCAAAAAAGCTCACCAGCGCGTTCCGGTGCCGGTTCAGCCGCAGAAACAGCCGGACGAACAGCAGCCCGGCAAGGCCGTCCAGCAGGATGCTGATGGGGCCTAAGGTCCACTCTGCCATGGACACACAGTCGGTGATGCCAGTGGCAAAGGCAGCCACCGGAACCAGCAGAACGGCAGCCCACAGGATGCAGGACATCCGGCGGGACAAGGGCTGATCCAGCCAGTGCTGACGCTTGGCAAGGTAGCCAAGGTACAGGTACGGCGTGATCACCGCGCCTTGGATCAGGCAGAAGGGCAGCTCCCATACAAGGCTGGCACCCCAGCCCAGCAGGGCACAGCCGCCCACCGCCCACGGGATGTACCGCTCCGGGAAGATATTCAGGATAACGTCCAGCGCGATCCAGCCCATCAGCAGCGCCAGCAGGTACCACATGGGCCCGCAGGAAAAGAACTCCTGCCCGAAGTAGGTGGCGGTGTGGGGCAACCCCAGCAGAAAACCGCCCGCCACCTTGATGCTCTCGGTCAGGGAGCCGGGCAGATAGTGAAAGGTATTATAATGAATGATGAAATGCAGCACCGTGGTAAAGACCGCAGTGTAGCAAAAGGGCTTGAGCAGGCTTTTGAGCTGCTGGTGGATGCACTTGCCGATGGAGCGCTTGCGGAAGCCGTAGCCGCTGGCGATAAAAAAGGCCGCCATCAGCGTTTCGCGGTAGACAAAGACCAAAAAGGCGGTCAGCGACAGGCCGTTCGACAACTGAAGCGGATAAAGTTCCGCAGTGTGTCCCAGCACGATGGCCAGCATCCCTGCGCCCTTGAGCATATCAAACATCCCGATGGAGCTGACAGTGCGGGGCTTGGTTGTTTCCATGAAAGATTCCTTCCCTGCGCCGGGCCAATACCCCTCAAGAAAAAAGCCGGATACGGCGCAAACGATCGATTTTTATACAGCATTGCCATGATATATGGCTAGTATAATGCTTTTTATGGAGACTGTCAATTTTGTTTTGCAGTCCGCACCATACCGGAACTGGTATTTTGCGCTAAAAATTGTAGCATAGAAACCGGAAGATTGCAACGAAAGGTAGAATTTGGCCGGGATATGCCCTGAGATGTGCAATTGAAAGTTGTCAAAGATGGAAATTAAATGTTGCAGAAGTATTGCATTGCACTGGAAAATATTGTATACTGGGCACAGTGCGGCGCACCATTGCTGCATGGAATGTCGATATCGGAGGGAAATACGATGATCAAGGTATTGGACAACGTTTATGATCTGGTCACGCTGAATATGGAGCAGCGTTTTTCGGAGCGTGTGGCGCTACGCTTCTATAATAAGGATACGGACGAGGTGACCGTAGTCCATTATAAGGACTACGCGCGGGATATCCGCCGTGCGGTCAGCTACTTCCAGAGCACCATCCCGGACATCAAGGGCAAAAAGATCTGCCTGCTGAACAAAAACTGCTACGAATACGCCGTGAACACCTTCGGTATCATTCTGGCGGGCGGTGTGCTGGTACTGCTCAACCAGCACAAGAGCTGGGACGAGCTGTCCTACGAGCTGGAGCTGGTGGAACCCGCCGCCATCCTGACCGATGGTGACGACTACGGCACCAAGGAGCAGCTGGAAGCCGCCTACGGCAGCATCCTGCGCCCGATGGACGGCTTCCGCGCTTATGAGCCGGTGGCAGAGATGCCCCGCTGCATCGGCCACGATGACCTGATGATCCTGATGTTCACCTCCGGCACCACCGGACGCAGCAAGGGCGTGATGCTGAGCGAGCGCAACTTCTTCAGCGTCATGCGCGCCCATGTGCAGATCGGTGAGCACATGATGGAGTATAAGCACGACCCGGAGCTTGTGGTCAGCCAGTACACGGTGCTGCCCATGTTCCATCTTGGCGCGTTCATCTGCCTGTTCTCGTGGGCGCACGCGGGCTGGGGCCTGAACATCAGCGGCGATATCCGCAACTTCTATAAGGAGATCAAGCGGATGCCCAGTCAGGTCATGGCGGTGGTGCCGGTGATCATGAACTCCCTGCACAAGGACGTGATGCGCGGCCGCAAGGATCGTCTGGGCGAGCTGTGGGTGCCCATCTGCTCCTCTGCCATGTTCGACCCGCAGACGATGCTGGATATGGCAAACAACGGGATGTTCGTGGTGCAGACCTACGGCGCTACCGAGACCTGTGGCGATGGCATCATCAACTATGCGCAGGATGCAAAGCACATCGGCGCTGTGGGACAGGGCAACGATTATCTGGATTACAAGCTCGAGCCGGACGGAGAGCTGTGCATCCGGGGCGACAGCATCATGCTGGGCTACTACAAGGATCCCGAGGCCACCGCGGAGGTCATCGACAAGGACGGCTGGTTCCACACCGGCGACCTTGCCCGGGTGGATGAGGACGGCTACTACTACATTACCGGCCGCAAGAAGAACCTGATCATTCTGGACAGCGGCGAGAACATCAGCCCCGAGGAGCTGGAAGGTCTTGTGGAAAAATGCCCCGCTGTGCAGGAGTGCATCGTGAAGGAAATGGGAAAAAAGATCGGCGCTGTGGTGTACTGCCCGCAGGACAAGCAGCAGACCGTGCAGGAGCATATCACCGAGATGAACCGTACCCTGCCGCTGTATAAGCGCATCGGTGTGGTGGAGTTCAGTGCAGAGCCGCTGCCCCGCAACGCCACGGGCAAACTGCTGCGCTGAGTATAAAACAGATGGGATAAAACGGAAAGGAAAACTACAATGGGCAAATTTGTGGAAACTATGTACGATGCCATTACGCAGGGCATGGAAAAGGAATTTCCCCAGCGCGTGGCCTTCCGCTACTATACCGAGGAGACCGACACCGTGACCACCGTCCTTTTTAAGGAGCTGGCACAGGATGTCCGCCGGACGGTCACCTACCTGCAGAGCACCATCCCGGATGTGAAAGGCAAAAAGATCTGTCTGCTGAGCAAGAACAGCTACGAATATGTGGTAAACACCTTCGGCGCGATCATGGCAGGCTGCGTGCTGGTGCCAATGAACCAGCGCAAGAGCTGGGCAGAGATGTCCCACGAGCTGGAGCTGGTGGAGCCCGCCGCCATCCTGACCGATGGCGAGGACTACGGCAACAAGGCACAGCTGGAGGCTGCCTACGGCAGCCTGCTGCACCCCATGGACGAGTTCCGCAGCTATGAGCCGGCGGCGGAGCTGCACCCCATCGGTCACGATGACCTGATGGTGCTGATGTTCACCTCCGGCACCACCGGTCTGAGCAAGGGCGTTATGATGAGCGAGCGCAACCTGTTCAGCGCAGGTCATGTGCTGTGGGCCATCTCCGCACAGCTGGAGGACAAGATCAGCCAGAAGGAGCCCCTGCCCGGCCACTACATGGTGCTGCCCATGTTCCATCTGGGCGCTTTCATCGACCTGTTCTCCACCACCGTCATGGGCTGGCCGCTGAACCTGGGCAACGATATCCGCAACTTCTACCGCGATATCCAGAAGATGCCCAGCCAGGTCATGTCTGTGGTGCCGATGATCATGAACTCTCTGCACAAGGATGTGATGCGCGGCCGCCGCGACCGTCTGGGCGAGCTGTGGGTGCCCATCGGCTCTTCTGCCATGTTTGACCCGCAGGTGCTGCTGGATATGGCGCACAACGGCATGTTCGTCATCCAGTGCTACGGCGCTACCGAGACCTGCGGTGCCGGCATCATCAACTTTGCACAGGACGAAAAACACATTGGTGCCGTGGGTCAGGGCAGCGAGCTGATGGACTACAAGATCGAGCCGGACGGCGAGCTGTGCATGCGCGGCGACTGCGTGATGATGGGCTACTATAAGGACCCGGAGGGCACCGCAGAGGTCATCGACAAGGACGGCTGGGTACATACCGGCGACCTTGCCCGGGTGGACGAGGACGGCTACTATTACATTACTGGCCGCAAGAAGAACCTGATCATTCTGGACAGCGGCGAGAACGTCAGCCCCGAGGAGCTGGAGGGCATGTTAGAAAAATGTTCCGCTGTACAGGAATGTATCGTAAAAGAACTGGGCAAAAAGATAGGTGTTGTGGTATACTGTGAAAAGGAGCACCAGCAGACCGTGCGTGACTTTGTTGCCCAGATGAACCGCACCGTCCCGCTGTACAAGCGCATTGGTGTGGTGGAGTTCAGCGAAACGCCGCTGCCCCGCAACGCTACGGGCAAGCTGGTGCGCAAGTAAAACGCAACAGAAAGGAAGCATAATACGATGGAACGTGCAGAAATCATTTCTCAGATCACGGCTATTCTGGAGGATGTCGCAGAGGTATCGCCGGAGGATGTGACCGAAAGCAGCGTCCTGATGGACGATCTGGATCTGTCCTCTATGGAGATTTTGACCATTGTGGCAGATCTTGAGGAGACCTTTGGTCTGCGCATCCCGGAAAAGGAGCTGCGCAACTTTGTCACCATGGGGGATCTGGTGGATTATCTGGTAGCAAACGTGGGGTAAAAACCAATGGAAACACAACAGCGCTCGACGGAATATAACTTTCAGGGAATCATGTACTTTTTCCGTCGGGAAAAGATCCAGTGCCGGTACCAGTTTTCGCTGCGGGATGCGGTGGATATCACCCTCTTGCAGCGGGCACTGACCACGGCTTTGGCAAGTGCGCCTTATTACACCCAGCGTCTGGTGCAGGAAAAGCGGGAGATGTGGCTGGAGCCCAACACGGAGCCCTGCCTTGTGTACCCCGGCAGCACCATGCGCAATATCCCGGAGGAGACGAACGGCTATCTGTTCTGCATCAGCTGCGAAGGGGATACCGTCTATTTTGACTGGTACCACTTCCTACTGGACGGCCACGGGGTATCGCCCCTGTTCACCAGCATTCTGGAGCAGTACTGCAACCTGCGTTACGGCACTGCTTTTGCGGTGCAGCAGATCGTGTGCGACCCGCCCTATGATATGGAGGCTATGCTGGCAGAGTATCCGCCCGTGGAGGCCGGGAGCGATGCCATCCAGCGGGACGTGGTGCAGACCTACGAGGGAGCGCTGCGCCGCACCCGGGTGTGCCTGAGCAAGCAGAGCCTTGTGGAAAAAGCGCTGGCAAACAACGCAAAGCCGGTAAGCGCCCTGATGGGGCTGTTGTGCATGGCTATGCGGGAGTATCTGGGCAAGGAGAAGATCCAGTATTCCTACTCCTCCGATACCCGCGATGTGGCCGGTGTGCCGAACGCACTGTACAACTGCGTATGCAGCTTTGAGCATACGGTGCAGCTGCAAGCAAACACCCGCCTTGCAGATTTTGTATCTGATATTGATGCAGATATCAAGCGGGACTTGCAGCCGCAGTCCAAGCGCCGCCGCATGACCGAGCAGATGGGCTGGGTGTACAAGGTGGACCAGCAAAAAGCGCCCCTGCGCATCAAGCAGAGGGTGTTCCAGATGGGCGAGTACATCGGCGGCACCATTTCGGATTTCTGGCTCAGCTATCTGGGCAATCCGCTGATGCCCGCCACCCCGGAGCTGGCACAGTACACCACGGATTTTGGCGTCTGGGTACCGCCGGAGGGCGCATCCGTGGGCGTGGAAGCCGCCAGCCTGAACGGAAAGATCATCCTGTGCATCCACAACAAGGCACCCAACCCGGGTCTGGCCGATATCCTCCGCAAGACCTTTGAAAACGAAGGTGTTGCGGTGCTGGAAGCGGAAGATCTGGACTGAGAAATACATATCATAAAAGCAAAGGGCTGCTGCACGTTTTTGTGCAGTGGCTTTTTTGCTGCTTTTTGTAAGAAAATCCGGTTGCAAAGCTGCGAAAAAATGGTTAAATAGAGAAAGGATATTTCCGCAAGGAGAGAAACACCATGGAACAACAGAACACACGCCTGCGCAATGCGGGCTTTGCGACCTTTTTCTTCAGCGGCATCTGCGCCATCAGTGCAGGTGTGGTGGTCAGCCTGCTGCAGGAGCGCTATGGCTTTGCCTACGGTATGACCGGTACACTGCTCTCCCTGATGAGCGTGGGCAACCTGCTGGCGGGGCTGCTGATGGGCATGCTGCCCAGCGTGCTGGGCATGAAGCGCAGTGTGCTGCTGCTGACCATTGGTTACGCGGTGGGCTACGCCGTCATGGGGCTGACCGGCGCAGTGGCGCTGCTGGCAGCGGCCTTTTTTGTGGTGGGCATCGCTAAGGGCAGCGTCATCAATACCTGTACCATTCTGGTCAGCGATCACTCCGCCGACCGCACCCGGGGCATGAACCTGATGCACAGCTGCTATGCCTGCGGCGCACTGCTGTGTCCTTTCCTGATCGCGGCAGCAGCCCGGGTAAGCACCGAGCTGGCTGTGTTTTTACTGGCAGCTATGGGCCTTTTGCTCTGGCTGGTGTACGTCTTTACCCCGCTGCGCGGCGGCAAAAGCAGCGCGAAAAAAGAAGCCATCGACTGGAGCTTTCTGCGCTCTGCCCGCTTCTGGCTGCTGACCGGACTGCTGTTTTTCCAGAACGCCGCCGAGCAGAGCGTCAACGGCTGGATGGTGACCTATTTCAAGGGCAGCGGCATCATTGCGGGCACGCTGGCGGCCTACACCGTCACCGTGATGTGGGGCGCTACGCTGGTGGGACGGCTGCTCATCGCCTTTGTGTTCCCCTTAAAAAAGCCCCGTAAAGCCATGGTGGGCATGAGCATCCTGTGCACAGTGTTCTATGTGCTGCTGGTCATGGCGCACACGCAGGGCGCAGCCATTGTGCTGTTGTTCGCCTTTGCCATCTCCATGTCCGGGCTGAACCCCACCGCCGTGGCCAGCGCAGGCCGCATGACCAGTGTGACCAGCATGGGCATCATGCTGCCGGTGGCCTCCAGCGGTGCCATCCTGATGCCGTGGGTCATCGGCATCGTGGCCGAGCGTGCGGGTCTTGCTGCCGGTATGGCCTCCAATATCGTGCCCTGCGTGGGACTGGTGGTCTTTACCCTGCTGGTGGCAAAGCTGCCGGAGGAATAAACAAAAAGCCTGTCTGCACGAACTTTTGCCGTGCAGATGGGCTTTTCTTGCATTATCCCTCAATGCCTCTTGCCTTTGCGCTGAACTCGCAGCCGCAGTAGTCCTGCCGGTACAGGCCGTACTGCTCCGAAAGCTGCAGGCTGCGCAGATAGCCGTTGTGCTTTTTGAAGTCCGAGGGCAGGTGCTTGACCCCGAATTCGGCTTCCAGTTCCTGCCCAATGGCGTTGATGCGGGCGGCGTCCTTGTGGGGGCTGATGGACAGGGTGGTGGTGAACCAGTCAAAGCCGTTGTCCCGGGCGTACTGCGCCGCGCGGCGCATCCGCAGCCGGTAGCAGACGGTGCAGCGGCTGCCGCGCTCCGGCTCGTTTTCCAGCCCGGCTACGGCGGTGTAGAACTGCTGCGGGTCGTAAGTATCCTCCACCACGGTCACCCCCAGCGGGTGGGCTGCCGCCACGAACTTTTGCAGCTCCTCGCCCCGGCGGTGGTACTCTGCCGCAGGCCATGTGTTGGGGTTGTAGTACAGCACCGTGATCTCAAAATACCGGCACAGCTGTTCCAGCACGGCACTGGAACAGGGGCCGCAGCAGGCGTGGAGCAAAAGCCGCGGGCGGGTATCGCCAAGGGTTGCCAGCACGGCGTCCATCTGCTGGGCATAGTTGCGTTGTGTTGCCATTGGTATCATCCTTTGCTATAATGGTCTTGCCTACATTATAGCATATTTTACGATGAAATACAGGAGGTTTCCCCCATGACAGAAGAAAAGATCGCCCGCATCAATGCGCTGGCCAAAAAGAGCAAGACCACCGGCCTGACCGAGGCCGAAAAAACCGAGCAGCAGGCGCTGCGGCAGGAGTATCTGGCCGACATCAAGGCCAGCCTGCGCAGCCAGCTGGAGCGCACGTCCATTCAGGAGCCGGACGGCACCATCCACAAGGTGACCCGCCGCACCGACCTGACCGGAGAGCGCAGCTGAGAGCGGAAGAATCGTTTGGATTTCGGGGCACAGAACCGTCTGCGGGCGTTTCTGTGCCCCGTTTTTGCAGGCAGCACCGCAAGGCTCCCCGCACGCATTTCTGCCTGCCCGCATAGGATGGCGCACAGCGGAAAAGGGGAGATGACGGCATGAAGCAGACAAAGCGGTTTGCGGTGGTGGGTAGCGATGCCCGGCAGGCGGCGGCAGGGCGTGCATTGGCGCGGGCAGGGTATATAGTGGGCGGCGTGCAGCAGCTGCCGCAGGCAGACTACATCCTGCTGCCGCTTCCGCTGGAACAGGCAGGTCTGCCGCTGGCGCAGCTGCTGGGCGCGGCAAAGCCCGGCGCGCTGGCGCTGGGCGGTAAGGTGACAGAGGAGGCGATTTCCATCGCCCGGGCGGCAGGGGTGGAACTGGTGGACTACTTTGCCCGCCCGGAGCTGACCGTGTATAACGCCATCCCCACCGCCGAGGGCTGCATCGGCATTTTGCTGGAACGGCGCAGCCGTACCCTGTGGGGCGCGGCGGTGCTGGTGCTGGGCTTTGGCCCTGTGGGGCGGGCGCTGGCGGTGCGTTTGGCGGCGCTGGGTGCGCGGGTGACTGTGGCGGCACGCCGCCCGGTGCAGCGGGCGATGGCAGAGGAACTGGGGCTGCGGGCGGTGCCGCTGACAGAGCTTGCCACAGAAGCTGCCGCCTTTGACACAGTGGTGAACACCATCCCTGCGCCGGTGCTGACGGCACAGGTGCTGGCGGCGCTGCCGAAGGGGTGTCTGATCGTGGATCTGGCCTCAAAGCCCGGCGGCACGGACTTTGCCGCCGCCCGGCGGCTGGGGCATACGGCGCTGCACGCGCTGAGCCTGCCGACGGTCTGGGCGCCGGAAACGGCAGGGGAGGCGCTGGCGCGCACGGTACAGGCCATTTTGCAGGAGCGGGAGGGAACGGTATGACCACAGAGAAAAAGGGCTGCCTTGCCTTTGCGGTGTGCGGCAGCTTTTGCACGCTGGAGGACGCCTTGGGCGCGGCGCAGACGCTGACGGCACAGGGCTGGACGCTGCTGCCCGTCATGAGCTTTGCCGCGCAGCAGGATACCCGGTTCGGCACCGGAGAAAGCTGGCGGCAGCGGCTGCAGGCCGTTACCGGGCAGCCGGTGCTGGATACCTTGCAGGCTGTGGAGCCACTGGGACCCCGGCGGCTGGCACAGGCGCTGGTGGTCGCGCCCTGCACCGGCGCAACACTGGCGCGGCTGGCGGCGGGGCTTTCGGATACGCCGGTGACCCTTGCCGCCAAAAGCCTGCTGCGGGTGGGCAGCCCGGTGGTGCTGGCGGTCTCAACCAACGATGGCCTTGGCGCTTCCGGGGAAAACATGGCGCGGCTGTGCCAGCGCAAGCACTATTACTTTGTGCCCTACGGGCAGGACGACCCCTTTGCCAAGCCCCAGAGCCTGAAGGCAGACCTTGCCCTGCTGCCCGCAGCCGTGGACGCCGCTTTGCGGGGTGAGCAGCTGCAGCCGGTGCTGCTGGGGCAAAGGAATGCGTAAATCTCTTTTCAGCGGGGAAAAAATGTGGTATACTTCAAACGATGCCTTGCGGGCATAAAACGGATAAGCGGAGAATACCAGATGAAAAAATTTACCGCAGCACTGTGCACTGTGCTGCTTTTGATAGGCGCTGTGCTGGTGCCCGGCGCGGCAGCAGCCGGCCCGGCGCTGGCAAATACCCGGGCATACTGCATCATGGATGCAGACACCGGCCTTGTGCTGGCGCAGCAGAATATGGACGAGGAACTGCACCCGGCTTCCATCACCAAGGTGATGACCCTTGGTCTTGCCTGCGAAAAGGCGCAGGGAGACTGGGATGACGTAAAGCTGACCGTGACCCACGAGGATGTCTACTCGCTGGCGGGCACGGATTCCAGCCATATCGCTCTGCGGGAGGGGGAAGAAGTTCCCTTGGTGGATGCGCTGTACGCCACCCAGATGGCAAGTGCCAACGATGGAGCCAACCTGCTGGCGGAATATTTCGGCGGCGGAACCATCGCGGACGGCGTGGCGGCCATGAATGCGCAGGTGGAGGAGCTTGGCCTTGCCCACACCCACTTTGCGAACCCTCACGGCATCAGCGATGACGACCACTACACCAGCTGCTACGATATGGCACAGATCCTGCGCTGGGCATTGCAGCAGCCCGGGTTTGAGGACGTGTTCACCCGCAACCAGATGTACACCATGCAGTCCACCAACATTCAGCCGGTGATCCGTTACTTCTCCCAGCAGGATAAGATCCGCATCGGCTCCAGCCGCTACCATATCGGCAGCGTGCTGGGCTCCAAGCTGGGCTACACCAACACCGCCCGGTACAGCTATGTCTGTCTGGCAGAGCAGGATGGGGTACGGCTGATCTGCGTGACCATGCAAAGTCAGCTGAGCACCGATAAATATAACGATATGCGCACCCTGCTGGACTACGCCTTTGCTACCTATAAAAGCTACACCCAGCTGCCCGGCGGCAGCGTCACCGCACAGCTGGCAGTGGCGGGCGGCGGGCAGAGCCTTGGCACCGTTACTGTGACCGACCCCGGGGTGAAGCTGCTGCTGGCCGAGGGCTTATCCGCGCAGGACGTGACCGTGGACTTGGAGCTGCCGGAGCAGTATCTGCTGGGCGCAGAGCCTGCCGTGTATGCGGTGTACACCCTGAACGGCGGCACAAAGCAGGAGAGTACCAGCGTGCGGGTAAAGGCCGAGATCACCGGTCTTGCGGATTTGCTGGAGCAGAGCACCGGCACAACGCTGGAAGCCGCCAGGGACGTGGAGCCGGGCAGCAGCGCATGGCTGCTGGCGGGCATCTCCGTGGGCTGCACGGTGGGTGCGGCAGTAGTCACGGTGCTGGTGCTGCGGGTGCACGCACGTCTGAAAAAGCGCCGCAAAACGGCAAGACACCGCAACAAAGCGTAAAAGCCTGTTCCAAACCAGACTTTTCCAGATAAAGAAAAAGCTTTCAGAAAAAAGAGAGGTAAAATATCATGGGTAAGTTTATTTTTACGCAGACCGAGATCCCCGGCGTGGTGGTCATTGAGCCGCAGGTATTCGGTGATGACCGCGGTTATTTTATGGAGACCTACCAGAAGGATCAGTTTGCAGAGGCTGGCATCGACAAGGAATTCGTGCAGGACAACCAGAGCCGCTCCACCCGGGGCGTGCTGCGCGGGCTGCACTTCCAGAAGAACCACACCCAGGGCAAGCTGGTGCGCGTGACCAAGGGCGAGGTGTATGACGTTGCCGTGGACTGCCGCCCCCACAGCGCTACCTTTGGCAAGTGGGTGGGCGTGACCCTTTCCGAGGACAACAAGAAGATGTTCTATATCCCGGAAGGCTTTGCCCACGGTTTTCTGGTGCTGAGCGATGTGGCAGAGTTCTGCTACAAGTGCACCGATGTCTACGACCCCACCAGCGAGGGCGGCATCCC
>ENA-UEYL01001813-UEYL01001813.1-human-gut-metagenome-genome-assembly--contig:-NODE-1813-length-17297-cov-4.136818_pt1 | contig 17297 bp, 17 predicted proteins | sample MGYA00242941_ERZ507946 | MGnify/ENA primary metagenome ERZ507946 (study PRJEB26167, sample SAMN06115482) | human gut metagenome | host: Homo sapiens | place: China:Guizhou | collected 2015-03-11...
GCAAACCCCGCTTGTGATGAAATTGATTGGGGCAAAGTTCTTAACGCTTCGGGCTACCCCTCACATGTTTGATGGTGCCCTGCCAGGAGAAAAAAAATCTAGTCCTTCTCACCATATTCATCCCGAGATTTCGAAACGAGTTTTGAAGCAAATTCCAGAAGCGCTGACAGATCCGATTGCAATTTTCAGAGATGATCGGAGAGAAAATACCTATCTCTTCATGCTTGACCTAAAGGCCGAAAATAATCAAAACGTTGTTGTCGCGGTTAAATTTAATGGCCCTGGAAGGCATGCTGAAATCAATTTGGCAAAAACCTCTTGGGGCCCTGAAAATACGCTGTACTTTCCGTTGCAGGAGCAAAACAACGCTTTGGTTTACGCCAATAGCCAAAAAATAAGTCGTTGGAACAAGAGCTCCGGCATCTATAGCCTTCGGGGTTCCAACGACTCAGGTGTTAGTGTAAAGACCGAGGCCGACCTAGTCAAGCTTCGGGAACTGTTCCCTGGGTACTATCAAACAAGTATCCAAGATCCCCTGATAACGGTTCACAATATCAGCGAAGAGAATCTCAACAAGTCTTTAGACTTGGGAGGTTTTGCCGTACCGTCCTTAGGTATTACCAAACAGAGAACACCATATGCTGACTTCGGCGAAATCTCTCTTATTGGTACTCGAGACATGGTTGACCCAAGCAGAGGGACACCCGTCTTCTCTCAGGACGCCTACACGGCTAGATTTCCTCAGCCTGATTGGTCTAAAAGCCTCAACACTGAAAAGGCAAAACCCCTAGTTAAGGAAATCATGGAGGCTAAAAAAGAGGTCAACGAGAACGGCCCAAGCGGTTATTACTACCTTCAATATGAGGGAGACAGGGATAAAGCTATCAAGGACCTTTTGACCCATGCTTCAGGTATGTACCTTTTCATAAAGCATAAAGGTATTCCGTTCACGCCTATCAAACAACAGGCTAAAAAGCCTAGTTTTGCCGCGGGCATTGTCTCCGACTTTGTTGATAACAACGGATTAGATGTGAGCACCGTTGAAGAAGGCAGTGCGGCTCATAAGAAGATTTCTGATGGAGTTGTTGAGGCCCTTCGAGAAAAGCTCAATGAACCGACAGGATTAAAAGGCCTGAGAATGCGTGCATACGGAGACAACATTGACGCATACGAGAAAACAGGCTTTATCCCCTTCAAACTCATTGAAGAAGTCAAGAAGTACGAAGTAGAACGGAAAAAAGCCGAGGGAGGGGATGCCCCAGTTTCCAGCGGCGCAACTCAGCTAGAGCTTGAAAAACTTATAGCTCCGATGAGGGACGAATTTGAAAAATTTATCTCTGATAAAGTCAATTCCGTTTATAGCGCACCTCTTATCAAGGTTGGGAACTCATACAGGCCGATTACGCTACAAAATGTGGTTGAGGCTATGAAATCCTCCGCCGTCTCCAATAAAGAATCAACTCTTTTCTTTGGACCTGGAAAGGTTCGGGCGGCCGCTGCTCGGCGGTTTGATTCTATAGAGGACATTCAAGGAAACCGAGACCTCATTGCTGATTCTCAGACAGTAAACGGCATTAATGCCGCAGCAAATGACAAGATGTCAGATTTCAGAGATCTTGCGGCTAGAGAAAATCGAGGTGATGAGTTTTCAACCTCTGATAGAGCAATGGAGGCACTGGCTAAAGTTGCAGGTCAAAAGAGCAAACCTACTCCTGCCAGAATGAAATCCGCATTGAAGAAGTACGGCTTTGAACCGAGTGATGAAACGGTCAAATTAGGTGTGGAGATTCTCAATGATATTAAGAAGGCAATGACTGATTACTTCGAGGCGAAACCGCAGAGAGCAGTCGGAGCCGACGAGTTTAGAGGCGCAGTTGTCCCAGAAGGCACGAGCGAAGCAACAATCAGACGCCTGGAGCAAGCGGGCATAACAGTTGCCAAATATGATGCTGAGGTGGAGGGAGCCAGGGCAAAGGTTATCCAAGAACTCACCAACCGACTGAATGAGAAATCTGGAGACATCCTCTTCCAGAACGAAAATGCACCGAGAGGAATTTACACGCCTGGAGAGCGCGTCATTACTCTGATGCAGTCTGCGAACGAGAGCACATTCATTCACGAGAGCGGGCATTATTTCCTGGACGTTCTCACAGACGTGGCAATGAAGGAGAATGCACCTGCGCAGGTCAAAGCGGACGTACAAACCTTAATGACATGGTTTGGCGTAAAGGATCTGGACGAATGGAGAAGCCTATCCATTGATGAACAGAGAGCCGCCCATGAGCAATTTGCCAGAGGTTTTGAGCAATACCTGAGAGAAGGTGAAGCTCCGAGCACGGCCCTTGAGAAAGTCTTCAAGGCCTTCAAAGACTGGCTGACAAAGATCTACAAATCCTCCGAAGAGTTGCAGGTTGAAATCTCTCCAGAAGTACGCGCCGTCTATGATCGACTTCTGGCAACCGATGAACAGATCAGGGCCAAAGAAGAGATTGATACGCCGTCCTTATTCGGCGGTATGGAGCCAGAAGAGCCGCCTGCAAATCCGGTTGTTAAGGCCGTGCAGCAGACAGCAGAACAGGTGATTGACCAAGCTCCAATATCTGAAGATAGCAAGGCTCGAATTAGAGAAACTCTCGGAATCAATCAGCCAGAACAACAGACTGGTGAAAATCATCCGCACTATGGAATCCCGAACGAAGAGCAGTTCATGGATCAAAACCTGGAGACCTCAGCGGCTAACGATCCCAATGCATTCATTGTCCTGGACGATGGACGAGAGGTGAGCATGGGCGATTACATGAGAGAGATTGAGGCCGAGCAGAAACAGGAGCTTGACCGCGCCAACAGTGTTTCCGAGGCCGCTCAGTGCATGCTGAGAAACGGTGCTTTTGATGATGTTTTTTAAGGATTAAAAATGGTCAGCAAATTAAAACCCGAATGCGAGCGCCAAGTGTCGGCGGTCTTAGGCCGTCCGATTACAGAAAGCGAAAGTCAAGACCTGGTGGCCAGCGTTAAAAACTACTACCTCCAGAACAGGCAGGCCCACCCGAATATGTCACGGGATCAGGTAGTGAGTGAGGCCGCCAAACAGTACGCCCAGAGAATCCAACAGGACGCCGCGCGAAAGGCCTTCAACGCCAAGCGCCAGGCTTTGGCCATCTATCAAAACCGATTGACCTATCAATCAATGAGAACTAACGGTGACAGCGCTAACCAAGCGGCCAGAGGCATCCTCAATCGTGTGGACAAGTACAAGGTGGGCGTGGAGCAGGAGGCCAAGTCACGCCTTGTTGATTTTCTGGAGAAAACCAGCCCCACGTTCTTAGGCTTATGTGAGAACAAGAAACTCATTACCGACCTGGTGCACGAAATCGCAGGTGATGACACTGGAAACCCTGTTGCCAAATCGGCGGCCAAGGCCTGGATTGATACAGTTGAATCACTCCGCCAAAGATTCAACGCGGCTGGCGGTGATATTGGAAAGCTGGAGGATTGGCTATTTCCGCAGACACATGACCGCTACAAGATAACGAACGCGGCAAGACGGCTGGCTGGAGGCGAACTAAAACAAGCTGGCCTGACCATCAAGGACACCGTAACGCATAAAAAATACAATCCCAATCAGAATAGAGACGCCTGGATAGATTTTGTTTGGGACAAACTCGACCGCTCTAAGTATTTAGATGACGATCTAAAACCGCTCTCAGATGACGCAATGCGAGCCCTTCTCTCTGATGTCTTTGAAACAATCAGAACAAACGGAGCCAACAAAGAGAATGTGGGGAAAGTCACAGCAGGCAGAGGCAAGAGCAAAGCCAACACGCGTCAGGAACACCGCACGCTAATGTTCAAAGACGCGCAGGCCAGGCTTGATTACAACGAAGTTTTTGGATCTAATCCGAGCGTTATGGGCACGATGATGGAACACATTGGCTCAATGAGCCGCGATATAGCGCTCATGGAGATGTTAGGCCCCAGTCCTACAAACACCTACAACACTCTGAAGCGTATGGCTCAGATTGACACCGATCAGCAAACCTCTTCAACGGGCAAGATCAAGTCAGCCGACAACTCTCTTTTAGACGCAATGTGGGCAAATCTTACAGGGACTGCAAATGTCGTGGAGAGCGGCTTTATTGCCTCAATCGGTCAAGGCGCTCGTAACCTCCAGGTAGCAGGAAAACTCGGCTCCGCTTTTATTTCCTCCTTCACAGACGTGGCAACTTATTTCCATACAGCCAGGGTCAACAGAATGCCTTTTGCTCGTAGCGCAATGCTCCTGGTGAAGTCTCTCAATCCTGCTGACAAGTCGGATAAGAGGTTTGCCGCACGTGCTGGCATTATCGGTGATGAACTCAACTCGGCGGCCTCCAGGTTTGTAGAAGGAAATATTGGAAACGGGATCACGGGCAAACTTGCCGACCTCACCATGAGATTGTCTCTTTTGTCGCAGTGGACGGACGCAGTGAGACGCGCTCAATCTCTCAATACAATGGCCACATTTGCCGAGGCCACCAAACACAATTGGAATGATATTGACGGCTGGCTGAGGTATCGCCTTGAAGAGTTTGGTGTTTCTGAGGACGTGTGGAAGGCGCTCCAGAAGTGCAAGCCTGAAGAACTCAACGGCTCCCATTTCCTAACGATCAACTCCATTAAGAACGCGGCCTCGAAGAATGGAGACATTGACGGCCTGAATGTGAACAAGCTGGTATCAACCTACCTGAGCTTTGTAATGGATGATTCATTTATGGCGTCCTTACAACCGGACTTAATGACGCGCTCCATTACTAACTGGGGCAAATCCCGTGGCACCGTAGCAGGTGAGTTTATCCGCAGCATCTTCCTTTTTAAGTCTTTCCCTATCGCAATGTTTATGCGGCACCTCCAGAGGTCAAGAAGCCTTTATCGCTACAAACTTCAGTCGAACGGAATGTCTTCTGCCGTATGGAGCAGAATCGGCTACTACTCAACCCTGATTGCCTCAACAACTTTAGTGGCCTGGGTCGCTAATATGTTTAAGGACATTATCAATGGTAGTGATGTTAAAGATCCTTTGACTTTTGACGCTATTTTTAAACGAGCATTGACGTCGGGTGGCGGAATGGGTTTTATCGGTGACATCCTGGTTTCTGGTATGGACGATTACAAATACGGGCATCCAGCGCTCATGAATATGGCGGGCCCCGTTCTGTCTACAGCTATGGACGCCTACACGATTTTTGATAAGTACAAGGACAACAAAGATATTGGCGCTAACGTCCTGCGAATCGTGAAGGGGAATCTCCCTGTTGTGAATCTCTGGTACACGAAACAGCTCTTGAATCATGCCGTATTCAATCAGATTCAGGAGATGATGAACCCTGGCTATCACCGCAGGATCGAGCAGAAGATCCGCAAAAATCAGGGTGTCGGTTATTGGTGGAAACCAACCGATATGCTCCCGTACAGAATGCCTGAGATCGGCACGGAGCCTCGGCGATAGGTGTGCGCATCAACAGTCTGGCAGACATGAGAATGTCTCTAAACAATGAGGTGTTTTCATGCTGCCAGATGTTCCGAGACGGGTGGGCCCTGTAACAGGCTTGGGTATCTCCCGAGTTGATTTCGACTTCAAGATTTTTGCGTCCTCCAATGTGCTCGTTATCAGAACGAGTAAGGCGGGCGTGGACGTAACGCTCAAGGAAGGTGAGGACTATACCGTTACCTGGGACGAGGACCAAACCGCAAACATAGGCGGCTACATTACTCTTGACGAGTTTCTAACGGACGGGGAATCCGTCACGATTCTTTCTAATGTGGCCTACACGCAAGAGCTTGATTTACACGCTGAAGGTGATTTCAACCCGAATGACATCAATGTCAACTTTGACCGCACCGAAGCTCAGATACAGCAGTTAAAAGAGAAGTTGAGCCGCGCCGCAGTTGCTCCGGCATCTTCAGGCATGGAAGGTGAAGAGTACGGTGAAATCCTCTTAAAGAACTCTACCAAGTCTGGAGAGTACGCCAATGAAGCAAAGGCCGCCTTAGAAGAAGCAAAGCAGCAGGTTGCAGACGTTAACGAAACAGCCGATGAAGTAAATGCTGTATTTGAAGCGGTCAAAGGCGTAAAACAAGAAACCATCACGGACATCCAAGAATTTGTTTCCGAGGCCGCTTTTTCCTTTAGATACTCTGAAAATGCCACAGCATCAAGTACTCTAGCAAGCACGAGCATCACGCCAAGCACAAACGTAAAGGCTGGTGACTTGATAATGAACAAATCTGGTGATGTATTCCGAATTAACAGCATAGCTACAGACGGGACGTGCACACTATCAGAAAAACTGACGTCACTGAAAGGAGCCGCAGGCGACTTAACAAATCTCCCACAGTCTGATACTACCTTGACGACCGAAGGCGGTTATGCAGACGCAAAAACCACGGGAGAAAAACTTGCAGGCAAACTAGATTTTAAGTCTGAGCAGGCCCTTGAGCCTACTGAAAAAGAGACCGCTGCAACGAACCTGGGATTTTGGGCAACGGCTATTTCTACTGTGTTTGCCACGTACGATTTATTCAAAGCCAAGATCATTGAAATAGCAGACGCGTATCTATCTGGAATCCTCAAAGAGTTGTGTTTGGAAAACGGTGCCACGCAGGCAGAGATCGACGCCCTCGAAAACGAATCTGATTCATAGAAAGGAGATAAAACATGAACACACAAGAGATTAGAGAAGAAGCAAGAAAATCTTGCAAATATCCGGTCATCAGCCCTGAAGCGGTTGATGCCATGATCGACCGCGCAGACTACCACCGCGTGGAAGGTACGGGAACGATGGTCTGCACACTGATTCTCAAGAATGGCTTCACCGTTACCGACACTTCCGCATGTGTGGACGTTCGTAATTTCAATCCGGAAACCGGCAAGAGGATTTCCTATTCCAAAGCACGTGACAAAGTTTTCCATGTCCTCGCTTTTGCCTACTGCGACGAGCATTACGGAGAACAGGCATGACCACACTTGCAGAGATTAAGGCCAAATACCTGAGTGAGGCAATGGTTCGGCCCATTGAGAAGTATTGCATTAAAGACCACACGGGCCGCATTGTTGCACGGAGTAATTCTCCCGTGGTTCATGTATTCAACAACGAGGCAGACGACGCATACGCCGCCGAGCACTACCAGCTCAAAGAGATTTACAACGGCATGAAGTTTTGGCTCGGTGAACTCTCTCCCGCTGGGTTGTATGCCTCTGCTGATGGTCAGTTCTACACGGAAACCGAGTTGCCCGAAAACACCGACGCATTCTGCACACAGCGCTACAGCAACGAGATCAAAGCGGAAAGAAACGCTCGTATCAGCGATACAGACGATTACGTGAAACTGCCTGACATCACCGTGGCGCGGTCAGCAGGAGCCAAGCGCAGTGCTTTAGAAGACGCCGACAGAATCTCTTTAGAGACGTACCGACAGGCGCTTAGAAACCTGCCCGAGGCCGAGGGTTTCCCGTTCGTGCCGTGGCCTGAGTTCCCGAGCGCTTTGGCTTACGAGCTACAGCAGAAAGTCGATGCAAGACAAAACATGAAAGGAGGTTTCTAAATGAGCCTGATTAAATCTTTAATTCAACGGCTACTCGATAGCCGAACGACACCTGAGGAGGCTGGGCACAGCGCTATGCCTTCTCCAAACGAAGTTTCTTTAACACCGTCTGTAACCACCAAAGAGGTTTGGGGAGATGTATGTACAGGCACTGCGAGTTCTGACGGTTACATAAGAATGAGCTTTAGTGCCACTTCTCCCGAAGCTATTGGGAGTGCTAGAAGTTTCGGCGCTATGGTCTTTTCAACACCTCAACTAAAGGGCGATATTGTGTCAGTGGTGTGTCCTGTGGCAAAAGGCAAGGCTTACGCCATGTCCGCTAGAAACGCAAACAACATCACTTGCGCCTTTGTTAAACTGATTGGTGCAATCGGGGGGGGGTATAACATTCTTGTTCGGAGGGCTCTGTCATGCTTAAGGCCCTCGTTCAATTATTTGCAGAGAAGTTCCTGCAAAGCAAGTATCCTGACATTGCTTACCAGTGTGGGCCTAGTACACATTCTCAGACGCAATACTTCTCAGGCAATGAAGGAAAAAATTTTGTGGCTCCGTTCAGCGGCTGGGCGCTCCTTAAACTTAGTGCCTCTGCTAACAACACTTGGTTTAGGATTGAGAACACTACCAGGGGACCCGGCTACGTTATTAACTCAATCTGCAACAGTAAGTGGGCGACCGTCCCAATGCAAAAAGGAGACACGATCGGTGTCGATCTTGGGACCAACAACACAAACACGGCTACCCTCGTATTTATTCGCAACGAATCGTCTAAATAACCTTCTTTCAACGGGAGGCGCATTATGCTGAAAAACATTCTGAGCCTCCTGCTGAGCAAGTTCTACAGCAAACAGGAATCCGAGGCTGTAGGACATCAGGCTATGCCGAGTCCGTCCAACACTGTTATCACTCCTTCTATCAAAACAGAATGCACCACTTGGAGTGATGCACACATTGGTATTGCTCCGGCAGACGGTTATTTGTATGTGACAGGTCGCACTACCAACACTGATGGCTTTCTTCAAATAAGTTCCGATACAACTGAAATAGCAGCTACAACGTTTGGAAATACCGATAAAGACATTCGACTGCTTTTTCCTTTTGCAAAGGGTCAAGCAATGAAGGTTACCGCAAAAAGTCTAAAGAACATTTTCTTGCGTTTTTCTTCCTCTATCGGGGGGGGGTATCAAGCTCTTAAGAACGCTCTTCTGCAAGGAGGTGTGCTATGTCGCTTAAAGCACTTGTGCAACTCTTTGCGGAGAAGTTCTTGCAGAGTAAAAGATCGTGGATTCAACACGCAGTTAGTCCGACCACGGATGCAACGGCCTTCAGCATTACAGCCGATGGTCATTGGCACACGCTTACATCCAGCGGGGACGGTTATGTCGCATACTCTGGAAACGCCTCAAGCGTTATTTTGGAAATCTCTGACGGCGGCTCAGGTTTCGTTGATCCTCAATCGATCGCGAGACGGCACATTATTCCTGTATCGAAAGGTCAAGAATTTAGTTATCTCATTTCAGCAGATACAACAGTGCCCCATTTGTACCTTGTCCCTATGCGGGGTGCAGACTAACTCTGCTGTAGGAGGTCCGTTATGCTGAAATCAGTTTTAGCGCTCCTCCTCTCCAAGTTCGTGAAGAGAAGTGACACGGAGTTCATAGCCTCTCAACCAATAGCAGGGAATAAGGCTAATGCGATTGAGCTTTACAGCAATCAGTTGGGAAACATGGATGTGTCGGGAACAGCCCCCTGTAATGGTTGGCTTCGAGTTGCTTGTGGAGATTCTATTAAAAGCTACTCGGCTCAAAACACAACGTCTTTACTGACATTCCGAGGTCGGAATAAACCAGATACAAATCTGATGAACTGGCCCTGCGTAACCATTCCATGCGCAAAAGGCGACACATGGAATGTGGTTATAAACACGACCTCCGGCGCTACAGGAGGCGCCGCTATTTTCTTTATCCCGTCCATCGGTGGCTAACCGCTCCGCTCCTCACTTCGAGGGGCTTTTTGTTAGGTGTGCGCATTGAAAGAAAAAGCGCTCATAACATGTCCAAAAAGGAATAGACATGGAAACAGATTTCAGCCTCAGCGAGTTTGCCAGCACGGTAAACCTAATAGTGTTCACGCTCATATTGATATGCGCGGCATCGGGCTCTGCTATGCCGTATGTGAGAGCGGAAAGAGACTGGAATTTTCCGCGCTGGTTTGTTGAATTCATATCCTCATGTGCTGCTGGCTTCATTGTCTATCTGATTCTCCGCACCTCCAAATTATCTTGGGAATGGATAGGAGCGTGCTCAGGAGTATCTGCATATTTTGGCCTGAAGATCATGAATACCCTTTACGGAGTTGTCACAGGCAAGTTGAAACTCACTGTTCACAATGGAGCGAACCATGACAATTAGTATGCGCTCGTTTATAGCCGGACTTATAAAGCTGGTCTTGTTCTTTGCTTTTTATATGGCAGGGTGGCTCACAAACTCTCAGCTTAACCAGTATACGATCGTGTCACAGCAGGACAGGATCAACATGCTGGAGAACGAAACAGCGCTCCAGCGCCTCCAGATCAACGAGCTAAACCGCCGAGCAACTTCAAACACTGAGAATCTGAAGCAGCTTGAACGCATTAGTTCAGATATTGAATCTCTCAAAAAAGAAGTTCAGCAACTGCACGGCTTACACAATACGAAGGAGCCTAAATGAGAAAGCAGAATATATTGTTGTATCCGCCTGAACTGGCAACTCAGTTCGTATCTGAGTTTGAACAGGGTCCTAAAGGCGGCCCCGCTCTTGAGTCTTACAAATGCCCCGCTGGAGTGTGGACGATTGGTTTCGGCCATACGAAAGACGTGCACGCAGGCGAGCACATTACGCGCAATGAAGCATACGACCTTCTAACTAAAGACCTGGTTCAAACACAGGAGGAGTTAGCAGCGCTCGTTCATGTGCCTGTTACCGAGAATCAATTCATCGCTTTAATGAGCTTTGTATTTAATTTCGGAATCACAAAATGCAGGCGGTACACCTTATTCAAAATGGTGAATGCTGAGAACGAGGACGGCATTAGAGAATGGTGGCCGAAGTATTGCAATCCTGGGACGGCCTATGAGAAAGGTTTGCGTCGCCGCCGTTATGCAGAACTAGAACTCTTTTTCAGAAAATGATCCGAATAATTTTAGTCACCGCCGCCGTCATGTTCTCCAGTGTCCTGGGTTATCACTTCGGCCAACAAGAAACCGAGTTGCGCTGGACGCAGGAAAGGGAGCGGCTACTTGCTCACCAGATTGAAACCCTTCAAAGGAAAGATAAAGAAATTGCAAACCTTGAAAAGTCTATTACTGCTCTCAATGATTCTGCTATGCGGGTGCGCGAGCGAGACGCCGCGATACAGCGAAAGTTACAGAGGGAGCTTGGAGAGTGTGGTCGATTTAGACGCGCACTTGAGCTCTCTTCAAAAACTCTTGCAGAATGTGCAGAGCGCGCAGTCAGCGATAGAAGAATCATTGAAAGATGTGCAATCCAACTCAGATAGAGGAGGCAAAAAATGACTGAATTAGAAAAACTCGGTATCCCGAACAGTGAAAGGACTAAATGTGAAGTCTGGACAAGAGTGATGGGCTACCACCGCCCAGTCGATTCATTTAATATCGGCAAGCAAGGCGAGGTGGCAGAGCGGAAATATTTTGACGAGAAGAAGTGTTGTTGTCGCAGATAAATTTGATCTTTCGGCTTTTACGCAACAACCGAAAATTTCCGTTAAAACCCTCAAAAATTTCCGTTTTACATCCATATAACGGAAATTAAACGGAACCGTTAAAGCTATCTAATTGAATAGTATTGAAAATGTGGTGCCAGTCCCGGGCACCAGACCTAATTCTTAAGACCTCGTAGATTTGCGGGGTTTTTCTTTGTCCCAAAAATCCCTAGAACTATCCGAGCCTTCATTTCATTAGCGGGTTGCGTGGTTAGTTTAAATTCTCACTTTCAATTCTATTTGCGCGACCTAAAGCGCTCGATGCTTCCGTTCTTTCTAAAGAGACGGTTTCAGATTTGACTTTTAGTTCTCGATAATTCATGAGTATTTGGAGAGGTTAATAGCCTTTTTACGCAAATCCTTAACTTAATTTGGGGTTAATTACGGTAAAAACGCGTTCCATTATTGACGAATCGTAGGAATTCCTTAGGGTGAAAATTAATCATCCCTTCGATGATTGCCTAGCTTCTGCATGGTTCACGTTACTAAGGTTAGTTGGAAAGAGCTTATGGCAAGGTTCACTCAAAATTGGTACGTATCGATTGTTCAAGGTAAAAACAATGCGAACTCGACAGGAGCCATTTTTTCTAACGTTCCGGTAATGCCTTGGATCCATCATCGCCTTCATCCGGTGCTGGTGAGGATTTTCTTGAGATTAGGTCTTTCCAAAACGCTGAAAGAAGAAAGAGTATTTTCTCCGGGTGAACGTGTTGACCACGTGGACCTCGCTACTAGAGGCGTGACTGCTCGTGCGATCGGCTCAACAAAAGGAGACAGTCCTGCAATTGCGCTTTCCACACCTGGTCATTTGGCGGCCGGTAACTTGAATTTCTTCTCCTGACGGCCCGAGCCGGACACTACTTAGCGATCACAAATGCCGAAGTCGCTTATGTTCCGCGGAATATTTTGGCGGAACTCGCCAAGCAAGACAGTCTAATCAACGAACTGCTGCAAGTTCAGTTTGAACTTGCCAGTCTCTCTGATCGAGTGGGCGTCTGCTGTTTATCGCTATTGAGTAAGGAAGACAAGCTAAAGGCATTTACTTCGACTTGGGCGCTCAACTTCGGCACAAGGTTTTTAACAGAGAAGGCCGAAAGATGATTCGAATGCCGGTTCCTTTGACGAGAAAATATCAGGTTCTGGTCACTAACTGCTCTTCGGTTTGGCTCGACAAAGTACTTCATAACTGGGTTCGGGAGAAAAAATGGGAGCGAGACTGAGAATTCGTACTCGTGAGTCCCGAGCTTTTGGACCGTACTACCGCTGGCTGAGAGGATGTATGGATGAAGCGGATACCTACAACTACCCCAAAACTTTGTCTGAGCAAATCTTTTTCGAAAGTAATCCTGCTTGATCGTACTTTTTTCTGATCTGAAATACTAAAAAGCCTTGAAGACTGAGAAGTCTCCAAGGCAAAAATCACTTATCACGCTGTTTCTACGTTAGAAACGCTGAGCCAAACCGGCACCGAGACCCGAATTTTCCTGCGTCTCGTTCTAGGCGAACCGATTTCACATAGATAAAAATAGGCAAAGGAGCCGTCTTTTTGTGCCAAAGGCGCAGTCGGCAGAAACATTTCTTAAGCCGACGCTTTGTCGTTAGAATCCTTTTTCAAGTTCAGGCGGCAATACAGCCGGTCTTGATTCAACTTCAATTTTCCATGCGGTGTTTCTGTGCTTTTTCGTTATTGCGTCCCTAAGGCTATTTCGTCGACCGAGTTTTATCCGATTCCCTATTACGAATCGGTTTATCTGGAAAACCAATGCTTCACGATTGAGGCTGATAGCCAATACCAAGCGGACGAAAAAGCTTATCGTTTTCTCGCCAATCTGCAGAAGAAACATGATTTGGCTTACGAGAAGCTTTTGGATGAACAGGGCATCCGCTTTCGTAAAAGAGAGGAAATCATTGAGCGTCGTCCGATTTATCTGAGAGATCTTCGAAGGCCCGGAGATCTGGATACTTTCGGAAGTCAAAAAGATCCCAAAGTTTGGAATGAATATCGTCTGAACGATTATTACTGGGAAACAGAGCTCCCTGAAAACTTCCAAGTCTCAGGCTACCGCTATGAACAGAATCCGTCGGGAGGCCAATACCGTTTCTTCAGGCAGTTAACGGATCATCAGTTTGCCTACGGACTGGTCTTTCTTTTGATTGTTGTTCTGTTAATTCTGCTTCTTCCCCAGTTCCGCGGACTCGGAATGCTGGATGTGCTTAATTTGGATTGATATTTTTAGTACCTGAAGGCCGAAATCAAATATCTCCACTCTGAGCGATCTTAGGACTTTGTTAGCAACCTCAGCAATTACAATCCAGCATAAATAGGATCAACATTAATTAGTTGAGGCTCAAAATTACTGCGAAGAATAAAACCACACAGAAGTCTGCGTTGACTTCTGCTAAGCCGCAGCGTGCCATCCTGGCTGCCGGAGTGGAAGCGGCTGAAAAGGCAATTGAACGGGAATTGAGGACGGCCGGATTCCCGATGGAAATGGACGACCTGAAAGAGTATGTGATGCTTTCTCATAAGGGCATCTCCTCTGAGGTCTTTGATCGCGCTTTCAATAAATTGAAAGAGGCAGGAAGAATCTTTACGAATCGGGAAGACATTGTTCTCCTGACCTCTTCTGCCAAACTTCATACCGGCGTGGTGCAGGGACACCGTGACGGATTCGGATTCCTGATTTGCGAAGAAGACGTTCCCGATATGTACATCTCTCCGGAAGAAATGACCAAAGTTCTTCCCGGAGATATTGTTGTCGCTAGAGAAGCAGGAACCGACTACAGGGGTCGAGTTTTAGCCGATATCGTCGAACTTGCCGATCGCAAGTTAAAACGCATTGTCGGCCGCTTTGAACTGAGACGCGGCGTCGGAATTGTGGTGCCTGAAGACGCAAGAATTTGCAAAACGATCTTAATTGCACCGGGCCGCTCTTTAGGCGCAACGCCTTCTCAGATCGTCGTGGCCGAACTTGAAGATAAAGGCCTTCTCACTAATAGTCCTGTCGGCCACGTAGTCGAAATTTTGGGAACGATCGACGAGCCGGGAATGGAAACAGAAATCGCGGTTCGTAAATTCGATCTTCCCTACAAGTTCTCCGAAGAAACAAAGAAAGAAATTAAGCGTTTCTCTGACTCTGTAACGAAGTCCGATCTTCGAGATAGAGTAGACCTCCGTGATATTCCGTTTGTGACGATTGACGGCGCAGATGCCAAAGACTTCGACGATGCTGTTTACTGCTTACCTGTGGAAGAAGGCAAATTCCGTCTGCTCGTAGCCATTGCCGATGTTTCTCATTACGTCAAACCCGGTTGCTCTATTGATAAGGACGCTCAGTTAAGAACAACGAGTGTCTACTTCCCGAGACGCGTTATCCCGATGCTGCCGGAAGAGCTTTCTAACGGCTTGTGTTCTTTGAATCCGCAGGTTGACCGCTGCACCATGGTGTGCGACGCGATCATTGGCGCCAACGGATTGGTAGAAGCCTACCAGTTCTACCCAGCTGTGATTCGTTCGGCGGCACGACTGATTTATGACAATGTTTGGGCCGCACTCTGCAACCCGAACGGTCCTGAAGCCAAGGTCATGGAACACGTGCTTGGCAACGTCCAGGATCTCTATGATCTTTACAAGAATCTGATCAAGAGCCGTGAATTGCGCGGCGCGATGGATTTTGAGACGGTTGAAACTTATATTGTCGCCAATGAGCAGGGCAAGATCGAACAGATTCTGCCGCGCGAACGCAATGACGCTCATCGCCTCATTGAGGAAATGATGCTGGTGGCAAACACCTGTGCAGCCGACTTCCTGCAGAAGAATAAGGCTCCGTGTCTCTACCGTGTCCATGAACCGCCCAGCCAGGATCGTCTGGAAAAAGCCAGGGCAACTTTGGCGCCGTTCGGCGTGACGCTGCCCGGCGGAGATTCCCCCACTCCGGGAGACTATGCCAAGGTGCTGGAATCGATCGCTGATCGTCCGGATAAGGCAATGATTCAGACGATTTTGCTGCGCTCCATGCAGCAGGCCGTCTACAGCCCGCATAACGTCGGTCACTTCGGCCTGGCTTATGACGCTTATACGCACTTCACCTCACCGATCCGCCGTTATCCTGACTTGCTGGTGCATCGCGCTATCCGAGGTATCTTACGGCGCCGGAAATACGTGCCGAAGATTTTGGTTGAACCCAATGAAGCGGATGTTCCGGTTCAGACAAGAGAAATCATCTGCAAGGCAAAACCCGATGACAAGAAGAAGGTTGCGCATATCGACTTGTGGGAAAAGCTCGGCCTTCTGTGTTCTGCCCATGAACGCCGTGCCGATGAAGCCAGTTACGATGTAATGGCTTGGCTGAAATGCAACTATATGCAGAAGAAACTCGGCCAGGTCTTTAAAGGCGTGATTTCGGGTGTAAGTCCCTTTGCAATCTTTGTGACGCTTGAAGACTTGTATGTCGAAGGCGCGATTCATATTTCCGGCCTTGGGGATGATTACTTCGTCTTTGACGATAAGTCCAATGAAATTTACGGCGAAGACTCCGGGTTGCGTTATCGCTTGGGCGACGAGCTCACTGTTAAGGTTGCCCGCTGCGATCTCGACGCAAGAAGAATAGAATTCGCTTTGGTTTCGAAGAATCGTCAAAGCAGGCCGAAGACCGAAGCCAAAAGGAAAACCGTAAAATCTTCTGCCGCACCGCGTAAGCCGGCAGCGAGAAAAACGAAGAAAGCACCGTCTGTTGCAAAGAAACGCTCATGAAAAAAGAAGATACAGTCCTAGCCGGCTTCCATGCCGTGTCCTCGAGAATGAAACGCGATTCTTCGTCGATTCGCATCGTCTACTATGATCCGAAGCGCCGCGATCAGCGTATGCGCAGGATGATTGAAGAGATTGAAAAGGCCGGCATTCGTTTGATGCAGGCCGACAACAATCGCCTGGACGGCTTTTCTCATGAAGTTCCGCATCAGGGTTTGATTGCTTTAGCTGCACCGATCGATATCGGCATGTCCTTCGACACATTGATGGATAATCTCGCCGGTAATCCGCTTCTACTGCTTTTGGACGGCGTGACCGATCCGCGCAATTTCGGTGCCTGCCTCCGTGTCGCTGATGCGGCAGGAGTATCTGCCGTAATCACGCCGAAAGACCGCTCCGCCACATTAACGGCTGCGGCAGTGAAGGCCAGCGCCGGCGCATCTGAAACCGTTCCGATTGTGCGAGTTACGAATTTGGCGGGTTCGATTGTTGAGCTCGTTGACGCCGGTGTTCCGATCATCGGCACAGCCGGTGAAGCTCAAAAGACCATTTATGAATTTGATCAAAAGGGCGCTTTCGGCTGGGTACTCGGCGCCGAAGGCGACGGTCTTCGTCAATTGACGCGCCGCCGCTGCAGTGACTTGGCGAAGATTCCGATGCTGGGAACGGTCGAAAGTCTGAATGTTTCCGTTGCTGCCGGTATTTGTTTGTTTGAAACCGTGCGTCAGCGTACTGTTGGCTGATCAGTATCCGCCTTAAGCGGAATCTGAAGTTTGCTAAGTCAGAGGTCGTGCTAAATCACGGCCTCGATTTTTTGATCTGTTGCAAGTCCTTTCCTACAGATCCCGGCACGGAGCCCTATCTGATGGGAAAAGCGGCTCCTCCATGAAAGACAGGTGTAGCCAATGTGTTTTTTGCAACGATTAACGAACACCGGAGAAATAATTTCTCTTCAGGAGTACTCAAGGAAGGTTCAACTATTAGAACTAATAGGTCGATTCGAATAGTAGAAAACGCAGCACACACCATTCAACCCGGATGTTCGTAGAGTAATAGGCTAAGCAAGCAGGCATCTCATTTTCATTAAGGCTATTCCTCGACTTGTTTTTCGTAACTAATTTAGTAATCAGGATTTTTTCTACTGAAAGTGGTGTAGAATCACGCACTTTCTAGTCCTTGTCACACCGGAAGACGCTCCGGGCGACTATT
>ENA-UEYL01001816-UEYL01001816.1-human-gut-metagenome-genome-assembly--contig:-NODE-1816-length-17259-cov-3.636946_pt1 | contig 17259 bp, 13 predicted proteins | sample MGYA00242941_ERZ507946 | MGnify/ENA primary metagenome ERZ507946 (study PRJEB26167, sample SAMN06115482) | human gut metagenome | host: Homo sapiens | place: China:Guizhou | collected 2015-03-11...
CTGCAGACCTCGTTGCCGCTGCTTTATGCCGGAGGCGACATTGTGCGCGGAGGCGCCACAGTGATTCTGGCCATGGGCGACGGACGCAAGGCGGCGGCCGCAATGGCGGATGCCCTGCTGAACAAATAATGCATAATCAGAAGTAACAATAAGTTGCCCTTACAATTTAAAAATAAACATATTTATGTCAGAACTTAATATCGGCGAGGTTTACCGCGCCCAGATGGTGCTCAAGGATGTGGCGCGCCATCCGAAAATTGTTGGTCCGACTTCGCTTTCACCGACGTGCCGGATATATCTGAAACCGGAGAATCTGCAGCACACAGGCTCGTTCAAGCTCCGCGGTGCGTATTACAAGATTTCGCAGCTGAGCGACGAGGAGAAGAAGCGCGGTGTTATTGCCTGCTCTGCCGGCAATCATGCCCAGGGAGTGGCGCTCGGAGCCACTCACAACGGCATCAAATCGCTTATCTGCCTCCCTGCCGGCGCACCCATCTCGAAAATCGAGGCTACAAAGAGACTTGGAGCCGAGGTGTGCCTCGTGCCCGGTGTCTATGATGACGCTTATAACAAGGCGCTGGAGTTGCGCGACAAGCACGGCTATACGTTCGTGCATCCGTTCGATGACCCACTGGTGATTGCCGGACAGGGTACAATCGGACTTGAGATTCTTGAGGAGATGCCCGATGTTGAGGCGATAGTAGTGCCTGTAGGTGGCGGCGGTCTGATTTCCGGTGTTGCTTGCGCAATCAAGAGCATCAACCCCAACTGCAAGGTATATGGCGTACAGGCAGCAGGCGCTCCTTCCATGAAGCAGTCCATCGAACATAAGAAAATCGAAAAGCTGGCTAGCGTTTCCACAATGGCTGACGGTATCGCCGTTAAGGAGCCCGGCACACTGACATTCGAGGCTTGCATGAAATATGTTGACGGTATCGTAACTGTAACAGAAGCTGAAATCGCATCCGCAATCCTGATGCTGCTGGAAAAACACAAAATGGTAGCAGAAGGCGCAGGCGCAGTTTCCGTAGCAGCAGCTATGACAAATAAAGTAGATATCAAGGGCAAAAACGTTGTATGCGTAGTTTCCGGCGGTAACGTAGACGTAAACGTACTGGACAGAATCATCGACAAGGGTCTGCAGGAAAACGGCAGAATCGCTGAATTCTCTGTAATGATGGCAGATAAGCCCGGTCAGCTGATTCAGCTGCTGCAGATTATTGCACAGACAGGCGCAAACATTCTGGATGTAAACCACGACAGAAGAGCAAAAGGCGTAGCAGTAAGCAATGTAGTTGTAAACGTAACCGTTGAAACAAGAAACAAAGCACACTATGAAGAAATGGTTGCAGCACTGAAGGCACAGGGCTACACAATCTGATTTTTCCGAGTGCTTCATAATAACCTTTAACAACACAGGGTACTGATCGAAGGGTCAGTACCTTTTTTCTTGTTGAAAAACCCGAAAGAATATATTATTCTGTTACCTGAGGTGAAAAATATGGACCAACAAAAGACAAAGCGGACAGCAGGAATTTGCCTTACCCTCGCGGGCGGCATTTGTTGGGGGCTTTCCGGCTGCTTTGGGCAATATTTATTTCAGAAGAAGGGAATTAGTGCGGAATGGCTTGTTACGGTGCGTCTGGTTTTCGCAGGGGCGCTGCTGGTTCTGGCAGGATTGATTCTGACGAAAAAGCGCATGGGGGATATCTGGAGGAATGGCGCGGATGCAAGAAGATTGCTTGTATTTTCCGTTTTCGGTATGCTGACCTGTCAGTATACCTATTTTGCGGCAGTCCAGTATTCCAATGCAGGCACGGCAACGGTGTTGCAGTCCTTGGCACCCCTGCTGATTTTGGGGATTGTTTGCTTTAAGGAAAAGCGACTGCCTCGCAAAATGGAAACAGGAGCGATTTTTTGTGCTTTGCTGGGGGTGTTTCTGATCAGTACACATGGTAATATCCGCAGCATGAGCATTACAACTGTGGCGCTGCTGTTTGGCTTGGGTGCGGCGGCAGGCGGTGCGGCGTATAATCTGCTTTCCGGGGATTTATTGCGGCATTATGGCGTATATGCCGTTGTGGGCTATGCCATGCTGCTTGCAGGCGTGGCAATGCTGCCCTTTGTGCGCCCCTGGAGCTATGCCGTTCCTTTTGACCCGGAAACCCTTCTGGCAACGGCAGGCGTGGTTGTGATTGGTACGGCAATCGCATTTTCGCTCTATTTGAAGGGGGTCAGCGTTGTAGGACCCTTCATGGGAAGCCTGCTTGGGATGGTGGAGCCGATTACGGCGGTCATCGTTTCCCTTCTCTTTTTGCACGCAAAATTCCAAGGCATAGACCTGGTTGGCTTTGCGCTGATTCTGGGGACTGTGGTGGCGCTTTCCTTGCAATCGAAATAACGAAAAAAACAGGATACCTTGGTTTTTGCGGAAGCCAAGGTATATTTGCGTGCAAAGGAATTTTGTGATAAAATTATGTATTGGAAATTTTTTATCTGAAGGATATGGAAATAGATGAGGTGAGAGCTTTGGCGGAACAGAAAAATAAGAAAAAAACTGCCAAAACCACTGCAAAATCGCCGTCTGTGAAAAAAGCAACGGCAAGGAGCAGTGCCGGAAGGGAAACAGCAAAAAAGGAAACGGGAGCGAGAAAAGAGACCACCAGAATGACGGCGCAGCCTGCCCGTTTTGGGGACAGTATTCTGGATGAGGTCATTCTGCTTCTGATTATTGTTGCATCAATTATTGTATTCATCAGCCTGCTGACGGAAAAAATGGGCATCATCGGCGGCATCATCAGCAGCTTTTTTAAGGGACTTTTCGGGCTTGGCGGGCTTTTTCTGCCCATCTGCGTGATTGCCTACTGCATCTGGATGCTGGTGAGCGAGGAAAAGCGATATCCGCTTGTGCGCGGCATCGGGGCGGGGCTGTTTTTGCTGACCGTAGCCGCCTTTGCGCAGGTGCTGCACCCGATTCAGGTGGTAGAAAGCCTTGGCTTTTTCAAACGCTGTGGTGTGCTTTACGGCGCAGGTGCGTTTACAAATGGAGGGCTGACAGGTGGACTGATTGGCGGTGGACTGGACAGGGCATTGGACACCCTTGGGAGCGTCATTGTCCTATTGGCGACAGGAATTATTTCCATCGTCATGGCAACAGGAAAATCCTTCTTCCATGCCCTTGGGGATGCTAATGCGCACCGCAAGGCGAGACGGAAGGTGAAAAACGAAAAAATCAAGAATAAAGCCGAGCGGATTCGCCAGCAGGAGGAGCTGGAAGCGGAGCGGCAGGCGAAAAAGGCGCAGCGCCGCAGAAGGATGAATCGTGAGGATTTCAATATCGAGGTACAGGAGAACAGCAGCGAAACGCCCTATGTGGAGGAAACGGTGTTCCGCAAGAAGCCTTTGATTCTGGAAACGAAAAAACGGGAACCGATTTTTGATTTTGTGAAGGAAAACGGCGCAGAGGTTGCGGTGCGCAGAGAGGAAAAGACGGAGGCTGTGCCGAAGGAAGCGCACGACGAAAAAGCCGCAGAAACGCCTTCTATCCGAGAAGCAGCGGCAATGCCGGCAGAGGAGCAGGTGAAGTTGCAGGCAACAGAATCCGATGCGGCGGATGCATTGTTTGCGGAAATCTTTGCAGAAAAGCCACGCGAGGAAAGCATCAGCATTGATATTCTGCCGGAGGAGGACATGGGTAAAACCGTTGTGCCGAGAAAGGAAACGTCCGCTGCCGAGGAAGAAATCCCCATTGCAATGATGGAGGAGGAGACTGTGGAAGAAACGCAGGCAGAGGAAGCGGAGGAATCCGAAGAAGCGGCAGAGGCGGAGGACGCGAAGCCGGCGGCAGATATACATGAGCCAAGGAAGGAGACGGCACCTGTCGAGGAGGAAAGGCCGTATATCTTTCCGCCGATTACGCTGCTGGGAAAAGACCCGCAGACGGGTAACGGCAGCAACCGTTCGGAATTGTTTGAAAATGCAAGAAAGCTGGAAACCACGCTGAAAAGCTTTAGCGTGGATGCAAAGGTAATCCAAATCAGCAGGGGCCCTACTGTGACGCGCTATGAGCTTTCGCCGAGCCAAGGCGTAAAGGTCAGCAAGATTGTGAATTTGGCGGATGATATCGCGCTGAATCTGGCGGCGAGCGGGATTCGTATTGAAGCGCCTATTCCCGGCAAGGCGGCAGTCGGCATTGAGGTGCCGAATAAGGAAACGCAGTCGGTTTATATGCGGACGCTGCTGGAAAGCGATGCCTTTAAGCAGCACCCCTCTAAGCTTGCCTTTGCACTGGGGCAGGATATTGCAGGCAACCCTGTTGTGACGGATATTGCAAAAATGCCGCACCTGCTGATTGCGGGTGCAACGGGTTCGGGGAAATCGGTCTGCATCAATACGCTGATTACGAGTATTCTTTATAAGGCAGACCCCAAGGAGGTTAAGCTGCTTCTGGTTGACCCGAAGGTGGTAGAGCTGAGCGTGTATAACGGGATTCCGCACCTTTTGATTCCGGTTGTGACAGATCCGAAAAAGGCGGCCTCTGCGCTGAATTGGGCGGTGCGTGAGATGCTGCAAAGATATAATGATTTTGCTGCCCATGGTGTCAGAGATATTAAGGGCTTTAATAAATTGATGGAAGAAAAGGGTGACGAAAAGGGCAAAATGCCCCAGATTGTCATTATCATTGATGAATTGGCAGACCTGATGATGGCAGCACCGGGCGAGGTGGAGGATGCTATCTGCCGTTTGGCGCAGATGGCGCGTGCAGCAGGGATGCACCTGATTATTGCGACACAGCGTCCCTCTGTGGATGTCATTACAGGGGTGATCAAGGCGAATATCCCTTCCAGACTGGCGTTCGCTGTATCCTCTGGCATTGACTCCAGAACGATTCTGGATATGGTCGGGGCGGAAAAGCTGCTGGGGAAGGGCGATATGCTGTTCTATCCTTCGGGTCAAAGCAAGCCCTCCCGTTTGCAGGGCGCATTCGTAACAGATCAGGAGGTCGAAGCTATTGTCGATTTTCTCAAAAAGAGCAGCAAGCCTAATTATACACAGGAAACCATCGACCAAATTACCGCTGCCGGCAAGGTTGGCGGTGCGGCGGAGGATTCGGATGAATTTTTCTCGCAGGCGGTTGATTTGATTCTGGAAAAGGAAAAGGCATCTGTTTCCATGCTGCAAAGACAATTCCGCATCGGCTATAACCGCGCGGCAAGGCTGATGGATGATTTGGAGAAGCAGGGCATTGTCGGCCCGGAGGAGGGCAGTAAGCCCCGAAAGGTTCTCATTACGAAAAGCGAATGGGAGGAAATGACGGGCGCAGTTCCCGATGAGATTTAAATTAGCTTCATAGCAAAGGGGTTCGGGGAACAAAGTGTTCCCTGAATAAAATCCGCAGGAGGAATTCATTTCCGACGAGGAAAACAGCGAGTTTCAAGGTTTGCCGATGGAACTCGTCTGTTTATTCTTCTGTTTAAACAAGTCGAAATCCTGATTTCGACTTAGGGGTCGACTTTGTCGACACCCAAAAGGGATTGCAGAAGCACGCTGCAATCCTTTTTTCTGTTTTTGATTGAAATGGATTGACAAAAACAGACAAGTATAGTATTATCGGCATAGGGTCATATGACTGACGGAAGTGGAGACAACCACATGGAGTATGACTATTCGAATGCCGACCGTCTGGGCGATGATGCTTGGATTGGGTGCGGCTTTTTTTATGGAAAATTTTCGGTAAAAAAACGCACCGTCCCTTGTATCAGATGTGGAACAGCGGAATACCGCCAAAGCAGAGAGGAGATTTTTCGAATGTTTAAAACAGACTTACAGATTGCGCAGGAATGTAACATGGAGCATATCCTGAAGGTTGCTGAAAAAGCAGGGATTCCCGAAGAATATGTAGATTGCTACGGCAAATACAAGGGCAAAATCAGCAGCAAATATTACGACAAAATCAAAGATAACCCCGATGCAAAGCTGATTCTGGTAACAGCGGTGAACCCTACCCCCGCAGGCGAAGGCAAAACAACCGTTACCATCGGCCTTACAGAGGCATTGCAGCAGATGGGCAAGAATGCGATTACCTGCCTGCGTGAGCCTTCCTTGGGGCCCTGCATGGGCGTAAAGGGCGGCGCTGCCGGCGGCGGCTATGCACAGGTGGTTCCCATGGAGGATATCAACCTGCACTTTACCGGCGATTTGCACGCCATCACAACAGCAAATAACCTCTTGGCATCCATGGTGGATAACCACATTCAGCAGGGCAATGAGCTGAACATTGACCCCAGAAGAATTGCATGGAAGCGCTGTGTAGACCTGAACGACAGACAGCTGAGAAATGTGATTTCCGGCTTGGGCGGCAAGGTAAACGGCGTACCCAGAGAAGACGCATTCCAGATTACCGTTGCTTCCGAAATTATGGCAATCTTCTGTCTGGCAAATGATTTGAAGCAGCTGAAGGAAATGCTGGGCAGAATCATCGTTGGCTACACCTATGAGGATGAACCCGTAACAGCAAAAATGATTGGCGCAGACGGCGCAATGACAGTTCTTTTGAAGGATGCACTGCAGCCCAACGTGGTGCAGACACTGGAAAACACACTGGCAATCATCCACGGCGGCCCCTTCGCAAATATCGCACATGGCTGTAACTCCGTTATGGCAACAAAAACAGCAATGAAAATTGCGGATTATGTTGTAACAGAGGCAGGCTTCGGTGCAGATCTGGGCGCTGAAAAATTCTTTGATATCAAGTGCCGTAAGGCAGGCCTGAAGCCCGATGCGGTTGTTCTGGTTGCAACCGTGCGTGCGCTGAAATATAACGGCGGTGTGCCGAAGGCAGATCTGTCCAATGAAAATTTGGATGCTCTGGCAAAGGGCTTTGTGAATCTGGAAAAGCACATTGAAAATATTCAGAAATACGGCGTTCCCGTTGTGGTAACACTGAACCATTTCGTAGCTGATACAGATGCAGAGGTGGCTTATGTGAAGGAACGCTGCGAATCCATGGGCGCAACCTTTGCCGTAGCGAAGGTTTGGGCTAACGGCGGCGAGGGCGGCAAGGCTCTGGCTGAAAAGGTTCTGGAAACACTGGAAACAAAGGAAAGCAAATTCCATTTCCTGTATGAGGATGAACTGAATATCGTAGAAAAGGTAAATAAGGTATGCAAGGAAATCTATGGCGCAGGTACAGTTAATTTCTCTGCGGCGGCAAAGAAAACACTGGCACAGATTGACAAGCTGGGCTTTCACGATTTCCCTGTTTGTATTGCAAAGACACAGTATTCTCTTTCCGATGATCCCAAGGTTCTGGGTCGTCCGGAAGGGTTCGAGGTAACAGTAAAGGAGATTCGTATTTCCGCAGGTGCAGGCTTTATCGTTGTTCTGCTGGGCGATGTTATGACAATGCCCGGTCTGCCTAAAAAGCCCGCAGCCTTGAATATCGACATTGACGATAACGGAAATGTGGTAGGTCTCTTCTAAGAAAAAGGGAGTTAAAAAGGATGAAAGCACAACTGATTGATGGCAAACGGATTTCTGCGGAAATTAAGGCAGAGGCGGCGGAGGAGGCAGCAGCATTAAAGGCAAAGGGTATCACACCCTGCTTAGCGGTTGTTTTGGTCGGCGATGATTCCGCCTCTCAGGTATATGTGAATAACAAGAAAAAGGCGTGTGAGGCAGTCGGGATTCGCTCGGTTTCTCATGTGTTGTCTGGGGGGACAACGGAGGAGGCACTTTTGGAGCTGATCGCCAAGCTGAACGCGGATAAGGACATTCATGGGATTCTGGTGCAGATGCCTGTGCCAAAGCAGATTGATGAACGAAAGGTTATTCTTGCCATCGACCCGAAGAAGGATGTGGATTGTTTCCATCCCGTAAACGTGGGCAATCTCCACACAGGCGGAGAGGGATTCCTTCCTTGTACCCCTGCGGGCATTATTGAGTTAATCAAGCGCAGCGGTCATTCCATCGAAGGGAAACAGTGTGTTGTGATTGGCAGAAGCAATATCGTAGGAAAGCCTGTAGCTATGCTGTTGATGCAGGAGAACGGCACTGTGACGATTTGCCATTCCAGAACAAGGAATCTGGCGGAAATCTGTCGGGGGGCAGATATCATTGTCAGCGCAGTGGGCAAGGTAAACACAGTGACGGCGGATATGGTAAAGGAAGGCGCGATTCTCATTGATGTTGGGATGAATCGTAATGAGGCAGGCAAGCTGTGCGGCGATGTGGATTTTGAGAACGTGAAGGAAATTGCAGGGGCGATTACGCCTGTTCCCGGCGGCGTTGGCCCGATGACCATCGCTATGCTGATGAAAAACTGCAACACAGCCGCAAAAATCCAGAACGGATTGAAATAAAGAAGAATTGTAAGAAAATCTTAAGATGGATACCCTTGACTTTCATAGAGAGCCAAGGGTATTCTTTTTATATAGGGAAAATAAGGAAAAGCGGTCGGAAAGGAAGTGTTTGTATGAAAAAAGGTGCTTTGAAGGGTATTGTATGCTTGGTTGTAATCGTGGTTATCTGGATGGCAGTTTCTTTTCGGAGCAAACCGCTTTCCGATGAGGGGGAAATTTCCCTTGAGAATTTTGTAGTTTGCCGTGTGCAGATGATGGAGATAAAAAATGATACAGGCTATGTGAGTGGGGCAGAAATCAGAGAGAGGGAACGGATGCAGAAGGCATTGGATGCGTTGGGTGAAATAGAGGTCAGAAAAATGATGCCATGGGAGAAGCTGCTTTCCGATAGGAGCGCGGAAGAGCCTTATCTTATGATGATTCGGTACGACAGCGAGACGGAAGGACGGTATGAGTCGCTCGCCTGCTGGGAGGGAGGACGCATTGATTTCAGAGATACCGCCTACATGATTACGGGAAAGGAAAAAACGAAGGCAACAGACCTACTGGAAGCACTTTTGCAGGAATACGAAACAGCAGAATAAGAAAAAGCAACCCTCGATTGTATCGGGGGTTTCTCTTTGGCAGAAGGAGGGAAAAAGAATTTTGCGGAAATATAGCAATTTTCTTGGTTTTATAGTAAAATATAATGATGGAAAAAAGAGAAGATTTTAAGGAGGAATACAATGAGCAGAAAAATCGCATTCACCTCTTTGGGGTGCGATAAGAATAGAGTTGACAGTGAGGTTATGCTGGGGATTTTACAGCAGAACGGCTACACAGCGGTAGCGGATGAGGCAGAGGCGGATATTATTGTGGTAAACACCTGCTGCTTTATCAAGGATGCCTTGGAGGAAAGCATTGAAACCATTTTGGAAATGTCCAAATATAAGAATCCAGAGGTGGGGCATTGCAAGGGCTTGATTGTGGCAGGCTGCTTAGGGCAGAGATACGAAAAGGAATTTTTTGACGAATTGCCCGAGGTGGATGCCATTGTCGGCACAACGGCGTATGAATCCATTGCGGAGGTTGCGGATGAAATTCTGGGCGGCAAGGAGCAGGTGAAGCAGTTGGAAAGCATTGACCTTGCCATGCAGGATGGAAACGGCAAGCTGCGTGTGCTTTCGACCGCACCGTATTTTGCGTATTTGAAAATTTCCGAGGGCTGCGACAACCGTTGTACCTATTGTGTGATTCCGCAAATGCGTGGCAGACACCGCAGCAGAGAACTGGAAAGCCTTGTGGAAGAAGCAACCCTTTTGGCACAGCAGGGCGTGAAGGAATTGGTCATTGTTGCACAGGATACCTCTATCTACGGCAGAGATTTATACGGCAAGCCGATGCTGGATGTGCTTTTGCGGCGGCTGAATGCCATTGAGGGCTTGGAGTGGATTCGTCTGCTGTATGCGTATCCCGAAACGCTGACAGAGGAAACCATTGCGGCAATGGCAAGCTGTGAAAAGGTTTGTCATTATATTGATATGCCGATTCAGCATGGGAATGATGCCGTACTGAAACGCATGGGCAGAAAGAGCAGTCAGGCACTCATTCGGGAGAAGGTGGCAAGGCTGAGAGCGGCTATGCCCGATATTGCCATCCGCACGACACTGATTGTCGGCTTCCCCGGAGAGACAGAGGAGGAATTTGCGGATTTGCAGAGCTTTGTGCAGGAAATGAAATTCGACCGTTTGGGTGTGTTCTCCTATTCGCAGGAGGAAGGCACGGTTGCGGCGGAAATGGAAAACCAGATTCCGGAGGAAACGAAGGAAGAACGCAGAGATATCATTATGGATATACAGAAATCCATTGCGGCTGCGCTTTGTGAAAAAGAGGTCGGCAAGGTGCTGGAGGTGCTGATTGAGGGCAAGCTGCCTGAGGAAAATATCTTCTGCGGCAGGACAAGGCGGGATGCCCCCGAAATTGACGGTCTGGTATTTGTTTCCTCGGAGGAGGAGCTGTATTCCGGTGATTTTGCAGCGGTGAAGATTCGAGAAGCAGGCGATTATGATTTGATGGGAGATGTGGTTTATGGATATGAATTTAGCGAATAAGCTGACCATGCTGCGTGTGGTTATGATTCCGGCATTCTTGCTGGTGCTGTTTCTGGCACCTGAGCCGATGAACAGATATATTGCAGTGATTATTTTTATCGTGGCATCCTTAACGGATATGCTGGATGGCAAGATTGCAAGAAAATACAACATGGTTTCCAACTTCGGGAAATTTATGGACCCCCTTGCGGACAAACTGCTGGTGATGTCTGCATTGGTTTCCATGGTTGCCTTGAAGGACTTGGCGGCATGGGTGGTTATCGTGATTCTGGCAAGAGAATTTGCCATCACAGGCTTCCGTACCCTTGCGATGGAGGCGAATATCGTGATGGCGGCAAGCTGGTGGGGGAAGGTGAAAACCACCACGCAGATGATTATGATTCCTGTGCTGCTGCTGAATCTGCCGTTTGCGTGCATGCCTGTTCTGGAAAAGCTGCTGGTGATTCTGGCGGTATTCTTTACGATTTTCTCCGGCGCGGATTATATCATTAAGAATAAGCAGGTTCTGATGGGCTAAGAGAAAAATGAAAGGGAGCGTTTTGTTTGAAAAGGCTCTCTTTTTTATTTCGGGATATTGGAATCCGATGATAAAAACGGTACAATAGAGGAAAAGACACAAAGGAGGAAGAAACATGAAGGCGGAGATTCTTGCAGTCGGCACGGAACTGCTGCTGGGGGATATTTTGAATACAAATGCACAGTTTCTGGCGCAGGAGCTGGCAAATCTGGGGATAGAGGTATATTATCAGACGGTTGTTGGGGATAACCCGCAGCGTTTAAAGGATACGATTTTTCATGCCTTTTCCAGAGCGGATTTAATTATTACAACAGGCGGCTTAGGGCCTACCGAGGATGACCTGACGAAGGAAACGGCGGCAGAATATTTCGGGGAAAGGCTGATTCTGGATGAAAGAGCATTGGGCAGAATTCGGAAATATTTTGACCGCACAGGCAGAGTGATGACGGAAAACAACGTGAAGCAGGCAATGGTGCCCGAAAAAAATGGGATTGTGCTGTATAACGATAACGGCACGGCACCGGGGATCATTATGGAGAAGAACGGAAAGATGATTGTGATGCTGCCCGGCCCTCCGAGAGAAACGATTCCCATGTTCCAAAATCAGGTGAAGCCTTATCTGGCGAAGAAGCAGGAATTTACCTTTGTTTCCCGTATTCTGCGCGTGGCAGAAGTGGGCGAGAGTGCCATGGAGGAAAGGGTAAAGGATATCATTGATGCACAGACCAACCCGACGATTGCGCCCTATGCGAAGGATGGCGAGGCAATTTTGCGCATTACGGCGAAGGCAAGAGATGAGGAGGAAGCAAATCGGCTGATTGACCCTGTTGCGGCGGCATTGAAGGAAAGATTGGGCGATGCGGTCTATGGCGAGGGCGAAACCGATTTGGAAACCGTTGTGGCAGAACAGCTGTTGCAAAAGCAACTCACGTTAGCGGTGGCAGAATCCTGCACCGGCGGTATGATTGCGTCCAAGCTGGTGGAATATCCGGGGATTTCTGCGGCACTTGTGGAGGGCTGTGTGACCTATTCCAATGAGGCGAAAATGCACAGACTCGGCGTAAAGGCGGAAACACTGGAGAAATACGGTGCAGTCAGCGAGGAAACGGCGAAGGAAATGGCGGAGGGCATTGCGAGAACAAGCGGCGCAGACATCGGCTTGGCAACCACGGGCGTTGCAGGCCCGGAAAGCAGCGAGGGCAAGCCGGTCGGTCTGGTTTATATTGCGGTTGCTTATAAAGGAAAAACGGAGGTATACACCTGTCATTTTGTCGGAAAGCGGAACAAAATCAGAGAACGTGCGGCATATACTGCGCTGAACCGGCTGAGGAAGGGAATCAATGATGAAGCATAAGGGGGATTGGCTGCTGCTTCTGGCGGCATTTATCGGCGGCGGCGGCTTTATCAGCCTGAAATATCTTCTGGATTGGGGATATGACCCATTTCAGGTGATTTTCGGGCGTTTTCTGACGGCATCCGTCTGCATGTGTCTGGTTTATTGCAAACGGCTGAAACGAATTACCAAAGAGGAATGGAGGGTCGGCAGTATTTTGGGGGCACTGCTTGCGGCAATGTTTCTTCTGATGACGGTTGGGCTGCAATACACCACGCCATCGGTCAATGCGTTTCTGGTGAATATTCCTGCGGTCATTGTGCCGTTTGTCTGCTGGGGCGTGTTCAGGCAGAGGCCGAATCGGAACTGCTTTCTGGCGGCGGGGATGACGCTCTTTGGCGTTTGCTGCCTTTCCCTGACGGCGGATTTTCGGCTGGATTTCGGGGCAGGGCTGTCACTGCTGGCGGCGGTGGCGTTTTCGTTGCAAATGGCGTTTCTGGGGAATCTGACCAAGGACTGCGATTCTGTACATATTGCGATTGTGGAGAATCTTTCGACCCTTGCGGTGATGACAGTGATTCTGATGTTTACGGGATGGGATATGCCGCCCCTGACATTGCCCGCCTTCGGAAACTTTTTCTACGCAGGGGCATTTTGCACCGCGCTTTATTTTGTGCTGCAAAGCATCGGACAGCAAAGCACTGCGCCGAACAAGGCGGCGATCATCATTACAACGGAATCTATTTTTGCGGCGGTATTTTCTGCGATTTTATACGGCGAACGGATGCACTTCAGGGGATATCTGGGGTGTGCGGTGATTTTTGCGGCAATGGCTTTGGCGGAAAAGCCTGTGCAGGAGAGAAAATAGCCGTTGACAAGGCGAACGAAATCGAATAAAATGGGAAAAAAGAGAACAAATATTCGTGAATATAAACAGAATCCGATAGGGTTTGGAAAGGTGGAAATAAAATGGCGGCAAAGGCACAAAAGGAAGATGTAAAATTTGAAGATAAGCAAAAGGCACTGGATGCGGCACTCAGCCAGATTGAGAAGCAGTTTGGCAAGGGTGCGGTAATGAAGCTGGGGGACAATAATGCAAAAATGGCAGTTGAGGTTGTGCCGACCGGCTCTCTGAGCCTGGATTTGGCGTTGGGGGTTGGCGGTTTGCCGAAGGGCAGAATCGTTGAGGTTTATGGCCCTGAATCCTCCGGTAAGACAACGGTTGCCCTGCACATGGTGGCAGAGGTGCAGAAGCGCGGCGGCATTGCAGGGTATGTGGATGCGGAGCATGCGATGGACCCCACCTATGCAAAGGCACTGGGAGTTGATATTGATAACCTCTATATTTCTCAGCCGGATGACGGCGAACAGGCGTTGGAAATCACCGAAACCATGGTACGCAGCGGTGCGATTGATATTGTGATTGTGGACTCCGTAGCGGCATTGGTGCCCCGTGCGGAAATCGAGGGCGAAATGGGCGATTCCCACATGGGCTTGCAGGCAAGACTGATGAGCCAGGCATTGAGAAAGCTGACAGGTATCACCAATAAATCGAATTGTACGGTTGTTTTCATCAACCAGCTGCGTGAGAAAATCGGCGTAACCTTCGGCAATCCTGAAACTACAACGGGCGGTCGTGCGCTGAAATTCTATTCCTCTATCCGTATGGAAATTAGAAAGGCGGATGTGTTGAAGCAGGGAACGGAAATTGTCGGCAACCGCACAAAGGTAAAGGTTGCGAAAAACAAGGTAGCACCTCCCTTCAGAACAGCCGAGTTTGATATTATCTACGGCAAGGGCATCTCCAAGGAGGGGGATATTCTGGATCTGGCGGCAGATGTGGATATCGTAAACAAGAGCGGCGCGTGGTATGCCTATAAGGAAACCCGTATCGGGCAAGGGCGTGAAAACGCAAAGCAGTTCCTGCGCGAGCATCCCGAAATGTGCGCGGAAATCGACCATCTGGTGCGTGTGCATTATGGGCTGGAGCAGAATCAGGATGCGCCGCAGACAGCAGAAGCGGCAGATGCAGTCGAAGCACCTATCACGGAAACAGAATTTTAAAAATAAAATATTATAGTTAAAAAATTGCAAAAAAGGAACCCTTCGTATGGAAAAAATACGGAGGGTTTTTCTGTTAAAATTATGTAGTATTATGCAAATACAAGCTGCACCAGAGCCATATAGCAGACAGTGCCGCAGAAAATGCTGATGAGGGTGCTTCTTTTCCAAAGATGCAGGACTGCCGTGACAGCAGAGGCAATCAAAAGCGGCGCAAAGCCTGCCGCAGAGGAAAAGGTAATGCCCTTCAAGCAATAAATGACGAGGGTTGCCATGATTGCCATAGGCAGCACACGCCCCAGATAGCGTACAGGCTCGGGAACGGCTCTGCCACTGAAAATAAGGAAGGGCAGGGCGCGCTCCAGAAGGGTGCAGATGCCGCAGACGGCGATGATTGCAATAGATTGCATTGTAGTTAAAACCATTTACGCTTCCTCCTTTTCTTCCTTTACAGCTTTTGCAGGCTCGATACGGTGACGCAGGATGCTTAAGAGAGCAACGGTAATCACCAGCGAGGGCAGAATGAAATTGCTTGGCCCGAAGATAAGCAGACAAACGATGGCGGAAACAAAGGCAAGCCATGCCGGCAGGCGGTTATCCGCGCCAAGCATCTGCTCTATCAGGATAACGATGAAAAGGGCGGTTAGCGCAAAATCAATGCCTGTGGTGTTGAAGGGGAGCATGCTCCCAATCAGCGCACCGATGATGCTCAGAATAATCCAATAGGAGATGGACAGAAACGCCGTCAGCACATACGCCCATTTTTCATTGACATCCGACTCGAAATGATGCGAACAGTGCAGGGAATAATTTTCATCCGTCAGGGAATAGATGAGGAAATATTTCCAAGGTCCGAAGGTGCGGAATTTTTCGATGAAGGACAGCCCATAGAAAATATGACGGCTGTTAAGCAGGAGTGACATAATCGCAACAGTCAGAAGCGAAACGCCGCCGGCGAAGAAGGTCACCATCAGATATTGCAGAGAGCCTGCCAGAACGAAAATGCTGCATGCGCCTGTCCAGACGAAATTATAGCCGCAGTTCTGCATCAGTACCCCGTAGGCAAGGGCAACGGGGATGTAGCTGATGAGAATGGGAAGGCTGTGCTTGAGTGCGTAACGAAAGGCTTTTGCCATAAATCATGCTCCTTTCTGAAGGGCATCTTATTTACTTATTTTTCATTTGTTGGATACGGGCTTCGTCGGGGGTGATATAAATGGTTTTATTCGTCAGATAAATCACCATGCCCGGCTTTGCGCCGTTTGGTTTCTTGATATTTTTTCTCTGGGTATAATCCACAGGAACCATGCTGCTGTTTTTTGCTTTACTGTAGAAGGCGGCAAGGTTTGCAGCCTCCTCCATCGTGGCTTCCGGCAGCTCGCTTTGCCCGTTGGTGCGGATGATGACATGGGAGCCGGGGATATCCTTCGTGTGCATCCAGAGGTCTGTCGGCTCGGCGGTGCGCAGGGTCAGCTCGTCATTTTGCAGATTGCTTTTCCCGACCAGAATTTCATACCCATCGGAGGAAATATAACGCAGGGGCTTTGCCCTTTTCGGCTTCGGCTGTCCTTTTTTCTGTGCCTGCCTGCGGATGAAGCCGCTTTCCGCTAATTCTGTACGGATTTCGGAAAGATCGGCATCCTCCTTGGCGTTTTCCAGTGCATTGAGAACGCTTTCCAGATACGCCAGCTCCTCGTTATTCTGTTTTTCCTGTATTTCCAGTGCCGCAAGGGTACGCTTTGCCTTGTTGTATTTTGCAAAATATTTCTGCGCATTTTCCGCAGGTGTTTTTGCGGGGTCAATGGCAATTTCGATTTCGGGCATGGATTCCTCGTAATAATCAATGGTTTTGAAGGTTGTTACACCCTGCGGAACGGCATAGATATTGGCAGTCAGGAGTTCGCCTTTTTTCTTCCATAAATCCATGCCCTTTGTTTCGCGGCGTGTTTTCAGCTGAATTTCCTTTTTCTTCACACAGCGTTCGATATGATTGGTTACCAGCTTTCGCATATCCTGCGCCTTCTGGCGGATATGTGCCGCATTATCCCGCTCCTGATAAAAGCCCTCCAGAAGGGCAGAAACGGAAGGAAAGGGCTTTGCGGCAAGGCCTTGAAATTGCTGCATTTTCAGAACGGCAAAATCGACAATGCGATTATTTTCCTTCTGATAATAAATGGCAGGGCAGAAGTCCGCCGCTTTGACCTCCTGCATGGTTTTTTCAAAGGCGGCAAAGAGCCGTTTACTGCTTTCTAATGTGGTTTCCTGACAGGAATCCGAAGCATCCAATCCTGCACGAGTGCAGATTTCACCTGCCATGACAGGACTGATGCCGGTGTAGGTCTGATAAAGAAATTCCTGTAGCCTTCTGCCCTCCTGCAGATGCAGGGAAAAGAGAAAATCCGCCTGTTCGGCAAGGAGAGGGTTTTTCTTATCCTGCGAAGGGGGGAAAACATATTCCTTGCCGGGGAGTACCTCTCGGACAGAACTTTTCTCATGGGTGACACGCTTGATGGAATCCAGAATTTTGCCGGTTTCATCGGTTAGGATAAGGTTGCTGTGCTTGCCCATGATTTCCAGAATCAGATTTTTTGTAGTGATATCGCCCATTTCATTGGCGGATTCAATCCGCAGGATGATGATACGCTCGAAATTCGGCTGCACAATATCTATAATTTTGCCGCCTGCGATATGCTTGCGCATGACCATGCAGAATAAGGGTGCGGTCATAGGGTTTTCGCGGCTGCTTTCGGTCAGGTGGATACGGGGATGGGCAGAGTTGGCGGAAATGATGATTTTCTTTGCGCCGCTGCCAAGCCCACGAATAGACATACGAATTTCATCCGCAAGGGGCTGATGGATTTTATCGATACGCCCACCTAAAAGGGCTGCTTTGAGTTC
>ENA-UEYL01001827-UEYL01001827.1-human-gut-metagenome-genome-assembly--contig:-NODE-1827-length-17169-cov-4.084777_pt1 | contig 17169 bp, 10 predicted proteins | sample MGYA00242941_ERZ507946 | MGnify/ENA primary metagenome ERZ507946 (study PRJEB26167, sample SAMN06115482) | human gut metagenome | host: Homo sapiens | place: China:Guizhou | collected 2015-03-11...
TTTTTCTTTCCTTCTACTTTTGCTGTATAAATCCGTAAAAGTAGAAATGTTATGTTATTACCAAACGAATGGATAGAGAACAGTATTGAAACATACATCTATCAACACACCACAAAGTCCCAGATTATCTATTGGGTAGTATTGGCTGCCGTTACTGCCGCTATTATTGCATTGCCTTTTATCTATGTAGATATTTCGGTGCAAGGCAGTGGAGTAGTGAGACCGGTGGCTGAAAAAACAGAAATTAAATCAGCAATTACAGAACTGGTAGATTCTGTCTATGTGCGCGAAGGCGACCAAATAAACAAAGGAGATATTCTTCTCCGTTTCCGTACCAATAGCTCCGATTATAAAATCAATTATCAGACCAATCGTCTGAATGACTACGAAGCCCATTTGGCAGATTTGGCTTATCTGGCAAAAGGAGAATGCCCTGCTGCGTTCCATTCTCCGGTTCGTCAACAGGAATATACCTATTTCACTAAAAAGAAAAAGGAACTCGAAACCTCTTTGGTGCAGGCGGAAAAAGAGTATAAACGAAATAAAAACCTTTTTGATAAGAAAGTAATCTCAGAAGAAGAATATGATAAATCTTATTTCCAGTATCAGAGCCAGCAAAATGAACTGGCCTCATTGATACAAAGCCAATTAAGCACATGGCAGGCAGATATGAATACCTATCGTAATTCCCGTAGTGAAATGAATACCACCTTGCAGCAGGAGTTGAAAGATAAAGAACTCTATATAGTCCGTAGTCCGGTGAGCGGAACCATTGACCAGTTTTCGGGCATATACAGGGGAAGCAGCATACAGGCAGGGCAGTCATTGGCAGTGGTCAGTCCCGATTCTACCCTGTGTATGGAGATATATGTCACGCCCAGGAATATAGGATTTATGAGTATCGGAATGCCGGTCCATGTACAGGTGGAATCGTTTAATTATAATGAATGGGGGACACTGCCCGGCGAAGTAAATGAAATTTCATCGGACTTCCTGACGGACAGCCAAGGGAATTCATTCTATAAAGTGAAATGCTGGACGGAACGGAATTATCTGATGCTGAAAAGCGGACAGAAAGGTGTATTGAAAAAAGGAATGACGGTCAATGCCCATTTTATGATAACCCGGCGGTCACTTTTTGATTTACTTTATCAGAAGATAGACGATTGGGCGAATCCCAAACAATATGAGAATAAAACAATGATGGCTAAATTTTAAACACGAATACAAGATGAAAAAAGGAGTTAAAATCAAACAGTTTGATATTACAGATTGCGGTGCGGCCTGCTTGGCTTCCGTATGTGCCTATTATGGTTTGCAATTTCCCATTGCACGTATCCGCCAGTATGCATTTACCGACCAGAAAGGAACGAATATTTTGGGATTGATAGAGGCTGCTAATAAATTGGGCTTGTCAGCAAAAGGAGTACGGGCTAAGTTTGAGGCATTATATATTGTTCCAAAACCTGTTATTGCCCATGTCATAGTACACGAGCAACTTCAGCATTTTGTAGTGATATATAAGGTGGAGAAAAAGAAAGAATACATAGAATATATGGATCCGGGTGACGGGCGGATGCATCGCGTCACCAATCAGGAATTTGAGAAAATATGGACCGGTATACTGATATTGATGGAACCTGAGGAGAGCTTCAAAACCGGAAATATGAAGACCAGTATGACGAAGAAATTCTTCTCCCTGTTGGCTCCTCATAAAAGCGTGATGCTGCAAGCTGTGTTTGGCGCGCTTATTTATAGTATATTGGGATTGTCCACTTCCATTTATGTAGGTAAAATAACAGACTATGTGCTGGTAGATAAGAATGTGAACTTGCTCAACCTGATGGGAGTGATTATGCTGGTCATCCTGCTATTGCGGACTTTCATAGGAGCGATGAAAAGTATTCTGGCACTGAAAACAGGGCAGCGGATTGATGCTGCATTGATTCTGGGCTACTATAAACATTTGTTGACTCTGCCCCAGCAGTTCTTTGATACGATGCGCGTAGGTGAGATTATTTCACGCGTCAATGATGCAGTGAAAATCCGTAATTTTATCAATAATGTTTCGTTGGATCTGGTGGTTAACATCATGATTCTTGTCTTCTCTGTGTGCCTTATGTTTGTTTATTCCTGGAAACTGGCATTGATTACTTTAGTGTCTGCCCCCTTATTCCTGCTTATTTTCTGGGGCTTCAACAAATTGAACCGGAAATATCAGCGCGGTATCATGGAAAGCAGTGCCGAATTGGAATCGCAGTTGGTGGAATCTCTTCATTCCATTTCTACGATCAAGCGTTTCGGTATAGAAGAATATGCTAATTTGAAGACGGAAACTCGTTTCGTACATTTATTAAAGAATACGTATCGCAGCATCTATGGTTCCATTGTGGCACAAGGTGGCATTCAGTTTGTATCTACAGGCATTACGATTGCTATTCTTTGGTTAGGAAGTGTTTTGGTAGTCGATCAGGAGTTGACACCCGGCACTCTGATGGTGTTTTATTCCTTGGTGGGTTATGTAATATCTCCGATCGGTTCGCTGATTTCTTCCAATCAGACTATCCAGGATGCACTGATTGCTGCCGACCGCTTATTCCAGATTATGGATTTGGAACGAGAACAGGATAATAGTCAAAAGATAATATTGGAACCGGATATGGTGGGCGATATTACGTTCGAGAATGTTTCCTTCCGCTATGGTTCGCGCAAGGATGTGTTCAAGGAATTGAGCTTGAAGATAGAAAAGGGGAAGACCACTGCCATAGTGGGAGAAAGCGGGTCGGGCAAGACGACTTTGATTTCGTTGTTACAGCATATTTATCCTATACAGGAGGGCCGCATTCGCATAGGCGATTATGATATTGCGCAAATAGACAACCGCAGCCTTCGTCGCCGGGTGGGAACAGTACCTCAACAGATTGAATTGTTTGCCGGAAGCATTGCAGAGAATATAGCGGTAGGCGACTTGCATCCGGACATGAAGAAAATTGTAGATTTGACGGAACAGCTTGGCTTAAAGGATTTTATAGATAATTTGCCTAAGGAGTACCGGACTTATATCGGTGAACATGGTGCATCCTTGTCGGGTGGCGAGCGGCAGCGGCTTGCCATAGCACGTGCCTTGTATAAAGAACCGGAGATACTTATTTTTGATGAAGCGACATCTTCGCTTGATTCTATTTCCGAACACTATGTAAAGCAGATGCTTGATGCATTGGCACGGAAGGGGAAAACGATTATCGTAATTGCCCATCGGTTGAGTACAGTGAAGAATGCAGATAAAATTGTGGTGATCGATAAGGGACAAGTAGTTGAGGCGGGTACTCATGAAGAATTGTTCCATTCAGATGGAATGTATCATCGTTTGTGGAAGGAACAGTTTGATGAAATAGGTTAAAGCATGAACAGTATGAAAAAGTTAATAGTTGTAGCTGTTGCAGCCATCGCATGTATAGCAAATATGCAAGCACAAAATAAAAAGTGGAGTCTCAAAGAATGTATAGATTATGCCATACTGCACAATATAGAGCTGAAGGCAGAGTCAAAACCGGATTAAAAGTTTGAAAGTAGAGAGAAATACGCTATTCTTCATTCTCTGCCAGCTCTGGAAAGCCTCTTTTTACCGCTACTGAAACTTTGTGAGCCGTTATACTCCGTAGAAGCATAAAATCTTTATGCTTCTTTTTTGCGATAAAAACGCCCTACTTTATATTAATCCGGAACAGCCTTAAAAAAGAAGAGTATAAACATGCCCACAGAGTTTTCGGATCAATCCCGTAATTCCTTTCCGATAGAAGAATTTAACCTTTCCATCCGCTTGCTATTCAAAAAAAAGAGGTACATTTGCTTCATCATCAAACCATAAGCATTATGACCATCATAGCCAACCCTATTTACGATGCCGTTTTCAAATTCCTGATGGAAGACAAGAAAGTCGCCAAGATACTGCTCTCCGCATTGCTGAAAAAGGAGATCATAGACCTGGAGATGCGCCGCCACGAGTATACATCCATGGAGCAGACACGCATCTCGCTCTTCCGCATCGACTTCTCTGCAAAGATCCGCGAGAGCGACGGTTCGGAACACCTTGTCCTTATCGAACTGCAAAAGACCTGGCTGATTACGGAGACCTTGCGCTTCCGCCAGTACCTGGGTACGCAGTACCTCAACAAGGAGAACATGGTCGAAGAGAAGAACGAGCACGGACAAAGACGTACGTACGGGCTGCCCATCATTTCCATCTACATCCTGGGACATCCCTTGGGCGACCTCACCGAGCCGGTGGTTTATGTGCGCCGCAGCTATCTGGACTATGATGACCATCCGCTCCCTGCTCCCGACCCTTTCATCGAGAGTCTGACGCATGACAGCATCATCGTACAGATCCCGTTCCTCACCGGACGTACCCGCAACCGCCTGGAACGTCTGCTGAGCGTGTTCGACCAGGAATACCGGCAGCCCGACAGCGAGCATTATCTGGAAATAAACGATGAGCACATGGACGAGGAAGTGAAGTATGTGGTGCACCGCCTGCTGAAGGCCGCTGCGGCACCCGCTGTGCGCCGTGCCATGGAGATAGAGGACGAGATTCTTTCGGAAATAGAGGACAGGGATACGACAATAATGCTCAAGAATAAGATGATAGAGGAAAAAGAGCAGGTGATTGAGCAGAAAGAGCAGGTGATTGAGCAGAAAGAGCAGGTCATAGAGCAGAAAGAGCAGGTCATAGAGCAGAAAGAGCAGGTCATAGAGCAGAAAGAGCAGGTGATAGAAGAGAAAGAACAGGTGATAGAACAGAAAAAGCAAGAAATAGAACAGAACAAGCAGATGATTCGTTCAATGGTCAAAATGCTCTGCAACAACGGAGCGTCCATCGACGAAATATCCAAACAGTTAGCCATACCTATAGAGCAAATCAAACAATATATCGAATCATAATACGATTACGGATTTTCGGTAAAGATACGGACTTGATAAAATGCGGATTCTCACAAATCCGAACAAAGAATGCAAGTTCGGAGGAAGCATATACTTGTAGAGGGAGTTTTGAAAAAATAAATAATCCACGAAAATCCACATAAAACAATCATAGAAAACCACCCCCGGCAATCAATCCCATATTGCCGATTCAATACCCTACCCAAGCAAGCATGAGCGCATTGAAAACAATTTCACCCCAGCTGCAAATGCTTATGATGGAAAGCGATCTTTTCGTAAGATACAACCCATTCATTCCAGGCTGGAAACGTGTCTGTAGACCGTTTGCCAGCCATTCACTTTTATTCCCAAATTCTTAAACGAAGTTAAATTATCCCCCTGGCCGAAGAAAAATACCGGAGAGGGGGTAGGGTGTCCTTTTCCTCCGGCAGTATTTATATAGAACGGTAAAAAAGACAATAGGATGATGACTTTAGACGAATTGAAGAAAATAATAGGACGGATGTTTGCAGGAAACCTTTCTGCTGATGACCGGAAATCCTTGGCGGAAGAGCAGCCTTTGGCCTCTTTGCTTGAGGAGCAATGGCACAACGGCAAGGAATGGCACAAGGAAGAGAAGGTGGAGCCACAGGATATGTGGAACAGCATTGTAGATGAATGCTGGAAGGAAAAGAGCCGCTCCGTGCCTGCCGGAAAGAAAATTTTCTTCACGCTGGCCGGTTGGACAGCTGTCGCTGCCGTATCGTTGTTTGCCGCATGGCTGATCGGTACCCATGTATCCTATGTCACTGTCGAAGCGCCACTGGAGGCAAAAAAGATGGTATTGCTGCCGGACAGCTCGAAGGTATGGCTGAATGCCGCCGCCAGCATCAGATATAGAAAGGATTTTGTGAAAGACAGAAAAGTGGAGCTGGAGGGCGAAGGATTCTTTGATGTGAGGAAGATGGAGGGAAAACCTTTTATCGTGCATGCCGGACAGGCGGCAATAGAGGTGAAGGGTACAGAGTTCAATGTCATGCGAATGCCGGAGACCACTACCGTGACCTTGTTTACCGGAGCGGTTGAGTTCTCTGCACCGGAGCTGGATAGCCCTGTCAGAATGAAGCCCAATGAGCAGATAGCTTATGATATACGGACGGGGCAAATCATTTTAGGAAAAGTGGACTCGGCAGAATATGACTGGCGTACGGGCAAATATAAATTTGTAGACAAGCCGTTGAAGGACCTGATTCATTTCATCAACAGGAATTATAAAGTTAATGTGACGCTGGGCGATGAGGTAAATAAAGAGGTGCTGTTTACCGGAACCATCCGAAGGGAAGAAGGACTGATGGATGTGCTGGATAAGATTTGTATAAACATGGGACTTGAGATAAGACATAAAGACGGGGAAAAGATAGAACTATATTGATCGTGGACGGCTGTGATCCGTGTGATTTTTTTAACTATAACTAATTAATATATGAAAGACGCATGATGAAAAACACTTCGTGAACAAGTACTTCCCCTTGCTTGAGGGGGAGGGTGATGTATGATTCCGGAAACCGGAATGTTTTGTTAACTTAATATTTAATCAAAATTACAGAAAATGAGAGTTTTAAAATTAAAACAATGGCATTTTACGATTGCCCTGATTGGCATGATGCTTTTTCCTGTTACGCTTAGTGCCGCTCAAGGGAGAGTGAAGGTAAAAGGCAATGCGATTACTGTGAGACAGGCCTTGAAGCAGATAGAGGCAAGTAGTGAGTACACTTTCTTCTATAAGGCGGAGGATGTGGACGATGTGAAAAAACACAATTTCAACTGTGACGGTACGATAGAGACTGTACTGGGAGAAGTATTGAAAGGCAGCAAAGTGGACTTTGTGGTGAAAGACAAAGAGGTGATCCTGACTTCTTCACAGAAAGCGGGCGCTCCTCAGCAAGCTAAAAAACGTGTCATTAAAGGTACCATTACGGACGGGGATACCAAAGAACCCATTATCGGAGCCAATGTATGGCTTAAGAATAGTTCGGTGGGCGCCATCACCGATATTGATGGAAAATACTCCATTACGATAGAAGGGGTAGGCGGTGTGTTGACTTTCTCTTATATCGGTATGAAAAGCCAGGACATAGCCGTCAACAACCAGACAGAAATCAATGTAACGCTGATGCCGGATACCGAAACCTTGGACGAAGTCGTGGTAGTGGGTTATGGTAGCCAGAAAAAGGAAAGCGTGGTAGGCGCTATCTCTACACTGGACGTAAACAAGCTGATGGTGCCGGGTGCTTCCATCTCTACCGCGTTGGCAGGACAGTTGGCGGGTGTGGTTTCAATGACCCGTTCCGGTGAGCCGGGAAAGAGCAGCGCAGCCGATTTCTATATCCGCGGTGTCTCTTCTTTCAAGGGAACATCTACTCCGCTGGTGCTGGTCGATGGTATTGAACGCGACCTTGACCTGGTGGATACGGATGATATCGCTACTTTCTCTATCTTGAAGGATGCGTCGGCATCAGCCGTATACGGTGTGCGTGGTGCCAATGGTGTTATCTTGATTACGACAAAGAAAGGTAAAGAAGGAAAGCCCGCCATCAATGTGCGTACTGAATTCGGATTTACCAGCCCCACTAAAAAACCCAAAATGCTGGGATCGGCAGAATGGGCTGAACTATATAACGAGGCGTATGAAAGCAAGTATTATTCCGAAAGCGATATTCAAAAATACCGTGACGGAAGCGACCCCGACCTTTATCCCAATGTAGACTGGTTTGACTCGATGTTCAACGACCTGGCGCAGAACCAACGCGTGAACTTAAGTGTGACCGGTGGTGGTGATGTGGTGAAATACTATGTGTCAGGATCTTTCTATCATGAAAATTCTATTTACAAAAGCGCCGGGAACATGTATGGATATGACTCGTCCATCAGATACAACAAGTTTAATTTCCGTGCGAACATGGATATCAAGGTGACTCCCAGCACTACGATGAATATCAACCTGGCCAATATCTATGAAAAGAAGTTCGGACCGGGCTTTGGCGATAATGACAGTGAAATATGGAATTATATTTTCTGGACCTCTCCCAACGCTTTCCCGTTGCAGTATTCGGACGGAACACTTTCCGGACCTTCTACCGACTCGGGCTTCAATCCTTGGAACATGTTGGTGCACTCGGGTTATCGCGAACAGTTCTGGAACTCCTCACAGTCGTTGATCGGCCTGACACAGGATATAGGAAAACTGTGGAAACCGTTGGAAGGGTTGACCGCCAATTTTAAATTCTCATGGGATGCCTGGAATACGACAGCGCAACGCCGTGCCAAAATACCTTCTTTCTATCATGCGCGCGGACGCAATGAGGACGGAAGTTTGAAATACGATGACAATAACAATGATGGCGTATGGGATCCCGTGCATACAGGAAGCAATGAATTGTCGTATGGTATAGGACGTGACGGTACGATGACTACCTATATGGAGGCTTCATTGAACTACAGCCGCTTGTTTGACGAAAAACACCGCGTCGGAGCTTTGTTCCTTTATAATCATAAGATACACAACAAGACCCAGGCGGGCGACAAGGACACCTCGCTTCCTTACAAAAACCAAGGTTTGGCCGGACGTGTTACCTATGCTTACAAAGACACTTATTTTGCCGAAGTGAATGTAGGTTATAACGGCTCTGAAAACTTTGCCCGCGGACACCGCTTCGGTTTCTTCCCGGCAGCGGCCATCGGTTGGATGATGTCTAATGAAAAATGGTTTGAACCCCTGACTAACACGGTGGATATGTTGAAACTGAAGGGTTCTTATGGTAAAGTAGGTAATGATGATATCGGCGGCCAGCGTCGCTGGGTGTATGAATCCAGTATCGTAAGTGGCGGAAGTTGGAACTATGGCTCGGACGGAGGCAATGGCGGCGGAGGTATCCGTATTGGCGAGATTGAAAACTTATCGGCTTCCTGGGAAGAGGCGTTGAAACTGAATGTGGGTATTGAATTTTCTTTATTCAGAAAGCTGAAAGTACAGGCTGATTACTTTAGAGAAGAACGTACGGGTATTTTCTTGCAACGTGCCGGACTGCCTGCCATCGTAGGTCTTTCTACCATTCCTTATGTCAATGTGGGCGAAACCTTGAACCAGGGTATAGATGCCAATATTGAATATTCACAGCAGGTGGGCAAGGTGTTGCTGACCGCACGCGGAAACTTTACTTACAACCGCAACGAACTGGTGAATAACGATGAACCCGACTGGCAGTACAAATACCAGAACAGAACAGGAAAACCGTTCGGCTCGAATGGGGCTCTCCAGCCGTTTGGACTGGTGGCATTGGGATTGTTCCAAAGTCAGGAAGAAATTGATAACAGCCCCGAACAGACTTACGGTGAATACCGTGTAGGTGATATCAAGTATCAGGATGTGAACGGTGACGGAAAGGTGGACGACCAGGATATGGTAGCCATCGGTTATACGAACTTGCCCGAAATCACTTACGGATTCGGACTGGGTGCCCAGTGGAATAATTGGGATGTCAATGTGTTCTTCCAGGGTGTGGCACGCAACTCCTTCTTTGTAGGCGGATCTACCATCAGCAATCCGTTCAGCAGTGGAAATATGGAACGTGCAGCCGTGAATGAAGATGTATATGGCAAGGTTTGGATGTCTACCAATACCGCAGAGCAGAATGCCAATGTAATCTATCCGCGTTTGAGCCGTAGCGGTGGAGCGGGAGCTTCCAACAACTCCAAGACCTCTACCTGGTGGTTGAGAGACGGTAGCTTTATGCGTCTGAAGAACTTTGAAGTAGGCTATACATTGCCTAAGAGCATCTTGACAAAGACATTCATCAAGTCTCTGCGTTTCTATGCATCGGGAAACAACCTGCTAACTTTCAGCAAGTTCAAGCTGTGGGATCCTGAAAAGGGCGGCGGACAAGGTTCCGGTTATCCTTTGAACAGAGTTGTGACAGTCGGGTTTAACGCTAATTTCTAAATCACTATCAATCTATGAAAAAGATGAAACTTAAAATAAAATCGCTTTGGATGTGCTGCATCCTTGTAGGAACTTCGTTGGTCAGCTCTTCTTGTGAAGACTTTCTGGACAGACAGGAAGACGAAAAGATGACTTTTGACAAAATATGGTTGTCACGTAATACAACCAAGCAATACTGGCTCAATTCCATGTCCTTTTTGCCCAGATACAGCAACAGCTACGTGGGCGACGGTGAAGCCTACCTGGGTGCTTCGGATGAATGTACCATTGCTTACGACCGTGCTTATCGCTGGATGAACTTCGGCTCATGGAATGCTTCGGCCATACCTTATTATAAATTTGACTTTTATTACAGAGGTATCCGTGAGTGCAACATCTTCATGCAGAATGTAGACCGTTGCAGCGATCCGCTGGTCACTAAAAAGGAACTGGAAAAGTGGAAGATCCAGTCGCGTTGGGCACGTGCCTACTATTACTTTTTGCTGATGCGCGATTATGGACCCGTATTCTTGCTGGGAGATGAAACACTGGACTTCTCGGCCACTACGGAATCGTTCTACCGCCCTCGTAACACGTGGGATCAATGTGTGGACTACGTAGTCAGTGAAATGACCGCCTGTGCCAACGATCCGGCCATGCAGACTCAGAGCGAACTGGCCAAAGACGACTGGGGAATGGCTACCAGAGGTGCTTGTTATGCGGTGATCTCGCGTCTGAAATTGTATTCGGCACGTGACCTGTTCAATGGAAACACATTGTATCATAATGTGAAGAACCCCGTTGCCGAAGGTTTCCCGGAACTGTCCGGACAGAATATCTTCCCTCAGACGTATGATGCCAATAAGTGGCTGCAGGCGGCTGAAGCGGCGCACAAGGTATTTGATGAAAACACGTATTCACTGTACCGTTCTCCTTCGAACGATCCGTATGCCAACTATGCCGGCATCTTGAATGAGACGTGGAACAGCGAGCTGATCTTTACCGACGGCTATGTAGGCCGTTTCTACATCGGAGTGAACACAGCGCCTACTTCTATCGGAGGTTATGGAGCGGTAGGACCTACCCAGCAGCAAGTGGATGCTTACGCCATGAATAACGGCCGTTATCCGATTACAGGATATGACACTGCCGGTAATCCTGTGATTGACGCACAGTCGGGCTATTCGGGCGACGAGTTTGCTAAAACTACCTGGACTTATCCGTCGCACGGGTGGAGCAACTTTGGCGACTATGACATTGTCGCTCCCAACATGTATAAGGATAGAGAACCCCGTTTTTATGTGACAGTATTCTGGGGAGCTTCCCACTGGTTGCATGGAGACGCTTATACAACGACTTCGTTTGCCAAAGGCGGTAACGGAAATATCTCGCACGACTATCCCAAGAGCGGTTATCTGTGCAACCGTTTTTACGACCATCGCGTGAACTCCAGAAATAGCAATTGGGGTAACGTTACTTTCCCCGAGTTCCGCTTGGGCGAAATTTATCTGAACTTCATTGAAGCAGTGTTGGAATGTAAGAAAAGAGGAGTCGCTCTTCCCGGAGGTTATGAAGCGGAGGCGATGGAGAAATGGGCGGAACTGCGCGACCGTTCGGGCATGTCTCCCATTACCGAGATTTATCCGAATGCCGGCACCGATGAGCTGATTGAGCTTTGCCGTAAAGAACGCCGTGTGGAATTGGCGTTTGAAAGACACCGCTTCTTTGACACCCGTACATGGATGATCGCGACGCAGACAGATGGCGGACCGATGTATGGCATGAATACGGCCTGTCTGCTGGAGGACGGTATGAAGACCACCGAAACTCCCGAAGGTTTCTGGCAGAGAACTGTGTTTGAAACACGAGTGTTTAAGAAGAATCATTATCTTTATCCTTTTGCACAGCGCGAGTTGGATAGAAATAAACTCCTCACTCAAAATTATGGTTGGTAATATTAAAAAGGAACATCGTATGAAAAAAAGAATAATAGCAGCGTCACTCATCGGCTTGCTTGTACTCGGTACTTCTTGTGAAGATAAAAGAGATGAGTTCTTGAGTGATTATGACACCCGCATGTATTTTAGAAACAGCGACTTGCAGGAGCAGGATTGCTATATCACAGGTGATTTGACGAATTATACCGTCTCTGTAGTAAAGGCCGGCAGCGAACTGAACGCTGTGGCCGATGCCTCTGTCACGATGATGGATGAAGCGCAGTTGCTGGCCTATAACGACCAGAATGTAACAAACTACAGCATATTGCCCTCTGAGTGCTATACCTTGAACGGAGAGTTGAAGATGGATTTCGCGGCCGATGATCTGTACCGTACGTTTGATGTGGCTTTCAACCCCGAGCTGATCTATAAGCTGCCCAAGGCGAATTATGTACTGCCGATGGTGCTGAACTCTAGCAAGACCGTGACTGAAAGCAAGAATGTGATTTTTGTGAAGCCCAATCCTATCATCCCGACTATCTTTTTCGAGAAATCAGGATTCAGCAGCACTTCATTGAGCAAAAGCGGACCCGATCAGGTGAAACTGGACCTCTCGGTTATTATTCCTTTGGCCAATAAGTGGGAGTTTGAGTACACGGTAAAGGCGGACAAGGATCTGCTGGATGCTTACAATGCAGAGCATCACACTTCGTTCCAAATGCTGCCTGCCGATGCTTACACGCTGACAGAGACGAACCGGTTCGGATTAGGTGAAAAGGTGGCGAATAACTCGATTGTGGTGGATAAGACCAAATTGGATATGGGAGAATATGTCCTTCCGTTGAGATTGACAAACTGCACGCAGCCTTATTTCCAGATTGAGGAAGAAAAGAGCGTTTGTCTGTTCAGTATCATCTATACCCCCGCCGAAATTCCTCTGTCGCTCGACATGTTGTCATCCAACGCGACACATGCCAATGACGGTACGGGCTTGCCGGGCTTGTTTGACGGCCGGGGAAGTGGCAAACACTGGCATTCCAACTGGGCTGGTCAGGTGGTTGACCCTGTATACGGACATTATATCGACTTTAAGTTGCCTAACCCCATCCAGTTCTTCGCATTTGATCTCTGGAGCCGTTTTGAAAACGCGAATGGCGCTCCTACTAAAATCGTTCTGTACACCAGCAATGACGGATCGACTTGGAAAGAGTGGCAGACTGTCAGCATGAAGTTGTCGGGAGGCGATGAAGAGTATAACTCAAGTGTGTTCAAGTCGGAAACTCCGTTCCAATACTTACGCTTCTCGGGAGTGGAAAGTAATGCGGGCAATGTGACGACGGGTTCTTTCTGGAACTGTGGAGAAATGAAGATATATGGTGAATAATTCGCTTGATTTTTTAGATTAACAGTAAAGGCTGCCATTGTATTTTTCTTCTTAAAAAATAGGTGGCAGCCTTTTTCCTTTGATAACATTAAATCCTTACCTGATATGAAAATATTCCATTTATTTCTTTTGTCGGCGTTGTGTCTTTGTGCCGCCTCTTCGTGCGCTAAAGAGAATGACACGCCGCTGAAACCTCCTACCTTTGAGATGGACGAGGCCGATTTAAGCCACAATTTCAAAAAGGAGAAAGAAGTGCTGGTTGTTCCTGTCCATACAGACCTGACCGGTGACGCCTGGAGTGTAAAATCGAATGCCGATTGGTGTCTGGCGGCAAAAGGCGTAGACGGGAAAAGCATTACCTTGTCCGTTGCGGCAAGTGAAGAGCCCGAAGTGAGAAGCACCACCGTAGATGTAAAATCGACCATCGAAAACTACACGATAAAAATCAGCCAGCTGGGATACGGGCCTGCCATCCTGCTAAAGACGTTTCCGGAGTTTGTCAGCCCCGACGGCGGAGAGGTGGATGTGGTAGTGACCACCAATGTTCCCTATACGGCTGTCCTTCAGGAGACGGACTGGCTGAAAGCAAGCACCGGAAAAGCCGGCAGGGCTTTGGTGGACTACGATCACCATTATTACGCTGACGCCAATAAGAGCTTTCAAGAAAGGAAAGCCACGATAACCTTTGCCGACAGCCGCACAACGGACAACCCGGCCAAACCCGCCGTGCTTACGCTGACGCAGAAGAGCCGGGAAGGCTCTCCTTCCGATGTCGTTGTCGAGGCGGACATCAAGGTGAAGCCTACAGCGGCCAAGGCGAGCGACGAGCAGCCCGGACAAGGGCTGGGATGGGCGATTGACGGTGACACAGACCCCGCCAACCATTACCACTCCGACTGGTATAATACCAAACTGCCTGTGACGCTTGAGTTCCTCTTCGGAGAAAACAAGGGCGACATGGATTACATCCTTTACTATACCCGTAACGGGAATGGCAACTTCGGCGAGTTCGATTTGTATCTGGCTACGGAAAGCGAACCTGAGTATCAGCTTTATGGCTCGTATGACTTTAAAATGCAGGGAGCTACAAGCCGGATTGATTTCGCCCGGACTCAAAAAGGGGTAAGCAAGGTGAAGTTTGTGGTCAAGAGCGGACTGGGAGGCTTCGTCAGCTGTGCCGAGATGGAGTTTTACCGCAGAAACAAGGACAAGGCACTGGACGGACAATTGCTGACGGTGTTTAAGGACCTCACCTGTACAGAACTGAAAGAAGGCATTACCGATGCAGATATAGAGCGCCTTCCCGATTACTTCGGCCAGTTGGCGACAACCATCCGGAACAACACGTACGATGCGCACGAAAAGGAATTCCGCATTCAGCATTACGCTCCCTACAGCATCCCCGAAGTGTGGTCGGAAAAACTGATGACCAAGCATTACAGCTTCCTGGATAACCCTACCGGAATCTATGTGGAAAAAGGAGACTCGCTCATCATCCTGGTGGGAGACACTCACGGACAGCGTATCAACCTGCAGAATGTGGGAGAGGAAGAGACCGGATTTGGCGAGGAGAAAACGTATAAGCAGACAGCAGCCAGCGGTGATGCTTATTTCTTGAATGAAGGAGTGAATAAAATCGGTATCAAGCAGACCGGTATGTTGTTTGTAGTCTATACTACGGATTTGACTTCGCCGACGGCCAAACCTGTGAAAATCCATATCCCGCCCGGCAGCGGAAAAGTGGGAGGATACTTTGACTTGGCGTGGCATCAGACAAACGACAAGTATAAAGAATTGATAGACAAGTCGGATTATAAATACTTCTGTGTCCGTGGCAAGAACATCATATTCTATTTCCATCGCGACAAGATGAAGCAGGCCGTGCCCTATGACATACTGTCGGCCATCAATTTGTGGGACGATATTGTGGGCTGGCAGCAAGAACTGATGGGAATTGAGGATGTGCGTCCTACGCAGGTGAACAATCACTTGTTCGCTATTTCGCCCGAAGGAAGTTATATGTGGGCTTCCGAATATCGGATTGCTTTTGTATATACTTATTTGAACAACATCTTGTTGAAAGAGAATGTGATGGCGGCTAAGGACAATGCCTGGGGACCGGGGCACGAGATAGGCCATATCCACCAGAAAGCCATCAACTGGCCCAGTTCTACGGAATCATCCAACAATCTGTTCTCTAACTATGTCTTATATAAATTAGGAAAATACTGCTCCCGCGGATCGGCTTTGAGCGAACTGGCAAAGGCCCGCTTTGTCAACCGGCAGGGATGGTATAACATGGGGGACGCCACGCATCAGAATGAATCGACCGAGATCCACATGCGTATGAACTGGCAGCTTTGGAACTATTACCACCGTTGCGGATTTAAACCGGACTTCTGGCAAACCCTGTTTAAACTGTTGCGTCAGAACCGCATTGTGGAATCGAACCCGGGGGCGGGACAATTATTGTTCGCCAAGATGGCATGTAAGGCCGCCAATCAGGATTTGACCGATTTCTTTGAGATGTGGGGCTTCTTTGTGCCGGTAGACAATGTGGCTTATTCGCAATATGGAGACTGGAACTACAACGTTACGGAGCAGATGATTGCCGACACCAAGCAATATATGTCGCAATTCCCCAAGCCCAAACATGCTTTCCAGTATCTGGAAGACCGCAAGACAGGCGATGTGGGACTGGATGTGGATCCGGGCGATGTGGGATACTATACTCAGTTCAAGGAGAGTCAGAAGATAACGAAGAGCATCACTTATACCGCTACCGGCCAGACGCTGAAAATAAAGAACGGAGATGAGGCGGTGGCTTTCGAAATCTACCGGGACGGAGCAATGGTTTATTTCTCCAATTCATTCACTATTGCATTGCCGTCTGGAATTCCCGTTGCTGATGTAGTGGTCTATGCGGTGCAGGCAGACGGGAAAAGAGTTGAGGTGAAAAAGATTTGAGCTGAAAAAAATATGGAGATAAAACGAAGAATGGAGGTAAAAAAGATGTGATGCGAATCACTTTGTTTGAGAGGATAGCTTGGAGAAGAAGTGCCACTCGAGTTTTACTGTGATTGAAGTAGAGTGACACTCTCTTCTCCATTCTTATTTTAACGGATTTACTAATCTTAATTTTGACTGTCATGAAAACAAGTTTTCTTTTACTTTTGCTGATGCTAAGTTGCTTCCGGCTGAATGCGCAGGAAGATGCGTCTTCGGCGGTGCGCGAAGAGGATGTGGATCAGATGGAAGAGGTTCCTTTGCTGGCGGAAATCGTATTGCCTGCGGGGCAGGAGGTGAAATGCCACGAACTGGCGGGTATATGGCAGTTTTGCCTGTTGGAGCAGAAAGCCGACGGCTATCATTTGAAACTGCTGCCTGTGATGAAATTCCTTTCTCCCGACCAGACTTTTGTGAATGTACTGGCTGCAAACAACCGGATTGTGGTGACAAATCAGGGTACCTATACAGTGAAATCAGAAACCCTGTATGTGGAGGAAATCCTGAAGACTGCTTACACCAATATCATTCCCGGTACCCGGAATGATATCTCTTATGAGTTCTTGCACGACCGTTTGATGAAGGTCTCTTTCTTTATCGGGCTGACGGAAGGGAATGGCTTAGGTTCGGAGTTTTGGTACAGAGTTTGTGACTAATGCCTGAATTGGAATAGATAAGAAAAAGGCATCCGTAGAGCTTTACGGATGCCTTTTTATTATCATGCTGTTTGGAGAAACGTATCTTTATTTGATAGCGTCAGCGTATTTAGCGAACTCGCGGTCGTTGGCAGCTTTTGCAGCCATTGAAGCGTCTTTTGCGATGGCGCTCTTGATGCTGCTGCTTACCAATGAAGCATTGTTAGTGCGGGCACCAACGATAGCCATCAAGTAGTCAGTCATTGCATCCGGATTCTTGATTGCAGACAAAGTAGCTTTTGCTTTGTT
>ENA-UEYL01001839-UEYL01001839.1-human-gut-metagenome-genome-assembly--contig:-NODE-1839-length-17089-cov-4.496473_pt1 | contig 17089 bp, 18 predicted proteins | sample MGYA00242941_ERZ507946 | MGnify/ENA primary metagenome ERZ507946 (study PRJEB26167, sample SAMN06115482) | human gut metagenome | host: Homo sapiens | place: China:Guizhou | collected 2015-03-11...
GATCTTGGCCCGCAGGGTCATGGCGCCGTTGGGAAACTCGCCGGCCCGCATCCGGGCAAACAGGTCCAGGCTCTCCTCAATGGGACGGTCCCGGTAGGGAGAGGTGGCGGGCACCCCAATATCGCCCCGGTGGGCCTTGAACTCCTCCGGGCTGAGCTGGCACACATAGGCCAGGCCCTTTTTGATGAGGCCCACTGCCTGGCGATAGTCCTCTTCAAAATAGTCGGAACCGTAGAAGAAGCGGTCGCCCCAGTCAAAGCCCAGCCAGTGGATGTCCTCCTTGATGGCCTCCACGAACTCCTCGTCCTCCTTGGTGGGGTTCGTGTCGTCCATCCGCAGGTTGCAGAGGCCGCCGTACTTCTCCGCCGTGCCGAAGTCGATGGTCAGAGCCTTGCAGTGGCCGATATGCAGGTAGCCGTTGGGCTCGGGGGGAAACCGGGTGTGGACGGTCATGCCCTCATACTGTCCTCCGGGACCAATATCCTCTTCAATAAACGCATGGATAAAGTTCCGGCTCTCCGGGGCCTCGTCCCGCGTGATTTTCGTCTCGTCAGCCATGGCTGTCAGTCCTTCCTGTGCAAGTTTTTCAGCATAGGATTGTATTATACCCAATCCCTCTGGAAATTGCAAGGAAAATCAATGCTTCCCGGTCTTTCTCAGGCCAACAGCCAGTCTTCCACCACATCCCGGACCGCTACCGGTGTGACCGCACCCCGAACCAGGACCTCCGCCAAGGCCCGCATTCGCCCAAAAGAAGACGTGAGATCACACAATCGGGCACACTCTCCGCCGCATTCCACCTCAATTCCATAAACAACCGCCTCTTGTGTGCACTCTTCCAGCAGATAATACCGCACAGCAATGTCACCGCACTTTGCCGTGCCGATCAACCGTCTGCGCAAGGTGTTCGCCTCCCTAGGTCATTTGTTTGGGCACAGCATACCACAGCGTCAAGGTGAAACATGTCGAATTTTGTCGAATGCCGGATACACATTCTGCTTTTCCTATCAAAAAAGAGGACACGCGCTCACGCGTGTCCTCCCTGTTGGGCCAATTGCAAAAATTCTTCCCGGGTATAAAGCAGGTTCAAAGCCTCCAGCATTCCGTTGGCGTTGAGATGCTCCGGCAGCGCCAACTGCGCCAGCAGTGCCTGCCGGCGGGCGGAACTGTCCGGTCCGCCGGTGAGGCCCAGGGCAAACAGGTCCGCTTTGGTGATGGGGTCCCGGGGCGTCTGCGTCTCCCCTTCCCCTTCAAAGGTCGCTCCGCAGCGGCGCAATGCCTCCAGCAGCACCTCCGGCCGCATACCCTCGACACCCAGCTTCCCCTCTTTGCCGGGGGTCCGCTTGCGGCGCTCCTTGCCCTTAATATCGGGAATATAGGCCTGCTTGACCAGTTCCTTGGGCAGGGCTCCCTTGAGGAATCCCCGGATCTGAAACCCTGCTCCGTCAGAGTCGGTGAGAATGATGAGGCCCCGCTTCTGGGCCAGACGCCGGAGAAACTCCAGCTTCTCCCGGTCCTTGAACACCTGGAACCCGCCCAGGGTGATGATGGTGGCATCCACCACCTGAGAAAGGGTGTTTTGATCGTACCGCCCCTCTACCACGATGACTTCCCGAATCCGCATCATACCCGCCGCGCTCCCAGCCGCACCAGCAGCAGCTTCAGTTCCCCGGCTGCATCAATGCCCTTTTCGCTCTTCATGCGCCGGTCCAGTACCTGGCACATCTTCACCGCGTCGGCACACCAATCGGCATTGGTCCGCTTGGCTGCGGCCAGCAGCAGCTTTGCCGGGTAGTCGCTCTTCATCTCCCAGAGCTCCATGAGCCAGTAGCGGTCGTGACCGCTGTCAATGGCCAGACGGGCGGTGTAGATCCGCCGCAGCTGGCTGCCCAGGGCGGCCAGAATCATAATGGGCTCCGTCTGCATCTTCAAAAGGTCCCCCAAAATGGACGCGGCCTGGTCGTAGTTTCCCTGCAGCACCGCGTCGGAGAGCCGGAAGACCTCCGCCGAGAGGACCGGATCGGCCACGGCGTCAATATCTTCCTTGGTAATGGCCGCACCCTTGGCGTAGGCGCCGATCTTGGCAATCTCCGGCACCAGCCCGGTCATGAGCCCGCCGCAGGTGAAAATCAGGTATTCCGCCGTCTGCCGGTCAATGCTCTTGCCTAGGGCCCGGAACCGCCGGGCAATCCAGGCTACCAGATCGCTGTTTTCCGCAGCCCGGAACTCCACCGTCTCCACGTGCTCCGAAACGGCTTTATAGAGCTTTTTGACCGTCTTGTTGGGCTTATACTCCACCGTATCGTATACAAACGCCACGCAGCAATAGGGCGGCAGATCTTCCAGGAAGGCAATCAGCTTTTCCCGCTGCTCCTCCCCCAGCTTAAACAGGTCAAAATCCGTCACCACAATGAACGTCCGCTCCGCCATCATGGGCATGGCCTCCGCCGCCTCCACCAGGGTCTGGACCGTCAGATCCTTTCCCTCCATGCGGTGGTAATTGAATTCCTCAAAGCCGCCGGGAACCAGCGTTTTGCGCAGCTGATCCAGATAGTACTCCCGCAGGTAACTCTCCTCGCCGTAAAAAATGTAGGCGCAGCCGGGTGTCCCGGCAGCCAGATCCTTCTTGAACTTGTCAAACGCCTCATTTTTCCGGGGCGCTTTTTTCGCGTATGCCATGTTGGTCTCCTTGATTCAAAAATAGCTCCACCGTGCCGTGGAGGTCCGTGCGGTATACCGTGCATCCCTGCCGGATCAGCCGTCCCAAAGTCTCGGATGCGGGATGGCCGTAGGAGTTGTCCCCTACGCTGATGCACACGGTCTGCGGGTCCAGCGCTTCCAGAAGCTCCGGGCTGGTGGAGTACTTGGAGCCGTGATGCCCCGCCACCAGCACCTCTATGTCAGAAAATCCCCACTGCTCCAGCAGCTTCCGCTCCGCGGCGGCATCCATGTCGCCGGTAATCAGCAGATTGGTCTCACCGGCGGACGCCAAAACGGACAATCCCCGCTCGTTGTCCTCCGTTTCGCCTTCCGGCGGCGGGTAGACCGTGACCGTTCCGGTCCCTGCCGAAAGCTCCACCGGCGCATTCACCACCTGTACCGCCGTTTTGTACGTGCGGGCCAGATCCAGCACAGCCTGCGGCGCCTCAGATGCCGGTACCAGCAGATGCTCCACCGGGATTCTGGCCAGCAGGGCCTCCACACCGGAGAGATGGTCCTCATCAAAGTGCGTCAGGATCAAATAATCCAGCTTCCCGCAGCCCATGGTCCGGAGCTGATAGGCTGCGGTTTCTCCCGGCGCGTACCAGCTGTTGCTGCTGCCGCAGTCCACCAGCGCGTAAGTCCCGGACCACGACAGTGCGATGCTCTGCCCCTGCCCCACATTCAGCACCACGGCGTTGACATCCGCATCATACCGGGCCGCACCCAGGAAAACCGCTGCAGCCAGGGACACGGCGGATAATCCCCCGGCCAGCAGATAACTGCGGCCCCGGCCCCGCCGCAGACACCACACCAATCCGAACAGCAAATAGGCAAATACCAGCCAGTACGGCAGATACGGGTTTGCAAAATACACCGCGTGACCGGGCACCATTGCCAGCACCCGTGCGCACGCCAGAATATATTGGGCCAGCAGCCCGGGAATCCAGCCCAGCGCCATGGCCAAGGGCCAGCAGATGATGCTGACAAGTACGCTCATCATAGCGCCTATGAACACCGCAGTGGCCGCCCACAAGCACAGCAGATTACTGACCGGGGAAATCAGCACCAACGTGCCGAAATAGAAGGCCGACAGTGGAACGGTGAAGATCAGAGCGCCCATGGTTGCGGAAAAACTGGCTGCTATAAAGGAAAACACCTTTCCACGCTTCCGGCGTCCCAACAGCATCCGGTAAAGCCGCGGCGAAAGGAACAGAATCCCGGCCACCGCCGCAAAGGACAGCTGCAAACTAATGGAACAGGCAGCAAAGGGGTTGGCCAGCAGTATCAGCATCAAGGCCGCGGCCAGAGAGGTCGGACCATCCCGTTCCCGGCCGAACAGCGGCGCCGCCACCAACAAAATCAGCATCACACAGGCCCGCAATACCGAGGGACTGGCGCCGGTAAGCAGTGCATAGAGAATCAGCACGCCCACGGCACACGCCGCTACCAGACGGCGCCGGTGCCGCCCCGCCAGCAGCCGGATCAAACTCAGCAAGAACCCGCAGTGCATGCCGGAAACCGCCAGCACATGATAGAGTCCGGCCTCCGTCAAATCCGCCGCAGCTTGGGTCGACAGGGCAGACTTGTCTCCGGTTAAGATGGCAGTGATAAATCCGGCGGTATCGCCGGTGTACAGCCGGGCAATCCGCTCTTTCATGGCCATGCCCAGCCGGACCGGCCACCAGCGGACTGAACCGGCGCTTCCCGTCTCAATCTGCGCTGTTCCCTGCCCATAGGCCAGCAAAAAGACGCCCTTGGAGGTAAACGCCGTAACATCGTCATCCCGGATACGGGCCGCGCTTTGCAGCCGCACCGTGTCGGTAATTCTCTGCCCCGGACAGCAGGTCAAAATGGAGGAGTCCCCGTAGTAGACCGCCTTTCCCGGCAATCCGTCCAGCTCTACCGTCACCTTGGCACCGTAGTCCGTGGCCGTGGGCTGTGCGCATACTGTCATCACCACCGTGCCCGTCTGACCGGCCAGAGCCTCCATGGGCCGCTGCACCTGCCGGACATACAGCCAGTTGTATCCCAAGGCCAGGGCAAGCCCCACACCCATAAGCACACACCGCCTCCGCCAGATGCCCGGCAGCAGGAGGCCTGCCAGCGCGGCTGCCAGGGAAATCCACGCGCACGGAAGCAGCCAATTGCCGGGCAGCAGGTATTGCGCCAGAAAAATACCGGCGGAAAACGCACCGGCAAAGATTGCCAGCTTCCTCATACCGGCTCCGGCCTTTCCGGATGATTGGTCAGCCCCAGCAGGTAGTCCGTGCTGACGCAGTAATACTCTGCCAGCTTCACAATCACCCAGGCGGGGGTCTCCCGCTCTCCGCTCTCATAGCGCCGGTATACGCTGCGGTGCATATTCAAATAGGCCGCAATTTCCTGCTGTGTGCGGTCGTGATCCTCTCGCAGGTCCCGCAAACGTCGGATCTCCATTGTCATCACCTGTCAAAATGTTACCAAACGGACACACCCAGCCGGGAGTTTGTGCCCATATGGGGCCTTTTTCTCCAAAAGAGAGAGCCGGTACCATCCGACTGGGACAGTCTCCGGCTCTTTCTTTTTGTCGCATTGGTCCAATCAGCCCGGAGGCCAGGTCATATCCCGGCCGCTGAGGACATGGAAATGCAGATGGAACACGCTCTGTCCTGCCTGCTCCCCCACATTGGACACCACCCGGTAGCTCTCCAGCCCCAGCTGGCGGGCCAGCTGAGCGATGACCTCAAAGATGTGGGCCACCACTGCGCTGTTCTCCCCGCTGACTTCGGAGACGGAGCCGATATGCGCCTTGGGGATCACCAGAAAATGCGTGGGAGCCTGGGGGGCGATATCATAAAACGCGTAGCAGATGTCGTCCTCATAGACCTTGTTGCTGGGGATCTCTCCCGCGGCAATCTTGCAAAAAAGGCAATCAGACATGGTTACTTACTCCTTTCGATCGGAATGGGACACCGCGATAAACTGATTATGCGCGGGATCGTACCGATAGTCAAGCCCCTCCAACGCCGTCCGGACGGCGGACTCCTCCGCATCCAGGGAGGCGCACAGCTCTTCCAGGCTGGGATACTCGTCCCGCAGCTTGGCATTGAGGAAGCTCAGGAGAATATAGGGATCCTTGGGCAGCATTATCCACCCTCCTCGTCTTCTGAAGATCCGCATGCCCGTGCCGCACGCAGATCGGGGAATCCGCGCCGCAGACCGGACCGTTCCGGTCTGCGGCGCAATCATGTTTGCCGGAAAAGCAGACTTATTTCAGCTTCTCCGCCACGTAATCGTCCACGGAAGCCAGAGCGTTGTCCAGCTTGAGAAGATCGCTACCGCCGCCCATGGCGCTGTCGGGCTTGCCGCCGCCCTTGCCGCCGCAGATGGCGCACACGTTCTTGACCAAATCGCCGGCCTTGATGCCCCGGGCCACAGCCTCCTTGCCGCACACGGCCAGGAAGGTGATCTTCCCGTCGTTGACGGACGCCAGCACGGCCACGACGCCGGACTCCTTATCCCGCAGGAAGTCACCCATCTGCCGCAGTCCGGCAGCGTCCATGCCTTCCCGGGTTGCCGTGACAACCTTCAATCCGCCCACCGTCTTGGCAGACGTGAGGAACTGCCGTGCCTCGCCCAAAGAGGCCTCAGCGCGGAACTTCTCCAGATCATGGCGCAGGCCCTTGAGCTCCGCTACCTGCTGCTCGGCCTTGGCCGCCAGCTCGCCGGGATTGGTCTTGAGAATCTGAGCCACGTGGAACATCAGCTCCTGATTCTTGTTCATGACTTCCAGGCTCAGCTTGCCCACCGTGGCCTCAATGCGGCGCACGCCGGAGGCAATGGAGGCCTCGGACTTGATGCGGAAGGGACCCACCTTGGAGGTATTGTCCAAATGCGTACCGCCGCAGAACTCCATGGAGAAGTCGCCCATCTCCACCACGCGGACGGTCTCGCCGTACTTCTCGCCGAACACGGCCACAGCGCCCTTCTTCCGGGCCTCGGCAATGGGCAGCACTTCGGTCACCACCGGATAGCCTTCCAGAATGGCATCGTTGACAATCCGGTCGATTTCCGCAAGCTGAACCGGGGTAATGGCTTCAAAATGCGTAAAGTCGAAGCGCAGACGGTCCGGCTCCACCAGAGAGCCTGCCTGGTGGACATGGTCGCCCAGAACCTTCTTGAGTGCCGCGTCCAGCAGATGGGTGGCACTGTGTGCCCGGCGGATGGCCTTGCGGCGCTCGGTGTCGATGGCGGTCTCGACACTGTCACCCACCTTCAATACGCCGTCTTGCAGCACACCCACATGGAGGAACTTGCCGCCCTTGTTCTTCTGCACATCCCGCACCTGGAAGGTGCCGCTTCCGGTGATGGTGCCGTGGTCGGCCACCTGGCCGCCCATCTCGGCATAGAACGTGGTCTGATCCAGCACCACGGTAGCCTCAGCGCCCGCCACGATCTCATCGCGCAGCTCGCCGTCCACCACGATGGCCAGCACCTTGGCACTCGTCTTGTCCTGCTCATAGCCCACGAACTCGGTAGCGGGCATCTCACTGCCGAACTCAATGCCGGCCCAGCCCAGATCGCCCAGAGCCTCCCGGGCCTTCCGGGCGCGGACGCGCTGCTCTTCCATCATCTGGTCGAAGCCTTCCCGGTCCACCTGCATACCTTCCTCTTCCGCCATTTCTGCCGTCAGGTCAATGGGGAAGCCATAGGTATCGTACAGCTTGAACGCGTCGGCGCCGGAGAACACGCTCTCACCCTTTTCCTTGTGGGCGGAGAGCAACTCCTGATAGATCTTCATGCCGCCGTCGATGGTGCGGGCAAAGTTCTCCTCTTCCGTGCGGATGACCTTGGTGATATAGGCCTGCTTCTCCCGCAGATCGGGATAAGCCGTCTCGTTTTCATGGACCACAGTGTCCACCACCTCATAGAGGAAGGGACGCTCCACGCCCAGGAGCTTGCCGTGGCGGGCAGCCCGGCGCAGCAGACGGCGCAGCACATAGCCCCGGCCCTCGTTGCTGGGCAGCACGCCGTCGCAGATCATCATGACGGAGGAACGGATGTGGTCCGTGATGACCCGCAGGGACACATCGGTCTTGTGGCTCTCGCCGTAATGGGCGTGAGTGATCTCCGAGACCTTGTTGGTGATGTTCATGACGGTGTCCACGTCGAACAGGGAGTTGACGTTCTGCACCACGCAGGCCAGACGCTCCAGACCCATGCCGGTATCGATGTTCTTGTTCTTCATCTCGGTGTAGTGACCCTCGCCGTCGTTGACGAACTGGGAGAACACGTTGTTCCACACCTCGATATAGCGGTCGCACTCGCAGCCCACGGTGCAGCCGGGCTTGCCGCAGCCGTGCTCGGGGCCGCGGTCATAGTACACCTCGGAGCAGGGGCCGCAGGGACCGGCACCGTGCTCCCAGAAGTTGTCCTCCTTGCCGAAGCGGAAGATCCGCTCAGCGGGGATGCCGATGTCCTTGTTCCAGATCTCAAAGGCCTCGTCGTCATCGAGATAGATGGAGGGATACAGGCGGTCTTCCTCCAGGCCTACCACCTTGGTCAAAAACTCCCAGCAGAACGGAATGGCTTCCTTCTTGAAGTAATCGCCGAAAGAGAAGTTGCCCAGCATCTCAAAGTAAGTGCCGTGGCGGTCGGTCTTGCCGATATTTTCGATGTCGCCGGTGCGGATGCACTTCTGGCAGGTGGTCACGCGGTTGCAGGGAGGCTCTTCCTCCCGGGTGAACCAGGTCTTCATGGGGGCCATGCCGCTGTTGATGAGCAGCAGGCTGGCGTCGTTATGGGGGATCAGGGAAAAGCTGGGCAGACGCAGATGGCCCTTGCTTTCAAAGTAGCTCAGGAACATCTCCCGCAGTTCGTTGAGCCCGTAATAGGGATGTGCCATGGTGTGTTCTCCTCCTGTATGTTGATTTTTTGAATGCTCTTTTTCACGGTACCGGAAAACAAAAAACGCCTCCGCCCCCAAACTAGGGGCGAAGACGATGCTCCACGGTACCACCCTAATGATCCCCCGCAGGGGACCGCTCGACCATCCGGTAACGGGGATGAACCGTTCCGCTCTTCGCGGACCGCTCCGAAGCGGCTGCTCCACGGCGTAGGCAAGGGGCTTGCACCGTCTCCCCTCTCGCTTGGCCGGTTTCGTGGAACTGACTTCCTCTCAGCAGTTTTTCCGATGAACCAAAAACATTATATCCTTTTTGTTTGAATTGTCAACGGGGATTTTCGCGCTTTCTCCCCCGCTTTTTCAGAATGCACGTTTTGCCGCCGGCACAGCATCCGCAGCCCACGCATCCGGTCGGGCCGCTTCCCTTTCCGTACAGAACCCAGACCACTCCGCCGGTCCCCGCCAGAATCACGCCCGCCATCAGCCACTCATACCATGCCATCGTGCTCCCCCCTTTTGAGGAGAGCTTACCATGGTGCAGCCAGCGCTGTCAGCGGCATCCGCAACAGCCGCATCCCCAAAAGCGGCAGCAGGGTTTCCGCTTCCCCCGGCAAAGGCGGCAGCGGAATCTCCTGGGGTTCCACGCTTCCGCCCTCCAGCCGGGGCAATGCCCGCTGCACGCACAAAACCGGTTCGGAAAGACTGGAAAGCGTGAGACTGTCCCGGTGGGAAAGGCCGTAGGTCACCACAGTTTCCGCCTGAATTCCCCGGGGCATTCCCTCTCCCGGAACCAGAAGCATCCCGCAGCGCAGTTCCTGCCCGTCCAGACACCGGCAGCCCTCCGGCGTCAGAGCCAGCAGATCCCACCGGCGGCCTGTGAGTTCCGCAGCGCACCGCACCGGCCGGACATCCGGCGGCAGATACGGGTCCCATTGCGCAGGCGGAATATAAAGCGCACACTCCATCCCAAAAACACCTCTCGGTTAGTCTTTCTCCTGGGGGAAAAACCATGCAAATTTTTCTCGTCATTTTTTCCGGAGTATGCTATACTGAAAAAAGTTTGAAAGTTCGAGGTGACCGTTTTGCATTTCTGGGCCCATTTGAGAACCATTGGCCGCCACCGCGCTCTGGTGCGCAAATATTGCTTCCGGTTGGGACTGTACTGGCAGGGACTGACTCACGACCTGTCCAAATACGCTCCGGTGGAATTTTGGGCCGGCGTACGGTACTATCAGGGAGATCACAGTCCCAATGACGCGCAGCGTCATCAGGACGGGTACAGTGCCTCCTGGCTTCACCACAAGGGCCGCAACCGCCATCACTTCGAATACTGGACGGACTACTCCCTCACCGGCGAGGGAATTACCGGTGTGGAAATGCCCAGGCGGTATGTGGCGGAGATGTTCTGCGACCGTCTGGCCGCCAGCAAGGTCTACCGGGGCGACGCCTTTGATCCGGCGGATCCCTATCGCTTTTTTCAGCGCGGCAAGCAAAAGCGGCTGCTGATCCATCCCGCCACCTCGGATTTGCTGGAATCCATGCTCGTCAAGCTCCGGGATGAGGGCGAGGACGCCGCCTTTGATTACATCCGTCATGAAGTTCTGGGAAAACGCTGACGCGGAGAGAGACGCATGGTCTCTCCCCGCGTTTTTCCTGTTTGGGATGGTTTCAGTGGATATGCGCCCCCAGAACGGTCAGGATCCGCAGCAGCGGTCCCCACAACTCCGGGCAATGGGTGCGGAGGAAGGCTTCCACCTCGCTTGCTGTCAGGCCGCTGCCCCACAGCAGGATGTGCGTCCCGGAAGCCTCCTGCCCCACGGCGATCTTCCCTGTGGCGGCAACGCCCACGGCGACCTCCGATCCCATGGCCGCCACACCGCCGGCATAGACGCCCACAGCGCTGACGCCCAGGGCAACGATCCCCATGGCGGCTATTCCAAAAGCTGCCGCGCCGAAGGCAACGGCCCCCAGGGCCAACATTCCTGCCGCCAAAAGGCCCAGGCTGACGAGGCCGACACTGATGAGTCCGATGGCCACCACGCCCACAGCGGCGTTTCCAATGGCGATGATTCCCCTGGCCACATCTTCCCGGGAAAGTCGCTGGTGCCGGGAAAACCCAATCCGAACGGAAACCAGCGGGATTCCCAGGACCCGTGCCTTGCTGTCATAGGCATAGACCGTTCCCCGGACGTACCGGGTCAGATCGTCTACCTTCTCCTCCAAACGGCGGGCCTGGGTTTGATCCATCTCCGGCTCCCGGGCAGGTTCTTTCAGATAGTCTTTGACCAGATAGTCCACGCTGACGTCGAAAAGTTCTGACAAGGAAATCAGCTTGCCAATGTCCGGCATTGCAGCGCCGCCCTCCCATTTGGAGACGGATTGCCGGGTCACACCCAAGCGGTCCGCCAGCTGTTCCTGGGAGAAGCCCTCCCTGCGCCGCAGATCCGCCAGCTTTTGCGAAAATTCCATGGTTCCACACTCGCTTTCCATTTGACTGCCCCGATGATAGCCGATTTCCCCGCCCGCGGCAAGAACGCGGCAGGTGGAACTTTGTCAACCGAAGGTTGCCTCAGGCAAAAACAGGCCGCCCAGATTGGGCGGCCTGTTTATTCAGTTCTCTTCCTCGGCAATCTTGCGTCCCATGAGAACGCCCATGATGGATGCCATCATCAGTCCCCGGGTCCAGCCGGAGCTGTCGCCCAGGCAGTGCAGACCCTTGAGGCTGGTATTGAAATCGGTGTCCATCTTCACACGGTTGGAGTAGAACTTCAGCTCGGGAGAATAGAGCAACGTCTCATAAGAGGCAAAGCCCGGCACCACGTAATCCATGGCCTGAATGAAATTGATAATGTTCATCATGGCCCGGTAGGGCATGGCGGCCGTGATATCGCCCGCCACGGCGTCGGGCAGGGTCGGCCGGATGTTGGACTGCGCCAGCTCCTTCTGCCACGTCCGCTTGCCGTCCAGAATATCGCCGAAGCGCTGCACCAGGATCTGACCGTTGGCCAGCATGTTGGTCAGCTCGCCCACCTTCTGGGCGTAGGCAATGGGCTGGTTGAACGGAACGGAGAAATTGTGGGAGCAGAGAATGGAGAGGTTGGTGTTGTCGCTCTTTCTCTCCTTGTAGGAATGGCCGTTGACCACAGCCAGGTTGTTGTCGTAGTTCTCCTGGCTGACGAAGCCGCCGGGATTCTGGCAGAAGGTACGCACCTTGTTCTTGAAGGGCTTGGGATAACCCACCAGCTTGGACTCGTAAAGCACCCGGTTGACGGTCTCCATGACCTCGTTGCGCACCTCTACCCGCACACCGATGTCCACCGTGCCGGGGGCATGGGCAATGTTGTGCTCGGCGCACAGCTTTTCCAGCCAGTCGGCTCCCCGGCGGCCGGTCGCCACCACGGTATGCTTGGCGTAGATCTCCAGATCTGTCTTTCCGTTGGAAACGGAAACACCTTTACACTCGTCGCCTTCCAGGATCAAATTGCTGCACTCGTAGCCAAAATACATCTCCACACCGTTTTGCAGCAGATACTGCTCAATGCGGTAATAGATGTCCTGCGCCTTTTCCGTTCCCATGTGCCGGATGGGGCAGTCCACCAGCTTGAGTCCGGCCTGGATGGCCCGGCGGCGGATTTCCTTGCGCTCGTCCTCGTGGCCCAGACCTTCGATATGCTCATCGGCACCGAACTCCAGGTAAATCTGATCGGCATAGTGGATCGTCTCCTGAGCCAGATCCTCCCCGATCAGCGTGGGCAGGTCGCCGCCCACCTCATAGCTCAAAGAGAGCTTGCCGTCGGAAAAGGCGCCGGCGCCGGAAAATCCGGTGGTGATATGGCAGTAGGGCTTGCAGTTTACGCACTTGTGGGTCTTGTCTTTGGGGCAGTGCCGGTTCTCTACCGCCTGTCCCTTCTCCACCATCACAATTTTCTGGCGGCTCCCCTTTCGGATCATCTCCAGGGCTGTGAAGATACCGGCAGGACCGGCTCCCACAATGACAACATCTGCGTTCATCGCTTCTTCTCCTCACTTCGCTGATAGTTCCACCGCATGCCGCACCAGCGTATAAGGCGGCACGGCCTTCGGCAATTTCATACGGAATATCATCTGGGGCGTTCTCGGCTCTTCCAAAACCGCGCCCGTCTCGTCCTGCATCTGTCCCACCGTCATGGCAAAGGGACGCAGGTCCGGCCCCACCAGTTCCACAGTGTCACCGGTGCGGAATTTGTTGCGCAGGGAAAGTGTGGCATTGCCTTCCGGGTCGCAATCCACGACAAGTGCTACTACTTGCCACTCCCTGACATATCTGGAATTGGCATAGTACTGTCCCGGCGGGCCGTAGTAGAAACCCGTGGAATAGGGCCGGTGGCTCACATGCTCCACCTCATCCCGCCAAACCGGGTCGATCTCTTCCCCCGCGGCGACGGCATCCAGTCCGTGGCGGTACGCTCCAGTGACAATGGCCGCATAGTAGGCGGACTTGGCCCGCCCCTCAATCTTCAAACTGGACAGCCCGGCCTCCGTCAAATCCCGGAGATGGTCAATCATGCACATATCCCGGGAGTTGAGAATGTAGGTGCCCTGCTCGTCCTCTTCAATGGGGAAATACTCCCCCGGACGCTTTTCCTCCATCAGGGCGTACTGATACCGGCAGGGCTGGGCGCAGGCGCCCCGGCTGGAATCCCGCCCGGTCATATAATTGGAGAGCAGGCAGCGCCCGGAGTAGCTCACACACATGGCGCCATGGACGAAAGCCTCGATCTCCAGCTCCGGCGGCGTTTTCTCCCGGATCTCCCGGATCTCCGCCAGCCCCACCTCCCGGGCCAGAATCACCCGGGAGGCCCCCAGGTCATACCAGGCCCGGGCGGTTTCATAATTACAGATACTGGCCTGTGTGGAGATGTGGCGCTGGCAGCGGGGGGCGTATTTCCCTGCCAGAGTAAACGCCCCCAAATCCGCCACGATCAGCGCATCCACACCCAGTTCGTTAAGCTGTTCCAAATGCTCCGGAAGCCGGGCAATTTCATCATTGCGGGGCATGGTGTTGACCGTGCAGTGCACCCGCACGCCGTGGCTGTGGGCAAAGTCCACCGCCTCACGCATCTGCTCGGGTGTAAAATTGCCCGCAAAAGCCCGCATACCGAAGTCTGTTCCCGCCAGATATACCGCGTCCGCGCCATAGAGCACAGCCATGCGCAGCCGCTCCGGATCCCCCGCCGGAGCCAACAGCTCCGGAATCTTTCTCTGATCAGCCCGCATAGTCGTCACTGTTCAGGAAGGCGTTGTGCTCCGCCAAAGTCTTGGAGAAGTGGTGCTTGCCGTCCTTGCCCAGCGCGTAATAGTAGTAGTCGCTGGAGGAAGGATACAGCGCGGCATCAATGGCGGCTTCACCGGGGTTTGCAATGGGTGTGGGAGGAAGTCCCTTGTACTTGTAGAGGTTATAGGGAGAGTCCACTGCCTTGTCCTCATTGGTGATGGCACCTTCGTGATCCGGCAGGGCATAGAGCAGCGACGCATCGATCTGCAGCAGGCCAGCCGTCTCATAAGAGGGGTTGTCCATCCGGTTATAGATGACCGAGGCGATCATGGACTGGTCGCTGCCATCTGTTTCCTTTTCAATGAGAGACGCAATGGTGATGATTTCCTCGAGGCTGTATCCGGAAGCTTCCACCTGAGCCAGCCGGTCTTCATTCATCTTCCGCTCAAAGTTGCTCAGCAGCTTGCCAAGCGCGCCTTCCGGATCATGTCCCACATAGAACTCATAGGTGTCGGGGAACAGATAGCCTTCCAGACGGCTGATATCCTCCGAGTCGTTATCAATGAACTCATAGTCGAAATCCGCTGTTTTGGCTGCTTCCAGCAGGGCCTCTTCCGTATTCACCCCATTCTTTGCCAACAGGGCAATGGTCTGGGAAACGGTATAGCCCTCCGGAATGGTAACCCGTACCGTGTCGGCATTCATATTGCCGGAGGAACTGCGCATGCCGTTGATCAGGGCCCGGTAATCCATATCGGTATTGAGCTCATAGGTGCCCATACCGACCTGTTCATCCGCATTATAGAGCGCTGCAAAGAGGCGGAAGAACCATTTATAACGAATCAGGCCCGCATCCTCCAGCTTGTCCGCGATATCCCCCATGCTGTCCTCAGCAGAAACCTCCACCGTCACCTTGGTAATGGTTCCCCGGTTGAATGCGCAAAAATCCGACATCAGCAGCCAGCCGATTCCCGCCAAAAGCGCGGAAATCAGCAGCACGCACAGAAGATACATCAGCGGATTGATACGGCGCCGGCGCCGACGGCGGGCAGTGCCTTCCTCGCGGCCCGCTTGCTCTCTGCGGGCACGGCGCACCTCACCGGCATCCCAGCTGGCGGTATCGCCCTTTTTAAAATCAGACATCGAAACCTCCATTCCTTTCCGCCCCGGCAGTGGCCGAAACGGATTCCACTTTCTTGTCTTTGAAAAAATTTTCCCACGGTCAGGCCCCCTTTGGGGAATCTGACGCATAGAATATCTCGAAGTGAGGTGACCATCCTATGTGCTTTCACAACGGAAACAACGACTGTTCCTGCCTGTGGCTCATCATCATCGTCATCCTGATTTGCTGCTGCTGCGGCGGCAGCGCCTGGGGTTCCGGCAGCTGCGGCTGCGGAAACGCCCGCAATGACGGCTGCGGCGTGTGCTGCTGAAACCGTTATGCCAGACGGAGCGCCAAATGCGCTCCGTCTGCGCATGGAAACATCCGGGACAGCCCCTCAGAGCAGCGCCTTGACGATGCCGTACACCTCTTCATGAATTTCCTGGGGCGTGCGGGGTTCTCCCCCCGCGGCACAGTTGATGACTCTCCAGCCGCACTCCTGCACCACTTCTGCAGCATTGGACCGGCACCGGCGCAAATAGGCCTCGTCCCGCTCATGGATATCCGCATGGGTTCCGGTCTGGGCCTCCCGGGAGCGCATCATCCGCTCCGTGATCTCTGTGGGCATATCCAGATAAACCACCAGATCCGGACGCGGCAGTCCCAGACGCGCGTACTCCAGATCGAACAGCCACTCTAAAAACGCGCTGCGCTCCTGCGGCGGCAGCTTGGAGGCCTGGTGCACCGCATTGGAGGTGGTGTAGCGGTTGGCTACAATCAGTCCGCCCTCCTGGTAGAAAGAACCCCAGTCCTGCCGGTAGGAGGCATAGCGGTCCACCGCAAAGAGCATGGATGCCGCATAGGCATTCACTTCTCCGGCCGTCTTGCCCAAATCGCCTTCCAGATAGCGCTTTGCCGGCTCCGCAAAGGGATTTCCATACCGGGGAAAATCAATTTCCCGGTAGGCAATTCCCTCCCGCTCCAGCCGCTGGCAGAGCAGTTTGGTCTGCGTGGTCTTGCCGGAACCGTCCGTGCCCTCAAATACAATTAGCTTTCCATTCATCTGCGGCGCTTCTCCTGCTTCACATGCACCAAAAACAGCGGCAGCTTCATCATCCGGCCGATCCGGCGGGGCTCCCGGCACAGCCGGTACAGCCACTCCAAACCATGATCGGACCAGAACTTGGGTGCCCGCTCCGTGGTACCGGAAAAAATATCCAGGCTGCCGCCCAGGCCGCACAGCAGCCGGGCCCCGGTGGCCGGACCGTTTTTCTCCATCCACAGCTCCTGCTTGGGCGCACCCAGACAGACAAACACCGCATCCGCGCCGCTTTGGCGAATCTCCTCCACCACCGGCGCATCCTCCTGGAAGTAGCCGTCATGGGTTCCGGCGATCCGCAGTCCCGGATGGGCCTGGGCCAGCTTCTCCCCGGCCATCTTTGCCACGCCCGGCTTGGCGCCCAGCAAATAGAGGGACATTCCCTCCTGCGCCATCCGTTCCATTAAACCTGCGGCAAATTCAATGCCGGGTGTTTTTTCCTTCAACGGCGTGCCCAGCATACGGGCGCCTTTGATGACTCCCACACCATCCGGCAGCACCAGATCCGCACTGTTGACAGCCCGGCAGGCCGCGGGATTTTCCCGACAGACCTCCACGATCTCCGGGTTGGGGGTCACCACATAATGGCAGCCCTGGCTGTGCAGCAGCTCCATTCCCCGGTTAATCGCCTCTTCCATCGTCACATTATCAAATCCGACGCCCAAAACGTCGATGCGCATGGAATCACCTACCTGTAACATACTCATACAGATTCGTATTATACCACACCATTCCAACTCCGTGCAACCAAAATCCACCGAAACCCCGGAATTTGGACAAGAAAAAAGAGAGGCAATCGCCTCTCTTTATCCTTTGGATCAAAGCTTCTCCTTGATCTTGGCGCCCTTGCCCACGCGGCCGCGCAGATAGTACAGCTTGGCACGACGGACAGAACCGTTGCGGACAACCTCGATGGTGTCGATGGAAGGAGAATGGACGGGGAACACCTTCTCCACGCCGATGCCGTAAGAAATGCGGCGGACGGTGATGGTCTCCTCAATGCCGCCGTGACGCTTGGCAATGACGGTGCCCTCAAACACCTGGATA